>OIZL01000609.1_pt1 | contig 25063 bp, 29 predicted proteins | sample 1588541 | NCBI WGS metagenome assembly OIZL01 (sample SAMN03283285) | human gut metagenome | biome: human-associated habitat; material: feces | host: Homo sapiens | place: Peru | collected 2012 | reverse complement strand
ATAAAATCAAACTATGAACTACAAAAAATCACAGACAAAGAAAAAATAAAAGAAATACTAAATACTTATGCAGATAAATATTTTGACATAAATGACGATAAACAAACATGGTTTGATAAATTAAAAGACCTAGCAGAAGAATTTGGTTATGCAAGAGAAGTAAAAGAATTTAAAGCAAATCCAGAAAAATATGAGGCACACGTTGGAGATGTGAGTACACTAATAAGAATAGCAGTAACATCTAAAACAAATACTCCGGACTTATATGAAATAATAAAAGTATTAGGAAAAGACACAGTAATAAAAAGATTAAAAGAATTTAATTAAATTTTAGTTGTATGTGTATGACGTTTTGAATAACTGAAAAAATAAAAAATTAAAAATATGTATAGGAAGAAAAGATAAATACAATGCTATTTTAAAGTTTTATCTGTTATATGTTAATTAATAATGGGCCTTTTAATATAAATTTTTGAAAGTGACGCTTCTGCGTGGAACAAGCAGGAACTTGAAAAAATTTTATATTAAAAGACCCATACTAATACTTATACAAATTATAATTCATTAAAGGAGTTTAAATTATGGAATATAACATTGGTGATATTGTAAGAACAAAAAAAGTCCATCCATGTGGAAGCAAATTATGGAAAATTACAAGAGTAGGTGTAGACTTTAAAATGGAATGCCAAGGATGTGGACATGTTATAATGCTTGAAAGACCTAAAGCATTAAAAATGATTACAAAGATTGAAAAAAGAGGTAATGAGAATTAATCCTTTTGTGAATAAAATATGAAAGCACTTGACAGTTTGATATATAAAATGTAAAATAGAATAGGTAAGTTTTATTATATAAATTAATAAGTGAATTAAATATATATTAGAACATTGAAAATTTAATAGAAAAGAGGGATATAATTATGAATACAATAATTATTATCGCCACTGTTCTAATCTCAGGAGCTATATTTATACCAATAGGTATAGTTATAAGAAAAAAATCAGCTGAATCAAAAATAACAAGTGCAGAAAATGAAGCAAAAAGATTATTAGAAGATGCAAAAAAAGATGCAGTAAGCATAAAGAAAGAAGAGATTTTAAAAGCTAAAGAAGAAATTATGAAATCTAGGGATGAACTAGATAAAGAGATTAGAGAAAGAAGAGGCGAAGTACAAAGTCAAGAAAGAAGACTAATACAAAAAGAAGAAAATCTAGATAGACGTATTGAAACATACGACAAAAAAGAAAGAGCACTAGATAAAGAATTTCAGGAAATTGAAAAGAAAAAAGAAGATGTACAGGAAATATTCAACAAACAAATGCAAGAATTGCAAAGAATATCTGGATTATCTTCAGAAGATGCAAAAAAACAATTGCTATCAGAGTTAGAAAAACAATTAAACACAGAAAAAGCATTACTTATAAAAGATATAGAAGGCAAAGCAAAAGAGGAAGCTAATAAAAATGCCAAAGAAATATTAAGTTATGCAATTCAAAAATGTGCAGCAGATCATACATCTGAGACAACAGTTTCTATAGTTAATTTACCTAACGATGATATGAAAGGTAGAATAATTGGTAGAGAGGGTAGAAATATAAAAACTTTAGAGACCCTAACTGGAATAGATTTGATAATTGATGATACACCTGACGCTGTTGTTATATCTGGCTTTGATCCATTAAGAAGAGAAGTTGCTAAATTAGCTCTAGAAAAATTAATAGATGATGGAAGAATCCATCCTGCAAAAATTGAAGAAATGGTTGAAAAAGCAAAAGAAGAAATAGCAGCAACAATTAAAGCAGAAGGAGAAAGAGCAACATTAGAAACAGGAGTTATGGGACTAAATCCAGAAATTGTTAAATTATTGGGAAAACTAAAATACAGAACAAGTTATGGTCAAAATGTTTTAAACCATTCTATAGAAGTTTCAAATTTAGCAAGAATAATGGCTGAAGAACTAGGATTAGACTCAACTAGAGCAAGACGTGCTGGATTATTACACGACATAGGAAAAGCGTTAGACCATGATATGGAAGGAACACACGTTGAACTTGGTGTTGAAGTATTAAGAAAATTTAAAGAAAATGATTTAATTATTAATGCAGTAGAAGCTCATCATGGTGATGTTGAACCAAAAACATTAGAAGCTGTACTTGTACAAGCTGCAGATGCAATATCTGCTTCAAGACCAGGAGCAAGAAGAGAAACATTAGACGCATACATTAAAAGATTACAAAATCTTGAAGAAATTGCAAATTCTTTTGATGGTGTTGACAAATCATTTGCAATACAAGCAGGACGTGAAATTAGAATTATAGTAAAACCAGATAAAATATCTGATGCCGATATGACAGTTCTAGCTAGAGATGTTGCTAAAAAAGTTGAAAATGAAATGGAATACCCAGGACAAATAAAAGTAAATGTAATTAGAGAAACCAGAACAATTGAATACGCAAAATAAAATTTGAGTTTCCGAACGAAATGAGGAAATCACAAAGGCAATAGCGATTATAGTATTTTTATATAGTAGGAAATGAAAAATTTCATACTATATAAACAAAGCCGGACCGTTAAAAAACGATCCGGCTTTTTTAATCCATGTAATCCAAAGATGACATAGATCTGGGTATACGCCTAAAAAATTTGGCGTTCGGAGTTTTGTAAAACAAAACTACACAGTGATCATCGATCAAGACAGAAATACTTGAAATCGATTTTGAACTTCTTTCCATCGAAATAAGGTAATTAATAAAACGCAAACCTTCTTTATAGTTATTTTTAAAGAGTTCTTCAGCGAATTTAATATTGTCACCTATCTCAATCCTGTCTTTGCGATCATAAAGAACAAGATCAATCTGATTGATTTTAGGAAAAATACTGGGATTTACTCCGACTACCCGAATGATTTCATCAAACTTCATATAAGTTTGAACCCCCTTAAGTTTTATTTACCATTTATAAGGGAAAAACAAATGGCATACTTAAATTATAGCACAAAAATAGTAAAAACACAAATTATGTCAATTTTCAATTGCATTAATATTTAAAATATAGTATTATATATTAAAAAACAAGAAAAGAGGAATAAATATGAATATTCTTACAGTTGGAGATATAGTTGGAGAAAATGGCCTTTTAAAATTAAAGGAAAATCTACCTAATTTAAAAAAAGAAAATAATATAGATTTTGTAATTGTAAATGGAGAAAATGTTGCAGGTGGAATGGGAATTACAGAAAAATTGTTTAATCAAATAATACTTGCTGGAGCAGATGTGGTAACTCTAGGAAATCATACATGGGCTAAAAAGGACGTTTTTAATATTATTGATAATGAAAGGTTAATACGACCAGCAAATTATCCTAAAGGAGTATGTGGAAAAGGATATAATATATATAGTTGTAAAAACAAAAAAATTGCAGTAATTAACGCATTAGGTAGAACAAATATGGGAATTTTAACAGAAAATCCATTTTTAATTGTAGAAGAAATTATTAATAACATAAAAGATATATCTGATTATATCATTATAGACTTTCATGCAGAAGCAACAGCAGAAAAAATTGCATTTGCAAGTTATTTAGATGGTAAAGCAAATATTATATTTGGAACACATACACATGTTCAAACTTCTGACGAAACTATTTTACCTAAAGGAACTGCATATATAACAGATATAGGAATGACTGGTCCAATTAATTCGGTAATAGGAATGGAAAAAGGTGCATCAATAAAAAGATTTGTAACTACACTTCCAGAAAAATATAAACTTGCAGAAGGAAAGTGCAAACTTAATGGTTGTTTATTTAGTATTAATGACGAAAACGGTCGAACAGAAAACATATCCAGAATAAATATGTAGAAAAAGCAATGAAAAGAACATACAAAATTTCCAACAATTTCCAAAAAACACTAGACAAATGTGTAACAATATAATATAAATTAATTGTTCTCAAATGAAACAAAATTTATATTTAGGAGGAAAAAAATGGAAGTTTTAAAAATTTCAGCAAAATCAAATCCAAATTCAGTTGCAGGGGCAATAGCAGGCCTAGTTAAGGAATCTAACAAAGCAGAAATGCAAGCAATAGGAGCAGGAGCATTAAATCAAGCAATAAAGGCAGTAGCTATTGCAAGAGGTTTTGTTGCACCATCAGGGGTTGATCTTGTATGTGTACCAGCATTCGCTGAAGTGGAAGTTGAAGGGGAAGACAGAACGGGAATAAAAATAATTGTTGAATCAAGAGTTTAAAATAAATTTTAAATAGATAAATAATATTTTTGATATTATACCCAAAATAGTTATATGACAATAAAAATCATATAACTATTTTTCATTATGTATAAAAATTTAAGCATGTTATTGTTGGAATGATTGAAAAATAATGCAAAATATTATATTATGTATATATAAATTAATAATATAGGAGAGAAAAATGAAGGAAAGTTCTTCAAAAGGAATTATAATATTAATCTTGGTGATTGTAGTATTATTTGGAATATACAAATTTATTACAAAGAACGATAATAAAAAAGAGGAAATAAAACCAGAGAATTATGTAAGTGTTGAAAATGAAAAAGTTGACTCAAACGAGATTAGAATAGGAATTATAGAATTTGATAATATTAACCCTATAATAAGTAACAACAAAAATGTTCAGGATATTTCTAGGCTTATATTTGATTCATTATTTACATTAACTCAAGATGAGTACAAGCTAGAAGCAGATTTAGCAAAAGAATGCTCAAAAATAGCAGATAAGACATATGTTATAAAACTTAAAGATGGAATAAAGTGGCATGATGGCAACAAATTTGATGCTTTTGATGTTGAATTTACTATTGATATGCTAAAGAAAATTGGAAGTGATTCTGTTTATTATTATAATGTGAAAGATATAGAAGAAGTTGAAGTTATTGATGAAACAACAATAAAACTAAAGACAAATAAAGATATACCTTTTTATGAATATAATCTAATATTTCCAATTGTATCTTGCAAATATTATAATGAAGATAATTTTTTATTAGAAAGCAAAAATATTAAAACTGTTGGAACAGGAAGATATTATATTTCAGAGACAACCAATAATAACATAATTCTTAAAAAGAGTGTTGCAAATTTTGATAAGAAAAGTACAAAGTTGGATATAATAAATCTTAAACTTTATAGTTCATTATCAGAAACAATAAATGCATTTAAGGAAAGTCAAATTGATATTTTTACTACAGCTAACAAAGATATAGATGAATACCTAAAACATGTGAATTATAATAAAGTTGATTATATAAATAGAAACTATAGTTATTTAGCACTAAATTGTGATAATAATATATTAAATAATATAGAAGTTAGACAAGCAATTAATGCATCAATTGATAAAAATGAAATAGCAAATAACTTGCATATGAATGCTATTGTATCTAATTTTCCTTTAGACTATGGAAGCTATGCTTATGATAAATCTAATCCATATATTGAATATGACTCTAATAATGCTAAAAGATTATTAGTAGATAACAATTGGAAATATGAAAATAAAAAATGGAGAAAAACAGTAAATGGTAAGTATCTAAAAATAGAACTAGAACTAGTTACAAACAAAAATAGCAATATGATAAAGATGGCAAATATGATTAAGGAAAATCTTGAAAAAATAGGAATACAGATTAAAATAATAGAAGCAAAAGACGAACAATATAATAAATATATAAATAATAAAAATTATGATATGATTTTAGTTGATTCAACATATGGATACAGCCCTTCATTAGAGAAATACTTTGGAGATGGTAACTTAGCTAATTACAATAGTGAAAGCATAAGAGAAACTTTGTTAAAAGCTCAAAATATAAAAGATGAAAATGAAATAAGAAAAGAGTATTCAAGTATAGTAGAAAAATATAATTTAGAAGTTCCATACATAAGTCTAAATTATAATACTAGTTCTTTAATATATAATAAAAATTTGAAAGGAAGCATAAAGCCAAATTCTTATAATGTATTTTATGGTATTGAAAATTGGTATAGAGAATATTCTAAAAAATAAAAAAATTTAAAAAAACTGTTGACAAATAATTTTTTTAATATATAATAGCAATATACAAACAAATGTTTAAGTTTTGGAAAGCTTATTATGATGTAGATTAGTCTATTCATATCATTTTACTAAATAATAATTCTTTTCAAAAATGAGATGTAACATATAGAAAAAGGAAGGAATGGTAATTTTAATGGGAAATGAAAATCCAGAGAAAAAAAGAGCATTAGAAGCTGCAATGGGGCAAATTGAAAAACAATTTGGAAAAGGATCAGTTATGAAACTTGGAGAATTCCAAGCAATGAATATAGAAGCTATACCAACAGGGGCATTAGGTTTAGATATAGCATTAGGAATTGGAGGAGTTCCAAGAGGAAGAATAGTAGAAATATATGGACCAGAGTCTTCAGGAAAAACAACATTAGCGCTACATATAATAGCAGAAGCACAGAAAATGAATGGAGAAGCTGCTTTTATAGATGCAGAACATGCATTAGATCCAGTATATGCAAAACACTTAGGAGTAGATATTGATAATTTAATAGTATCTCAACCAGACACAGGTGAACAAGCATTAGAAATAGCAGAAGCTCTTATAAGAAGTGGAGCATTAGATGTAATAGTAGTTGACTCTGTTGCAGCATTAGTTCCAAAGGCTGAAATTGATGGAGACATGGGAGATTCACATATTGGTTTGCAAGCAAGACTCATGTCACAAGCTTTAAGAAAATTAGCAGGAGCTATAAATAAATCTAAAACAGTACTTATATTTATAAATCAATTAAGAGAAAAAGTTGGGGTAATGTTTGGAAATCCAGAAACAACAACTGGTGGTAGAGCTCTTAAATATTATTCATCAGTAAGATTAGATATAAGAAAAATTGAAAATATAAAACAAGATGGAGAAGTTGTAGGAAATAGAGCAAGAGTTAAAGTTGTTAAAAATAAAGTTGCTCCGCCATTTAGAGAAGCCGAATTTGATATAGTATACGGAAAAGGAATATCAAAAGAAGGAAATATACTAGATATAGGAGTTAATTTGGATATTGTTGAAAAAAGCGGATCATGGTTTAGTTATAACGGAGAAAGAATTGGACAAGGAAGAGAAAATGTAAAACAATATTTAAAAGAACATCCAGAAATGATGAAAGACATAGAAGAAAAGATAAGAGCAAAATTTTCAGAAGCATTTGAGAAAAGTTTAGGAGACGAAGAAAACGATTCAGACGAAGAAACTGAATAAATCAAATTAAAAGCTATGTATTTAGATTACTAAGAATATAAAGAAGACTCATAGAGTACAACAGTATGCATATGAAGCTTCTTTATATTTTTACCTTGTGTTATATGCTTTTTATATAGATAAAATATAGTTTTGAGTTAATAAACAGGAGAAAATAGATGGATTATTCAATAGAAGAATTTGATAAAGCTAAAACAAAAGTTATGAATTACATTATGTATAAAAAGAGAACTGAATATGAAGTTAAAAATAAATTTTCTAAAACACTTGAAGAAAATCTATTAGATGATATAATAGAATACGTTAAAGAAGCGGGTTATTTAAGTGATGCAAAATACATTGAAAGAGCAATTGGAGAATTTAAAGCTTTAAATAATTTATCTAGGAAAGAAATAAAGTATAAATTGTTTTCAAAAGGGATAAATAGCAATTTTATGGAGGACTACTTTTGTGATCATCAAGAGGAACTATACGAATATGAACTTAAATCAGCTCAAAATATATTTAACAAAAAAATAAATGTAATGGACAAAGAAGAAATTAAGAATTACTTAAGAAAAAAAGGTTATAGTGAGGATATAATAAAACAAATAGCAATTAACGGGAAGGAAAACTAATAAAATGCAAAATGTATTAACATTAGAATCAAATAAATATGCAATTAAAATAGAAAATTTTGAGGGACCTCTAGATTTACTTTGTCATCTTATAGATAAAAATAAAATGAACATATATGACATAAAAATAAGTGAAATAGCAGATCAATATATTGAATATATAAATGCAATGGAGGAAGCTAACTTAGAAGTAACAAGTGAGTTTATAATAATGGCATCTACATTATTATATATAAAATCAAAAGGTCTACTTCCAAATCAAGTAGAAAATGAAGAAGAACTTACTGAAGAACAGTTAATAGAAAGGATAATTGAGTACAAAAAATATAAAGAGATAACTTCAAAGCTAAAAGAAAATTATTTAGAGTTCTCAAAAAGATTTTTTAAAATTGCAGAAACAATAGAACTTCCAAAACAAAAACTAGAAGTTGAATATACACCAGATATACTTCCACAAATATACCAAGCTATTGTAGAAAGAAATAACGAAAAAGTAAATCAAAATGCTAAGAACATAGAGAAAATTGCAATAATCGAAAAATATACAGTAGCAAGTAAAGTAAAAGAAATGTTTAAAGAATTAATAAAAAAACCAAAGTTTGTATTTAATAAACTATATTCAATTTCAAAATGCAATAAACAAGAAGTTGTAACAGCATTTAATGGATTACTTGAATTATCAAGAAGAAATAAAGTAAAAACCACACAAGAAGAACTATTTGCAGATATAACAGTAGAACGAGCAAAAAATGATTCTTTTGTGGACGCGTCAAAAACAAGTCTTTTTTAGTCAAATAGAAATTTTTCTTATTTGTTCTTGACAAAATGTTTAACTTAAAATAAAAATGTTAAAACTAGTATTAAGGAGTAAAACCATGATACTAGTTTTTATTTTATTAGCATTTGTAATTTTTTTTAATTTAGCTTTACTAATAGTGGTGTTATCAAATATTAAGCTAGAAATTAAAAAGTTAAATATATCAAATGTAAAAGAAAAATTAAAAATCAAATTTAAATTAAGCTTATCAGTATATCTTTTAGATAAAATAAAAATCTTTGAAATAAAATTAGATAATATTAAATTTAGCAAATTATTAAAAAGTGGAAAAATAAATATGCAAAAAATGAAACTAGATAAGGAAGCCAACAAACTAATAATAGATGTAATTAAGCATAGTAATATTACCATTGAAAAAATAGAATTAAATGGATATTTTTCAACCGAATTTCCAATATTAACAAGCACTATATATGCAATTACAGAAGCAATATTACCAATAGTAATTGCACCCAAAATTAAAGGAAAGTATATAAACAAAATTGAGTTTCTAAATATTAGTAAAAATGTTATAAATTTAAATGCAGTTTGTATAATTAATGCAAAAATTGTAAATATTATAAATACATTATACTTGTTAAAAAAGAAAGGTGGAAGTGAAAATAATGGAAAATCATCCAATAGAAGGCCTTATGCTTACTGCAATGAGTAGTATAGAAAATATGATTGATGTAAACACAATAATTGGGGAACCTATTGAAACATCAAATAATATAGTTATAATTCCAATATCTAAAGTGTGTTTTGGGTTCGCAGCTGGTGGAAGCGAGTTTAAGGGAGAAACAATTGATGAATATACTAAAAAGGATAAAGATGAAAAAGTACAATATAGACTACCATTTGGTGGTGGAAGTGGGGCAACAGTTAGTATAAATCCTATTGCATTTTTAATTGTTGAAGAAGGAAAAGTAAGATTACTTCCTGTTAATCATAGTTCATGCATAGACAAAATTCTAGACTATGTTCCAGATTTATTTGAAAAACTAAACAAATCTAATCTTAAAAGTGAGTTAAAGAACAAAAAGGAACAAGACGAAAAAAATAATATAGAAATAAAAAAAGAACATGTAAATAATAAAAAAGCTCATATTAATAAAGTACCTAAAACAACAGAAGAAAAATTTGAATATATACCAAAGAAAATAAAACAAGAGGAAAACAAAGAAATAGCAGATGAGATGGAAGACCTATTTGATGATGAGTTTGAGTACGATGATGACTAGTTGTTGAAAAAATCAATTAAATATGTTATAATAAAAATCGATGGTGCATTATTCTAGTAATCTTGTCTATTATGAGGGTGGGGCTAAAAATCCACTAAAAGGCACATCTATGAAGCTTGTTATAAATGCGCGAAACGCCCAGCTTTGTGTGTTTATAGGAAGAAAGAATATAGGAAAGTATGTAATGGCATATATATTAATTCCTATGTTCGTTGAGACTTGAAAAATATTTTTAAGTGTAACCTATGCAAAGTGCCAAGACACAATGTATAGAGTAGCCTGTCTTGAGTGATGACTTTGGGATTAGTGAAAAAAGTATAGTCCTTAATGGCCAGAAGCATTATATTTGTTGCTATGAAATTATTGTTGCAAAAGAGACTAATGATAGTAAACAAGATTTCAAGGAAAACTTCTAGAATGTTTGTTTTATTACAAGGAAGTTTAGAGATTGTGGTACGGATTTGAGTGGCGATCTAGTTTTCAAAAAATATTTTGAGTATTTTCTTTAAATGGAAACGGCCAAACAGTAATGTGAGGTAGAAAATAGAGAAATTCTACTAGACCTAAACCGTAAAATTTATCTAAACTTTTACCATCTAATATTTATTATAAACGAGGAAAAAATTGAAAGAAAATAAAAAACAAAAATGGAAATATTCATGGGCAGTCCAAGTATTAGGAATTACATTTGGACTTTCTTTGTTGTTTTCTTTTTTATCAACAAATGCAATAGATAAATTAGGACTAATACCAGCAATAATAATTCTTTTGCTTGTCATATTACTAGGAATTGTTACAGACATTATTGGCGTTGCAGTTACAGTTGGAAGCGAAGAAGACTTCCATGCAAAAGCAAGTAAAAAAATAAAAGGTGCAAAGGCATCAATTAAATTAATTAGAAATTCAGCTAAGGTTGCCAATATTTGTTGTGATGTTATAGGAGATATTTGCGGAGTACTTAGTGGTGCAATTAGTGCAATGATTGCAGTAAAAATAACGAATATGTTAAATATACAGGTAAATATAGATTTCCTAATAAGTGCTGTTGTTGCTGCTGTAACGGTTGGCTCAAAAGCAGCAGGAAAAGTAATAGCACAAGAACACTCAACAAGTATTGTACATATAGTTGGAAAGATTTTAAATTTTAAACAATAAAACTAAATAAAAAGTTCAATAATTTTAATTATTGAGCTTTTTTATTTATTATACTTTCAATATAATTTTTGTCATCCATATGCATAAAAATTATATCTATATCTTTTTGTTTTAAATCATATAAAATATCTATTATATCATCAATTTTTAAATGAGCACCTCCGTATTTAGATACATCTATATACAGTTCTTTAATCTCATTGAAAAAAGGTATAAAATTTTCTAAAGAATTTGTATCACCAGTATAAAGAATTTTTTTACCTCCAAAAGTTCCAATAAAGCCATATGCGTCTAAAAATGGAGTATGAGTTGTTTGAATAAAAGAAACATTATCTAAATTATTTTTTATGTCATAAGCTTCTTCTGGAGTACCAGTTATTTCTAAGTATTTTTTTATATTAATACATTTGCTAATAACTGTAGCTTTCTTATTGTAAACAAACCATAAATATAAAATTAATTGGCTTAAAGAACCTGCGTGATCATTATGAAGATGAGTTATAATAATATAAATATTATTATATGTGTTAAAATCAAACTTGTTCTTTATTTTATTAAAAACAGTAAAACCACAATCAATAATATATAAATTATTATTTTCTTCAATATATGCAGAATTATTATTATCTCCAAAACCAGAATCTTTACCTAAAAAGTTTAAAACAGAATTTTTCATAAAAATATCCTCCAAACTAATATATATAAATATTTTACTATATAAATTTTGAATTGGCAATGAATCATTATATTAATTAATGAATTTGACTAAAAAAAGATTTTATGTTAATATAAAAATATATACATTTTTTATGATAATTAATCTTAAGGAGGATGCAATATGGAAAACAATTATAATTATCAGAGAGAATGGAATATTTCTTGTCTACTTGAAGATGAGGAATATGAAGAACGGAAAATTGTTCTCTTGCAACTTGTAAAGATGTTTGAAGAAGAAAATGTCCAATGGGGACTTGGTTGCTCTACAAATTTATTCCTTAGAGGAATTGTGGATGAGTTTCATGACTTTGATATGATTGTTGATATTTCAGATATTAACAAAGTATCAAAAATAATGAATTCTTTAAATGCAACTCTTGTTGCGACAGGCGGAAATGGTTTTTGCGAATCGGATATATATATGCATTATCAATTGGGTAGAGTTGATGTTGATATAATTGCAAATTTTAGAGTGAAAACTTTTGAAACTGAATATGTTTATCAATATTCACCGAAAGAAATTGAATATTGCAAAATTTATGAAGAAACGCAAATTGTTATTCCGTTAATCACAGTTGAAGCATTATATGTTCTTTACTGTATGATGGAAGGGTGGCAAGCTAAAAGAAGGTTCAAAAGAATGCTTCTCCAAGAATATCTCAAAGAGGAACTGAATTTTAGAGAAGTATTGGAAGAATCACTGTTGCAACCACTTCCTAGTTGGATAAAACGTAATGTTAGAGAACTTCTTAAAAAATAACCGTTCACAAAAGCTAAGGGTGTTGCTCTTAGCTTTTTCATTTTTTATATTTTTTTACACAAAATTAAAAAAAGATTTAAACCAGTATTTTGCGGTATTAACTAACATAAGAAGTGTTGGTGTAATGGGAGATTATAGAACATATGATTATACAATAGCATTAAGAAGCGTGAAAACTACAGATTTTATGACAGCAACATGGTCAAAAATTCCATATGATGTATTGGAAAAAGTATCTAGTAGAATAGTAAATGAAGTCAAACATGTAAATAGAGTTGTTTATGATATAACTAGTAAACCACCAGCAACAATTGAATGGGAATAAAAATTCATAAATAAAAAATAAAAAAATGGTAAAAATAATATCCAGAGGAGATAAAAATGAAAAAAGTCTTATGGATATTATTTTTAATTTTAGTAATTGGCAGTGGTGTATTTATGCTTTATAAAAATAACAATACTAAAATAGCTAATAAAAACAATAATGAATACACTGCTCAAAGAGTAGATACAACAATACAAAACACTAATGTACAAGAAAGTACAACTATAAAAGAAAACGAAGAAAATAATGAGGAAGAATTATCTAGTTTTTCTACTAAACTTCCCAAAGATACCAAAGAAAGATATTCTAATATAGAATTAGCATGTGACACACTAAATGGGACAATAATAAAACGAGGAGAAACATTTTCACTATGGGAAGTAATAGGAAATCCTACAAAGGAAAAGGGGTATAAAAAAGCAAAAACTTTTACACCAGATGGAAAAGTAAAAAAAAGCTATGGAGGAGGAATATGCCAGGTTAGTACAACAATATACAATGCAGTACTTGATGCAGATGGACTAGAGGTAAAAGAAAGACATGAACATAGTAGAGATGTTGTTTATATAAAAGATGGAAAAGATGCAGCTGTCTCATATAAATCTGCAGATCTAAAATTTGAAAATACATTAGATTATGATGTTAAGTTAGAAGCTAAGGTCGAAGATAATAAAGTTAAAATAAAATTAATAAGAATATAGTTTTAAATAAAGAATATAATTGTTATAAATCAGTATTTTGAATTTGCATTTGAAATATAGATATTTTAAATATAAATTCATAAATAGGAGGAGATTTATGAAAAATAAAGCAATTATATTTTTTATTATTTTTATAATAACTATTTCAGGCGTTTGTTTTGCGACTGATGCAATATTTACCTGGTCAAATAATACAAATAGCTCAATAAATACACTACAAACTGTAGCTGATGTGAATGAAGATAACACATTAAATCTTGAATCTGGAGCAGCAATACTAATAGAACAAACAACAGGAAAAATTTTATATGCTCATAATATGCATGAACAATTAAGACCCGCTAGTGTTACTAAAATAATGAGTATTTTATTAATTATGGAAGCAATAGATGGTGGAAGAATAAAATACGAAGATACAGTACCATGTAGCGAAAATGCACATGCAATGGGTGGATCACAAATTTGGTTAGATACAACAGAAAATTTAACCGTAAGAGATATGCTTAAATCAATATGTGTTGTATCAGCAAATGATTGTACTGTTGCCATGGCAGAATACTTAGCTGGTTCTGAAGAAGCTTTTGTTCAAATGATGAATGCAAAAGCAAAAACACTAGGAATGAATGATACGTGTTTTAAAAACTGCCATGGTATAGATGAAGATGGACATGTGACATCTGCATATGACATTGCATTAATGTCAAAAGAATTGTTAAATAATCATCCAAGTATAACAGAATTTACAACAATCTGGATGGATTCAATAAGAGATGGAAAATCTAGTTTAGTTAATACAAACAAACTAATAAGAAATTACAAAGGAGCCACAGGATTAAAAACTGGCTCAACTTCTATTGCTTTATATAACCTATCTGCGTCAGCAACAAGAGATGGTTTAAGTTTAATTGGAGTAATAATGAAAGCACCAACAACTAAAATTAGATTTGCAGAGGCTACAAAGCTACTAAATTATGGATTTGCAAATTATAATAGCAAGAATTTTGGAAATAAAGGAGATGTAATTTGTACAGCAGATATAAATAAGGGAATTAAATCAAAAGTTAATTTGGTACTAGAAAAAGATGCCTCAGTACTTGTAAAAAAAGGTGATAACGGAAATATAACTCAAAACATAATAATAGATAAAAATATAACAGCTCCAATAGAAGAGGGAGATGTTCTTGGCAAAATAGAATACAGTGCGGGTGAAAATAAAATTTTAGAAATCAATTTAGTGGCACAGGAGAATGTTGAAAAAAATAATATGTGGAATATAACTATGTCTTTATATAAAAAATGGTTTAATTTGTGTAGGTAAAAGAAAAAAGTGGCTTAGCCACTTTTTTGAGGTTTTATTCTTACAGCCAGAATGTTTAAATCGGGTGGAAACAAAGCACGACTTGAGCCATTTTGTTCCAATAAATGCTTGTAAAAAAATAATAAATGTATTAAAATAGAGAAAAAAATTGGAGTAAAAAATGATAAATATAGAAGAGTATTTTAATAACTATTATAAGGGAACAAAAGAACAGTCACTAAAAACCATGGAATATTTTTTAGCTAAATATAATAATTTCCAAGAAAAAATGAAATTTATACATATAGCCGGAACAAATGGAAAAGGTAGTTGCACAGAAATGATAAGCAATATATTATTTAAGCAAGGGTATAAAGTTGGAAAGTTTATATCTCCTCATTTAATAAAATATAATGAAAGAATAATTATTAATAATAAGGAGATTTCAGATGAGGAAATTGCTAAAATAATAATTGAATTAGAACCACAAATTAAACAGTATGAAACAGAAGAAAATACTAAAGTTACTTTTTTTGAATTAATAACATTAATTGCATTTATACATTTTTATAGAAGCAAGGTAGATTTTGTTGTACTAGAAACAGGGTTAGGTGGATTATATGATTGTACTAATATTATAAATAATACACTTGTATCTGTTATTACGTCTATAGGATATGATCATATGAAAATTCTTGGAAATACATTACCACAAATAGCTTATCAAAAAGCTGGAATTATGAAAGAAAATTCAAATACTGTATTTTTTGAACAAAAAGATGAAATAAATAATGTATTAAAAAAAGTTGCAAAAGAAAAAAATAACAATTTACATATAATAAAAAACGAATGTATTACAAATTATAGTTTCGACAACAAATATCAATATTTTGATTATGAATCATATAAAAGACTTGAGGTTGTTTTAAAAGGAAAAAAACAAATTCAAAATGCAGCTATTTGTATAAAATGTATAGATATTATAAAAGAAAATGGGTATAAGGTATCTGAAAAAAGCATTAGAGAGGGATTAAAAACTGTTGTACATAAAGCACGAATGGAAACTTTAAATAAAAATCCATTAGTAATTTTTGATGGAGCTCATAATGAGCCAGCAATAGAAAATCTTCACTCTATGGTAGAAATGTATTTTAAGGATTACAATAGAACTTATATTGTTTCTATTTTAAAAAGAAAAGATTATAAAAAAATGGTTGAGCTTTTATTAAAAGATGAAAGTGCAAAGTTTATTTTTACTACTGGAAATAATGAAGATAGATACACAGCAAAAGAAGAATTATATAACATAGCAAAAAAGTATAGACAGGCTAATATCGAAAAAATGGAATTAACAGATGCACTAAAAGCATCATTGAAAAACAAAGAAACAAATTGCGTTTATTTTGTAGTTGGTAGTTTCTATACATACAAAACAACATTAGATATTATTAAAGAAAACAAACTTAATAGTGCAGAATAATTAGCCTCTTGACAAAAAAATCAAATGTAGTATAATAAAGTAGTAGTTTATTTCGTATAGGAGAAAAAGATGATAGCTAAATACTGGAAAAAGATAGGACTTTTAATACTTATTATTTGTTGCTTGTTTAATATTGTCTCAAAAGTTGTAAAAAGAACAACATTTAAAGAACAATTAATTCAAACAGCTCAATATGTATTAAATAATAATGAAAAATAGATAAAAAGTCTTGAAAAAAGAATAAATATATGCTAAAATATTAAACAGTATTTTTTATTAGAGATTAAGAAAGAGGTGAATAACATTATGAAAGAAGGATTACACCCAGAATTTAAAGAAGCAACAATAACATGTGCATGTGGAAATGTAATGGAGACAAAATCAACAAAAAAAGATATAAAAGTTGATGTTTGCTCAAAATGTCATCCATACTGGACAGGTAACTTAAAACAAAATACAACAGGTGGTAGAGCAGATAAATTTAAAAAGAAATATGGTATACAATAAAAAGAAGCATGAGCTTCTTTTTTTTTACATAATAGGAAATTTCTCATTCGCTACTATTTAAAAAAATAGCTAAACACTAGCTCTTTGAGATATTCTCATTGTAGAGGGCTTGCATCTGCCCAAAATACAATTTAGTAATTAATATAAATTAAAAAGATGTAGGGGCAGGTCTTGTGCCTGCCAGTTAAATCATTAACTAATGAAATAGATATAACAGCAAAAACTATTGACAAAGCAAATAAAAATTGCTAATATATATAAGTACAATAAATGGCCCCTTGGTCAAGCGGTTAAGACGCCACCCTCTCAAGGTGGAATCATGGGTTCGATTCCCGTAGGGGTCACCAAAGCTATAAAAAATCGGAATAAAAAAATAGAGTATTTATCAATACTCTATTTTTTCTTTATTATTTCTAATGATTTTTGTAATATTTCTTTTAATCTTTTTTCTTGTTTGGTTAGATATAAATATCCTATTAACCCTTCGAATGCTGTTGCATACATATATTCTTGTATTGTTGCATTTTTAGGTAAATGATGATTTTCTGTGTTTCTTGTTCTTCTTACAATTTCCTTTTCTTCTTCTGAAAGTTGTTCTTCTAATTCTTTTAATATATATGCTTGTGCAGAAGCTTTAACCAGTTTTACCGCTTCTAAATGTAATTTATGTGGTTTATATTTTGTATTTGTTACTAAGTATTCTCTTATATAATTTTCATAAATACTATCTCCCATATATGCCCATATAAGTGGAGACATCTGATTCACATCTATTTCTTCCATTTATTTTTCCGCCTTTTCTAAAGTTATATTGCCCAATTTTCCGCTTCTAAAATCATCTAAAATTATATTAGATACTTTATTGTCATCCACATTTCCACCTGATACAATACAACCTCTTTTTTTACCTATTAAACACATTATATCATAAATTTTAAAGTTCTCTTCATTATCAGAATTTAATATTTGTGATACTAATTCATCTTCTAGTTTATATCTTTCTAAAACATTAGATTTATAATTTTCTATTAAGTATTTTAATAGTCTATAAGCTATTTCTACTTTTGGTAAAATTTCGTCTTTTATAGTTCCTGTAAATGATAAATTAAGTGCTACTTCTTGACTTTCAAATTTAGGCCATAATACTCCTGGAGTATCTAACAACTCTATATTATTTGATAATCTTATCCATTGCTTTTGTTTTGTTACTCCTGGTTTGTTTCCAACTGCCATAGTAGTTTTTTTAGATATTCTATTTATAAAAGATGATTTACCCACATTTGGAATTCCCATTACCAAAACTCTAATTGGTTTTCCTGTTCTTCCTTTAGAAATATTTTTTTCTTGTTCTTCTTGCATTAAGTTTAATATTGCTTTTTCTACTTTATTAATTCCTCTTCCTGAGTTTGAATCACAGCTAATTGCTGTAGAGTATTTAGTTTTTAATTTATTTTCCCATCTTAATGTTTCTTTTTCGTCTGCCAAATCACTTTTATTTAATATGTATATTTTTTTCTTGTTTTTAGTTAATTCTCTCATATCTGGATTTTGGCTTGAAATTGGTATACGAGCATCTAGTATTTCCACTACTACATCTATTAATTTTAAATCTTCAGCTATTTGTCTCTTTGTTTTTGCCATATGCCCTGGATACCAGTTGATTCCGACTGATGGAAAACTTTTTGGACTATCATCTTTTTTCTTTTCTGCTCTAATTTTTCTTTTTTGATACATATCCATTTTAATCACTTCCTTTTTACAACTTGTAATTTGTATCTTACTATTTTATTTCAAATTCTACATAAAAATTTTCTTGCACATTCGCAGATGATGTTATATTTTCTTCTGTTGTAAATTTCTTTACCAATCTATATTTACCATTACTTAATTCATCATATCCTATTATCCAATTTATTTCTATTTCTATTTGTTCATTACTTTTTAGTGAATATAATACATCATTCCAAGATAAAATTTCTTTTGGTTCATATACATTAAATGTTCCATTTTCCTCTTTTTCTAAATAATATTGAGATCCATAAAAATAATTTTGTTTTGCATTATTTTTTATAATTAAAGTTATTCCCTTTTTCGTTAATGTACCTTCTTTTATGGATATAGATATTTTATCATCTTGTAAATATGAATAATGTTCTTTTACTTGATTATCAATTTTATTTCCATCTACAAGGTCATCATTTAACTTGTTTCTTATATCTAGTGGGAAAATTTCTTTAATTGATTTTGAATATTCAGAACCATCTCTTGGTATTTTGTAGTCTATAATTTCATTATCTTTTATTATAAATTTATGAGGGATTGAATATCCACCATTACTAATTAATTTACCATCTTGTACATAATAACTCTCAACTAATGCCCATATATATACATAAGTTTCATCATCTTTTTCTTTTATACCTAATCTTGCAATATCTGTAAACACTTGAAAATCACTTACATTATAATTAGGTTTAGCATTTTTTTCTTCTACAAAATAATGTGGCTGTTCTTTACTAATAAGATATTCTTCTACTTTGTCATATAATTCTTCTTTACCCTTAACTTCTATTTCTTTTGAATTATTATTTAGTCCTACAACAATGACACCTATAATTCCTAAAATAAATATAGCTATTGCTAATATTATTAGTGCAATTTTTGTTTCTTTTTTCATAATCTACCTCCTCGACAAATTACTATTTTATTTTCTCAAGTTTCTTTTGCTCTTTTATTTCTAATTTTTTCCTTTCTCTTTCAAGTTCTTTTAAACTCTTTTTAGGTTTTGGCATTTCTTCCGGCATCATTCCACCAATATCTGCAATTGCCTTTCTAACTTTTTTTCCTACCTCATAATGTACATCTTTTGCTTTTTTCTCACCTTGTACATTATCTTTTAAAAGTTTTTGCTTCGTTTGATTTATTCTAAATAAATTAGCAACTAATTCATCTTCATTCATATTATCTAAGATATCTTCCCTATAGCGTAATTTTTTTCTTTTAAAAATATCATCAGCTGTTTCTCCATTATATAGTCCTTTATATCCTGCATTATGAAACTCAGCCATATTTTTAACTCCTGCTGAAGACGCAACTTTTTGCAAAGTGTAGTTACCTTGTCTCGTTAACTTTCTTTGATAAAATCTTTTTTCGTCATCTGATAATAAATCATATTCTTGCTCTGTTATTTCTTGTTTTCTTGTTTGTATAGCAAAATATGTTTGCCCTAAAGCAACAACTTCTTTGCTTGGATCCGCATTTTGTACTATCAAATAACATATGTATCTTGATAGTTTATAATCTTGTATATTAGCAGTGGCATTATTGTTTCTTTTTGACAACTTGTTGACCTCAACAAGTTGTTCATCTATATTAAACCCAGAATTTTTACAAGCATCTTTTGATTTATTTAAAACCTTTAAGAAATTTCTCCAGTCTTTATATTCTAGAACTTTTGAAAGTTCCCTAGCATACCAATATTCATTCCCATATTCATCTACATGTTTAATATTTTCAAAAATACTATTAGTATATTTATCTCTAATTTTCTTCATTACTACCTCCTTATTTAATGCTTCATTTATAAAATTATTAAAGTCTTATTTATATAATTTATTTACAATTTTTTAAAAATTATCACAGTATAATCAATTTGTTATTCTCCTTTAATTTTTTAAATTAGTAATAAGATTATATCCCAATGACAATTTGGCAACAGGTTGCTGCCATTTTTGCATCAAATGTAAACTTATATATTTCTAAAACATTCAAAAATTTTAACAGTCTAAAAACGAATTTATTTTTCCCATCTTTACTAAATTAATTATAACATATTTATAACCATTTGCATAGAAAAACTTGCTTAAAAAAAAGCAAGTTTAAGTTAATATTTTTTACAATAAACGAACCAATTCTTTTTCTAATTAGCATCCCAAAGACTTATAAACTTAATCTACCTGCTGATAGCATAAAAAGCATACATATTATAATAACTACATAAGGTATAATCATTAAAAATAAATCTTTCACCCTCTACATCTTTAATCAGTTATAACTATATCTACTTTGATATCTAACTCTTCTCCAAACTCTTCATTTATTAAACATTCTTTATAACAAATTCCTATCTTATAAACTTTATTATCCGAATAAAATCTGTCATAAAAACCTTTTCCATATCCTATTCTATCATTATACTTAGAAAAACATATACCAGGTGTTATACTTACTGCATTTTCAAAACTCTTTACTTCATTATTAGTAATTGGTTCATATACACTAAAGTTTCCTTTTTCTAATTCATCCATACTTTTTATTATATAAAACTTAATTTGATTTCCTACTACTTTAGGTACAGCTATACATTTCTTACCTAGAAAATACTTAATTAAATTAATAGTATCCACTTCTTCTTTTAAAGAAACATAAATTAGTATTAATTTACTTTCTATTACCTTTTCATTACTAATAATCTTATCAAATATTAACTTATCTTTAAAAGCTTTATCAGTAATATTTTTTCTAATTAATTTATATTTACTTCTTAACTCTTCTTTCATAACTTCTTTATCTTAATACCAACTACTCCACACTTTTTTTCTTCTTCTATAGAATAGTACTCTAGCATATCTTTATAACTAGCTTTATCTTCTTTATTATATCCCATCTCTTCTTTAGAAAAAGACTTATAAAGTTCTTCAAAACTATTAAAATAATAAAGGTTCTTAATAATAACTTCCATTTTTTCTAAAGTACTTAAATTAGTAAAAACTATAGTATCACTTACTTTAAGTAGTCTTCTCTTTTCATCATTAAGCCTAAGTTCTATAGTCTTACTTCCATCTTTTATCTTATTAAAAGGATCATTTTGTAATTTCATTTCATATTTCATTAATTATCTCCACCACATTCTTACTAACATCAATATATTTAATATTAAGTTTATCACACATTCCTTTTTCTTTTTTACTTAAAAGAATTAATTTATCAAATATATCAAGTAATTCTATATCACTTTTGTTATAAGTCCAGTCATCCTTAGTTTCATAATTTCTTATATCTTTTAGTTTACTTTCCTTATCTATATTAGGATATCCTAAATAATAAATATCCCACTTATTTCTGTCTAAATATTTATTAATATCTTCTGGTAAAATATGTGCACTGTCGATTATAAATTTCTCGTTAGTAGTATCAATTATTTCTATAATTCTTGATAAAAACAAACTTAAATTCTTACTAGAAGTTTCACTTACTACTACGTTACTTGTAATATTATTCATAGGGAAATTCCTTTTAAAACTAGAAGCAAAATAATCAAGTGGAATATGGTTATAAATATCTTTTTTTAACTTCTTACTTAAAGTACTCTTACCAGATTTACTAACGCCACCTATAAAAATATTCTTCATATTAATTCCATTCAAAAAGAGGATTATCCTTATCTACATGCCCACTTACTACTTCTAAACCTTCACCTTTTAAGAAGTTAATTAACTCTTCTTTTAAAGCTTCCACTTTATCTTTGTTAGAAGTAAAACCATCTATTGGTATAAATAAATATTTACTATTTTCTGTAAGTTTACTCTTTTCCCCTTGTCTCCAAGTCCATCTTCTTGTCTTAACTTCACTTCCTGATGCATAAACAAATTCTTCGGCATCTGGGCTTTCAACTTCTTCACTTCCAAAAGGTACAAAGGTGTCTCCTTCTTTAGCTTTTCTAATTTCAATATCACCTTTAAAATTATCTACATCATGCGCACCTATTGGTAAAATATATTTTAAACTTAAACTATTACATAAATCAACAATACTGTTAATTCTAGGGATTTCATGACCTTTACTAATTCTAGTCATTAATGCTTCAATTGAACACATATATTTATTTGGATTAATTCCTAACTTTAAAAATGCATCTCTATAAGGAATAATTAAATCATTTTCTTTTACTTTAATTCCTAAAAATTTACTTTTACAGTCTTCTAAATTCTTATTAAATTCTCTATCAATATAATCATAACTCTTAGTATTGTCAAAATCTTTAACAACTACTACCCCAAAATAAGCATCACTTACTTTATCAAAAAAATCTTTACTAACTATAAATTTCATATTTACGCAACCTTTCCAAATCTTTTAAACGGAAATAAAACTAAATCAACCTTACCCTTTATATTTTTAATATTAACTGGTCCTATCATCCTAGAATCTTTACTTACATTTCGGTTATCCCCTAAAACTATGTATTCGTTTTCTCCTGCAGTTAACTCAAAGTCATGAGTATAATCAAACTTAATAGGAGTACTAACTTCTTTATCATTTATATATAGCTTATTATTTTCATATTTTACTTTCTCAAAAGGTAACCCTATTACTCTTTTAATAAGAGTAGTATCCTCATACTTTATAACAACTATATCATACCTATTAATACCTTTTTTTAAGCCTATTTTATTAACAAGTACTAAATCTTTGTCAAATAAAGTATCCTCCATACTAGAACCATTTACTAATCCTGGTGTAATAATAAAACTCCTAATTAAAACCACTATAACTATAATAACAATATAAGGTATAAATTCTTTTAATTTCTTAGTCATATATCCCTCCAGATTTATAGTTTAAGTATAATCAAACTTTATGCTTAAGTCAAGATAAAATCTAATAAAAAAAACTAGAATTAACTAGTTTTAATTATAAAATATTTCGTATGGATTTTCTGGACTTCCATTTCCTTTAGAATATAGAGCATCTCCGTTGATACTTATGACAGGGCGAACTTTTTTAGAATCGCTAGTAGTATAACTATCAGAAATGTTACCATCCCAACTAATGCTATATGGCGCCGCATATGTTCCAGTCCAGCTGCGAGGCGAAAGCAACCACCAGCCAGATGAGTCTATTATTTTATTGCCAGAACTATTCCAAAAATACCAACTCTGTGAATAATTAACACGTGTGTAGCCACCAGCATATGCTATTTCATCCGCTGTCATGAGTGCTATTGGATATTTCAATTTTGCTTCTGTATTACTTCCTGAAAATGCGTCTTTGCTGTTTGTACAATTGTAACTTGGTGTCATTATAATTTTATCTAATCGTGAATATGATGCATAGTAAAAAGCTGGCATTTCATTTGCTTTATATGTCCCACTTCCTACTTCTCTATCACTGCAATATACCGCTTCTGTACTTATATACTTTCCATAGTTTGTATTTAAATTATTTTTGTACCATGTATCTATTACTCCTTTAATTATACTATCATTTTCATTTGTTCTGTTTGATGTTAGTGTTCCACTTGCTCCATACATATATCCTACATACATAGAGTCATTTCTTTTACTATTAAACACGCTTGCACCTATATATGCCTTAGTTCCTGCTGTTCCTTCTGATACTTTTCCAGAATATAATAGCCTTATGCTTTTATCTGCATTAGTTCTTATTATTCTCCAGTAGAAACCTCCAAATTTTAGCCAGTTATTTGTAGTTTTTCCTGCATAGTAATATACTGTTGTATCAGTTGTATTATGTATATTTTTCTCTGTTGTTGAATATAATGTTCCTGTTGTATCATCGTCTAACACTGAATTAAAGTTATCTCTTACTGCTCTGACGGGATTGTCATCCAACATTTGCCATCCCAAAGTACCCTCTTCATATGGACTATGTATATCTATAGTTCCTTCTTCAATAAATAAAGTACCTGATAGTTTCTTCCCCATATCTTCATTTTGATTTACTATAGTACTATTTAAATATCTAAATTCTACATTATATGTATGAGTAGCACCCTTTGCTATCTCCACACTATATGCAAGCACTTTGTCTTTTGCAGTTTTACTTTTAGGTACATCAGTAAAGTCACTCATATTGTATCCACCATCCGTACTAGTTATTTTATATTGTAAGTATCCTGTAGTTACAAATGTATTTATTAAATCTTTTATAACCATATTGTATTTATATGCATCATTACTTTGGTTTTTAACTGCAAAAGTATTTACTCCACTACTCCAGCCTGGTTCTATTTCAGCTCCTGCTATCGTGCCTGTACCACTAGTAAAAACTATTTTCAACTCTGCACTTGAAGTTGATACATGAGAGTTTTTACTATTAATAGTTGTAGTAAAGTATGCTATTGATACTGACAAAACT
>OIZL01000608.1_pt1 | contig 25068 bp, 21 predicted proteins | sample 1588541 | NCBI WGS metagenome assembly OIZL01 (sample SAMN03283285) | human gut metagenome | biome: human-associated habitat; material: feces | host: Homo sapiens | place: Peru | collected 2012 | reverse complement strand
AAAACCTCTGGGCTTTCATCCGTTCTGACGCACATGTCGTCAGAGCCGGATTGAATATAAGGGGCGGCTGCCCCTTAAGCTAATTCCGGCTCTGCCGGCCCAGCCCAAGGCAGACGGCTGCCGGAGCCCGTAAAGGCGAACGTTAACGCCTCCTTGCCCTGTTTGACATTGCAAGGAGCCTTAAAAACGTGAAAAACGTGCTGAGCGCGGCCACAACGTAGGTCATGGCTGCTGCGCGGAGCACCTTCTTTGCCGCCGTCTCTTCCGAGCCCTGCGCTATGTAGCCGCCCTCCGTAAGCATGGCTATGCCGCGTTTTGACGCGTTGAACTCAACGGGCAGCGTAACGAGCTGGAACACCAGTATCCCAAGATACAGCCACGCGCCGAAGCTTGCAAGGTTGAACCAGCTCAGCACTATGCCGAGCAGCACCAGCCACGGCCCTATGGCGGAGCCTATGCGCGCTATGGGCAGCAGGGAGTTCCTTATCCTTATCGGGGTATAACCGTCCCTGTACTGCATGACATGGCCTATCTCATGCGCCGCTACCGCAAGCGCCGCAACGGACGTGCTGTTGTACACTGTCTGGCTCAGGCCGACCCTGTTGCGGGCCGGATCAAAATGGTCCGTAAGGGAGCCTGAAACCGGCGTCAGCGTTGCGTCGCTGCCGCCCTCGTTCAATAGCCTCTGCGCTACCTGAGAGGCCGAAAGCCCGCAGTACGCTGGCATGTCCGAATATTTCCTGAAGGTGCTTTGCACCTTTAGCGAGGCTATCATTCCCGCTATGGCTATTATTATTACGGCAAAATACAATACCGTCTCCGCCGCGTAGGAGAAATACTGATCTAACATGCAAAAGCCTCCTCTTTTGGGGTCTGTTTGGAATCTCATATACCTTAGTATACTTACTATATCTCATTATAACAACTTTTTTATGCGCAACGAAAAGCATTTGGGTGAACTTGCGGTGAACAATATTGTTACCAAACTGTTAATTTATCGAAAAACGATAAATTTATATTGAATTTCAATAAAAACCATGTTATCATGCATATGCTATCGGCTGACAGAAGGGCGTAAGCGCTTCTTTGGGGCTTGTGCGCTCCTCTCAACTGACGGCGGCGATACAATAATACCGGAGGCCAAAAAAGATATGAGGCTTAAGATACTGGCAAGAATAACGAAGCTGCTTTTGATGCTGCTTATGCTCTCCGTGGCCTGCGCCATGGCGGCGCTTGTGATATCCGGCGACGTCAGGCGCTTTTTTGCCGAGGGCTACGGCATGGAGGCGGACGGCTTTATGCTGTATGCGTTTTTGCTTACTGCCGGTGCGATAGCGCTGTGGATACTGTTTGAGCTTATAGCGGTGCTGAGCACCGTGGAAAGCGACCCCTTCCTTGAGCGCAACGCAAGGGCGTTTGTAAGAATGGGCGTGGCGGCGGAGATAGCGGCGGCGCTGTTTGTAGGCAAGTGCGTTTTTTTGTTCACGGCAATGACTGCCGTATGCGCGCTGGTGATGGCGCTGAGCGGACTGTTTGCGCTGACGCTTGCGGCGGTGTTTGCAAGGGCGGTCGCCTTCAAGCAGGAAAACGACCTGACCATATGAATTAGCAGAGGTAGAGCGATGATTAAGGTGAAGCTTGACGTTATGCTGGCCAAAAGGGGAGTTTCCAGCGGTGAGCTTGCGGACGCAATAGGCATCACGCAGGCAAACCTAAGCATACTTAAGACCAACAAGGGCAAGGCCGTGCGCTTTTCCACCCTTGATGCGATATGCAAAAAGCTTGACTGCACGGTGGGCGACATACTTGAATATGTGGAGGACAAATGATGGAGAGGTTTGATAAAAGCTATTTTGACGAAGGCGGCGCTGTGGCGCCGGGGCCGGATATGGTTGACAAAAGGCCAGGATATACGGCTGCCATGAGATGGCTGCTGCTGTTCTGTGCGGTTATAGGCGTGGTGTTCGCATTCGTGCTTTTTTCAGATGAGAACCTGCTGCACGGCGGGGATAAGATAAATATCATGCTGTGCTACGGCCTGTTCTGGCTGGCTTACCTTGCGGCGTTCTATTATGCCTGCTGGCACAGGGCCGGGAAAAACCTGCCGGCGTGGCTGATAGCACTGTCGTCAATATGGTTCGTGATAAGGCCGTTTGTGTATAAGGAGCATACGCTGTATATGATTAACTTCATTGCGCTTCCGCTCATGCTCATGCTGCATGCGGTTATAGTGAGCTTTGATATACCGCAGGAGCGGGAGCTGTATGGACTGCTTGCCTGGATAAAGGGCTGGTTCATAGCTCCCTTTGTCAGGATAGGCCGCTTCTTCGGCTGCATAGGCAGCCTTGCAAGGGCGGGCGGCGACGCTAAAAGGGCAAGCTCCGTGCGCATAGGCCTTTTGATAGGGCTGCCCATGGTTGTTGTAGCCGCGCTGCTTTTAATCAACGCCGACGCCGCGCTGCTCTTTTATGTAAAGGACTCGCTTAATTCGGCGGAATCTGTAATTGCCCGGGTAATAACGGCGTTTATAATAGCGATGCTGTTTTATTCGTTCATATTCTACATGGCCTATGATAAGCCGAAGATAGAATCTCGGCCGTACAGCCGAATAATACCGTCCGCCGCGGCGGTGACTGCGCTTATGATGCTGCTGGTGCTGTATGCCGTTTTTGCCGCGTTCCAGTTCACATATCTTACCGGCCTAAAGGGGCTGCCCGAGGGGATGACGTACTCCGAATACGCCGTGCATGGCTTTAACGAGCTTTGCACGGTGGGCTGCCTGAACATAGCCGTGTTTATAATACTGAACACGTTTTCGGCAAAGAGCAAGGGGCTTGCCGCCTGCCTGTGCGCGCTTATGGCATGCACTGTGGCGCTGGTGTTCTGCGCGGGATTCAGGCTTTATATGTATATTGAAGCCTACGGCCTTACGGTCAGGAGGATACTGTCGTTATGGTTCATGGCGGCGCTGCTTGTGTTTGCCGTGATATGCATAGTTAAGCTATATGCCCCCAGCCTGAGGCTGCTAAGGACTATGGCTGTGGCATTCGTGGCGCTGTATATGCTGCTGAATCTGTTAAATATAGATGCTATAATCGCAAAAACCGTGCTGGGCAGGGCGGACGCAACAGGCTATATGAGCGAGGAGGACGCGCTTTATCTTAAATACGAGCTGTCAAGCGACGCCGCACCCGTTATTGAACAGAGCGAAAGATGGAGAGAGCGCATACAAAATGCATACAGCGTGCATGATGGAAAACATGAGTAAAAAAGCCGATACGAATACAGGGGCAGCGCAAGCCGTCCCATTCAGAGTGTCAAAAAAGTGGCTGGTCTTCACTTTTTCGAGTTTTCACGGGTTTTGCCTCTTGCATTCGCTCCCGGGCGGCAAAAGTCGCAAGGCACGAAAACCTCTGGGCTTTCATCCATTCTGACGTGCATGCCGTCAGAGCCGGAATAAAGCTTAAGGAGCAGCCGCCCCTTAACAATCCCGGGGCTTATCGACAGGCTGAGTGCCGGCATTACCGGCACCTGATACTTTTTGCTATAAAAAACTATTCCTCGACCCTTGTTATATCCGCGCCGATAGCCCTGAGCTTCTGCTCAAAGTATTCGTAGCCGCGGTCTATGTATTCTATGTTGTGTATCTCGCTCCTGCCCTCGGCAGAAAGCGCCGCCACTATAAGCGCGGCTCCGGCCCTGAGGTCGCTTGCGTAAAGCGGCGCGCCGAAAAGCCTGTCAACGCCTTCCACCATGGCTGTGCGGTCGTTGATTATTATGTTCGCGCCCATGCGCTGAAGCTCTCCAACGTGGTTGAAGCGGTTTTCAAATATGTTTTCGACTATAAAGCTGTTGCCCTTAGCCCTTGCAAGGTAGGCCATCATGGGCTGCTGAAGATCCGTTGGGAATCCGGGGTAGGGAAAGGTTTTTATGTTGACGGCCCTTGGCCTGTTCTCGCAGCTGACGCGCATAAAGAACTCCCTTCCGTCGTCCCCGTCTATAACATGCGCCCCGCTTTCCATAAGCTTGGCGCTTATAGCCTCAAGATGCGTGGGTATTATGTTGTTTATAACAACATCGCCCCTTGTGGCGGCGGCGGCTATCATGTATGTTCCGGCCTCTATCTGGTCCGGTATTATGGGATATGTGCAGCCGTGCAGCTTCCTGCCGCCGTTTATCCTTATAACGTCGGTACCGGCGCCCTTCACCTGCGCGCCCATCATGTTCAAAAAGTTTGCCGCGTCAACAACATGCGGCTCCTTGGCGGCGTTCGATATTATCGTGCGCCCCTCAGCGCCTACGGCAGCAAGCATTATGTTTATCGTTGCGCCTACGGATACTACGTCAAGATATATCTCCGCGCCCACGAGCCTGTCAGCCTTGGCGGTGATTATGCCCCTTTGTATCTGCACATCCGCGCCCAGGGCCCTGAAGCCCTTTATGTGCTGGTCTATGGGACGCTGGCCTATGGAGCAGCCGCCTGGCAGCGCGACCTCCGCATAGCCATAGCGGCCGAGCATTGCGCCGAGAAGATAGTATGACGCCCTAAGCCGCGACACCATATCGAACGTAACATGGCGGTTGTTTATTGTCTTTGGGTTTATTCTCATTCCGCCGTCGGCAGTGAAGTCAACCTCTGCGCCCATCATGCGCAGTATCTGCTCCAACAGATGCACGTCCTCAATATGCGGCAGGTTTTCGAGCCTGCAGCTTTCGCCCGCAAGTATGCACGCGGGTATTATGGCCAAAGCCGCGTTCTTCGCGCCGCTTATGGTAACGCTGCCCTCCAGCCTTTTTCCGCCGTTTATAACATAATATGCCATATGGTTCCCCGTTTCGCTTTATTCGTGGTGGCAGCCGGCGCAGCAGCCGCAGTTGCCGGAGCAGCCGCCGCCCTTTGCGCCGAGGCACTTGCCCTCGTAGGCACGCTGCACCTTGCCGCCGCAATCGGGGCAGCGAAGAGCGTCTACCTTGTCAAGCTTAACAAGCTCGTCAAACACCTTTCCGCAGGAAACGCACTTAAACTTCAAAAAAGGCATATTTCCGCCTCCCGATACTTACTTTGCCCATGTATATTACCATCTATCTGAAGTTTTTGCAAGGAATCCGAAAAAATGCGCTCATTCCACGGTAACGCTTTTTGCAAGGTTCCTCGGCTTATCTATATCGCAGCCCTTCATAAGCGCCGTATAATAGGCAAATAGCTGCAGCGGCACAACGGATGCGCACGGCAAGGCGATATCGGCGCAGCCAGGCAGGATTATCTCATGATTCGCGCCTGTTTTGCCCCTGTGCTCCTCGCCGGCAGCTATTGCTATAACGCTTGCGCCCCTTGCCTTGACCTCCCTTATGTTGCTCACCATCTTGTCTAAAAGCGGGGCGTATGTGCATATTGCTACCACGCTCGTGCCGGGCACTATGAGCGATATCGTGCCGTGCTTAAGCTCGCCCGCGGCATATGCTTCGGAATGTATATAGGATATCTCCTTCAGCTTCAGCGACCCTTCAAGCGCAAGCGCATAGTCTATGTTGCGGCCCATAAAGAATATGTCCCGCTGCATATAGCTTTCGGCGGCGAGGGCCTTAAGCCCGGCCTGATCCTCAAGCAGCTTTTCTATTATGGAAGGCAGCTCAGACAGGGCTGATATAAGCTCCCCTTCAAGCCTTTCGTCAACATGGCCGCGCACGCGCCCAAGGTATACGGCCAAAAGCTCCATCAGCACAAGCTGGGTGGAATATGCCTTTGTCGTGGCGACAGCTATCTCGGGCCCGGCCCAGGTGTATAATACGTCCTCGCTTTCTGCGGCTATGCTTGAGCCTACAACGTTAACTATGCTCAGCACATGCGCGCCGCGCTTTTTCGCCTCCCTCAAGGCGAACAGCGTATCCAGCGTTTCGCCGCTCTGGCTGATTATTATGACCAGCGTGTTTGAGCCTATCATTGGCTCGATATACCTGAATTCGCTGGCAAGCTCGCACGTTACCGGTATGCGGGCGTATTTTTCTATTGCGTAGCGCGCCACCATGCCGGCATGGTATGATGAGCCGCATGCCACGATATATACTCTTTCGATAGAGCGTATGGCGGCTTCCGTTATCCGCTTTAAGCCAAGCTCAACCCTGCCGTGCTGTATGCGCGGGGCTATGGTCCTGCGCACGGCGTCCGGCTGCTCCATTATCTCCTTCAGCATAAAGTGGTCATAGCCGCCCTTTTCGGCGCTGTCCGCGTCCCATGTTACCATTATGGGCTCCCGCTTTACCGTGTTTGAATCCTTGTCGAATATGGTAACGCCGTCCTTCCTTATCACGGCAAGCTCCCTTTCGCCAAGGCGTATTATCCTTCTTGTGTGCTTCAAAAGCGCCGGAACGTCAGACGCTATGAAGTTTTCGCCCTCGCCAAGGCCTATTATCAGCGGGCTGTCCTTCCTTAACGCTATGAACTCGTCCTCCCTGTCCGCAAATACTATGCCCATAGCGTAGGAGCCTGCAAAGCGCTTTTCCGCAAGCCTTACGGCTTCAACGGGGTCATGCTGCCGCTTATAATAATAGTCTATAAGCTGCGCGGCGACCTCGCTGTCCGTCTCCGATACGAAGCTGTAGCCGTTTTTAATAAGAAACTGCTTAAGCTCGGAGTAGTTTTCTATTATGCCGTTGTGTACCAGCGCGACCATGCCGCCTATGGATATATGCGGGTGTGCGTTGACGTGGTTAGGCTCGCCGTGCGTGGCCCAGCGCGTGTGGCCTATGCCCAGGTGGCCGGAGATGCTTTTGCCGTCCCCTGTAAGCGAGCACAGCGCGCTCAGGCGGCCCCTTTCCTTTGCCGCGTGTATGCTGCCGCTGTTCACAACGGCTATGCCGGCGCTGTCATAGCCGCGGTATTCAAGCTTTTTTAATCCGTCCAGCAGCAGCGGTGCGGCTGCCTTGCCGCCTATATATCCAACTATTCCGCACATTGTTTCAATTACCTCCGATAATATGTATAATATGCCTTAAGGGCGGCGCACGGCATATGTCCGCGCAAATATACATATAATTATATATATTCTAACATACATATACTATTACAGGCAATATTATGATGGCCTTATGGTGCGATTATGGTTATAATAAAAGCATAAACGCTGCGGAGGGTCTGCAATGCTCAACACAAAAGCCGAAATAGCTGCAAAGCTACACGAGTGGGAGGAATTCCTTAATAAGCTCAGGCTGCCATATTGGGATGAGCTTCCTACGCTTGAACTATATATGGATCAGGTGATAATAGTGCTTAACGATTATTTGGGCTACTATGCGTCAGAGAGCGGCGACGAAAAGCTCATAACTCCGGCGATGGTGAACAACTACGTTAAGCAAAAGCTCATACCTGCCCCTGTTAAAAAGAAGTACGGCAGGGTACACCTTGCGCTGCTGATGATGATATGCACCTTGAAGCAGACGCTTTGCATGGCGGCGGTGGGTAGCATGCTGCCAAAGGGAGATGAGAAAAGCATAAGCAGGAGCTACGATCACTTTATAGACGTGCAGAAGAGCTTTGGCAAATATTTTGCCAGGGAAGTAAAAACGGCTGCGGAGCATATGCTGAGCCATGCCGGCGGCGCAGGGGAGGAGCTGGAAGTAACCGACTTCGTGATAAGCTCCGCCGTGGCGGCAAGCTACGCAAAGCTGCTTACCGAAAAGGTTATAGCCTATATAAATGGCTAAGCATAGGGCGGCACAAAGCCGCCCTATGCCTGACGATAAACCCCGGGGTTGTTAAGGGGCGGCTGCCATTTAGCTCATATCATATGGCCTTTTTCTGCGCCTCCAATACGCCGTTAAGCTCGCTGTTGAGTATATCCGTTATGAACATATGCCCGGGGCTGTGGGTGATTACAAGGGGCGGCTTTGCGTTTTCTATGGCTGCCTGCGGGGTCACGCCGCATGGCCAGAATACGCATACCTCGCCGCTGCGTATGTCAACGGGGGCGCCGTAATCGGGCTTCATTATGTCCGCTATGCCGAGCTTATCGGGGCTGCCTATGTGTATAGGTGCGCCGTGTACGTTCGGCATGGCTGCCGTTATGCGCGCGGCAAGCATGGCCTGCTGCATCGTCATCGGCCGCATGCTGCATACGGTCGGCCCAGAAAACGCGCCGTAAGGAACGGTCATTATATTCGTTTTGTACATTGGCACGTTCCTGTTCATGGCTATGTGGCGCATCTCTATGCCGCTTTTTATAAGCGCCTCCTCAAAGGAAAAGCTGCAGCCGATGAGAAAGCCCGTCATATCCTCCTGCCATATGCCGCTTACGTCGCTGCACACATCGCAAAGCTTGCCGTATCTGTATACCCTGTATTCGGGAATATCCGTAAGTATATTTGCGCCGTCCGCCATAATGCGCGTATACGGCGTGTGCCTAAGCACCTCAAGCACGGGGCATGGGGCAGGATTCAGCCTTGTATACTCCATAAAGTCATCCGCATATTCATTCGGCAGTATAACAAGGTTGGCCTGCGCGTAGCCCGCCGCCATGCCGGAGGTGTGGTACGTTATCCTTTTATCCCTAATCAGCTGCCTCAGTTCGCCCGGTTTCATCGAACCATAGTCCTGCATACTCAGTCACTCCCCTTTGCGCTAATGCTTTTTACGTCAAGCCTTATTATGGCGACATGCGCCGCCTGCTCGCTGTTGAAATCAAAATGCTTTTTTGCCGTATGCTCCATTATAAGCGAGAGCGCCCTCTGCTTTTCTTCCGTATCGCAGACTATGCTCGCCCTGGCTGTGCCCGTTATGCTTTTGTAGGCGCATGAATATGAGCATGCCGTGTCGCCTTGCGTAATGCCCTCCATGCAGTCCATCTCAAACGCAACGTCAGGTCGCGCCGTGATGGCCCTGAGCTTCCTGCCCTCGTTTGCGCTGTGGAAATACAGCTTTATGTTATCCACGCCTGAATATTCATAGCCGAAGCTCAGCGGCACTATGTATAAGCCCTCGCCGTCCTGCATGGCTATCCTGCAAACGCTGCAGCCGTCAATTATCGACACTATCCTGTCCGCCTGTGTTATATGCCTGTCCTTACGGCGCATATCCATTGTAAAGCCAAAGCCTCCTTTTATTTTAAATGCGTTTAGCGCCCCGCTCATTCGTCAGCCCAGCGGCACAGGCAAAAGCTGTAGCCCGCGGGCGAGGGTATTGTGGTGAATCTTACAAACAGCCTGTCCCCGCAAATGCGGCCGTTTTCTATTACGCTGAAATGCATGAAGCCTGCGTCTATGCCCGTGCCGAGCAGCTTGACGTAGCTTTCCTTGGCCGTCCAAACCTCGTAAAAGGCCTCTGTGCCGCCGCGTGCGGCATACTCTATCTCGTCCTTTTGGAAAAAACGCCTTGCAAGGCTGGGACAGTCGCGCTCGGCATGCGCCTCTATGTCTATGCCGACGTCGTGCCGGCAAAAGGCGCACGCCCATATGCCTCCGGAGTGGCTTATGGAAAACCTTAGCCAGGGCGCGTTTTGAAACGTCGGCTTGCCCAAGGCGCCCTTTTCTATTATCAGCTTTTCGGGCATGGGAATAGAGCTGGCCGAGGCATGGCTGTAGGCAAGCCTGATAAGCCGCTCCCTGCGCGACTCGGCGCGGCTGTCGGCCTCGGTTTTTTCATATTGCGCATATATGCTCGCGCCGTCATAGAGCATGATGAGCCGCCCCCGCAGATAATATCAAAAAGGCTTTGCAAAGAACACGTTGAATATAAGCTGGTCGCACAGCACCAGCACGCCTAACACGCCGACGTATATTATAAAGCCCTTAAGGCTCTTTTTGACTATCAGGCGGAGCATGAGCCGTATCGCGAAATATCCGCTTACGGCGGCGGCAAGCGTGCCGGCTATGACGCACGGCCAGCTCGTGCCGGCAAGCCCCTCCCTGGCAACATCGGGTATCTGCAATACGAGCGAGCCGAGTATCGCGGGTATGGACAGTATGAACGAATACTCCGCGGCGGCCTCCTTTGAAAGGCCGAAGAACCTTGCGCCCGCTATGGTAGAGCCGCTCCTTGATATTCCCGGGAATATGGCTACGCCCTGCATAAGGCCGATGCCTGCGGCCTCGGGATACTTCATTTCCTCAACGCCGCGCTTGCCCTTTGAGAGCCTTTCGTTGAGGTAGAGTATTACGGCCGTGAGCAGGAAGCCTGCGCCCAAAAAACGGCCTTCAAACGCGGAATCAAACAGATCTTTGAATATAAACGCGATAACGGCGGTAACGAGCGTTGATATCAGCAGCATATACACCTTTTTTTGAAAAGGCTTTTTTATAAGCTGCCAAAGCTGCCTGTAGTATACGGCTATCACCGCCGCAAGCGTGCCGGCATGCAGCATGGTGTCAAAGAAAAGCGCGCCCTCCTGTATGCCGAATATGTTTTGCAGCAGCACAAGATGCCCGCTGCTCGATACCGGCAAAAACTCGCAAAGTCCCTGTACAAGGCCAAGAAGCAAAGCTATTAGTATATTCATCGATAAGGTCCTCCGTCAATGCGCGCATGCGCCCGCTAATACAGATAATATACTACCATTTTTTATTAAATATAAAAAGAGATGTTCTGAATAATAAGATTGAAATTATGGGCAAGATACTGTATCCTAATCCTCAAAGGCAGCAAAAAGGCTTTCCTTTTACTAAAGCGCTTTAACAAGGAGGATTCAAATAATATGGATCGCGCTGTTGACAGATGGATAGACGAGCATAAGAATGAGCTTATAGACGCGCTCAGCGCAAACCTTAAGATAGCGAGCCTTAAGGATACCGATGCCGCTGCGGAGGGCGCGCCCTTCGGGCCGATGATACGCAGGGCGCTTGATACCGCGCTGGATTGCGGCAGGAGCCTTGGCTTTGAAACCGTGGATTACGATGGCTACTGCGGCGCGATAGATATGCCCGCAGGTGAAGAGCAGCTCGGCATAATATGCCACCTTGACGTTGTGCCGGAGGGCAGCGGCTGGACTTATCCGCCCTATGGTGCTGAGATACACGACGGCAAGCTTTACGCAAGGGGCACTATGGACGATAAGGGGCCGGCGTATGCGGCGCTTTTCGCCATGAAGGCCGTTAAGGAGTGCAAAATACCGCTTAAAAGGAGCGTCAGGCTGATACTCGGCTGCGACGAGGAAAGCGGCATGAGCTGCCTTAAGCACTATAACCGGGTTGCAAAGGCGCCCACGCTCTCCTTCTCGCCCGATGCCGAGTATCCCGTGGTCAACAGCGAAAAGATGATATTCAGGACCGAATATAAAAAGGAATTCAAGTCCGGTATAACCATAAAGGCCGGCACAAGGCGCAACGTGGTGCCTGGCGAGGCTGTGGCTACGGTGCCAATGGCGCTTTCAAGGATAGTGCCTATAATGGAAGCGTTTATGGAGGGCAGCGAGTTTGCATGCTCCGCCGAAGCCATCGATGAAAACAGCACCAGGATAATAATGAAGGGCCTTGCCGCGCACGCCTCGGCCCCCGAGCATGGGAAAAACGCCATGCTCGCCATGCTTGCCCTGCTTGACAGGCTTCCGCTTGAAGGCGAGGACGCGGCTACCGTTGCGGCGCTTACAAACGCGCTTAAGTTCGATTGCCACGGCGAAACGCTGGGCATAGATAATGAGGACGCTTCCGGACGGCTTACGCTCAATCCGGGCGTGCTTGATTGGGACGGGGACGGCATACACAGGCTCACGTTCGATGTGCGCGCGCCCATATCCAGCAAGGCCGGCGAGCTTGAGCGCAAGATAACCCTCGGCCTTAAGGATACCGGCCTTGTGCAGACCGACATAAGCTGGAGCGAGGGCTACTATATAAGTCCGGACGATGAGCTTGTAAAGAAGCTGCTCGATGTTTATGAGGGGCGCTTCGGCAAGCGCCTTGAGCCGCTTGCGATAGGCGGCGGCACATACGCAAGGCATATGAAGAACTCCGTTGCATTCGGCATAGAGCGCCCGGGCGAGCCGGGCAGGGCGCACATGCCGGACGAGTTCATTCCCATTGACGACCTTATCGAGGATACAAAGGTGCTTGCCGACGCTATAATAGCGCTTGCGGGCGATAACGAATAAAAAGCCCTCAGCCTTAAACCGGAGCGGGCCTGTACCCCCAAAAAAGGCCTCTTTTGACATATAAAGGCAAACTTTTTTAGTATAATTCTTAAAATGGCTTGTCACAGCTGTTGACAAGCCTTATTCCTTTTGATACAATGTTAAACTGCGTTAGCATGGTAATCTGTGGGAAATGTCTGCATTTTCCCAGAGAGTGCCGTACTATTTCCAAATTGTGGGGTATGCAGGCCCACTTATGCGGAAATGCTTATGCCGAAGCGGCGCGGCGGCCATAAACACCGCTATATGCGGTGATATAGAGGAGTGAACGCGATGGTACATGAGGTGCAGATGGGCACAAGGAAGCGCATGAGTTTCTCCCGTATCAACGAAGTTCTCGACATGCCGGATCTAATAGAAGTCCAGAAGAACTCCTATCAGCGTTTTGTCGACGAAGACCTTCGGGAGGTACTTGATGACATTTCCCCGATCACGGATTATACGGAAAAGCTCGTTTTGGAATTTGTCGATTACAAGATCGACTTCGACCATCCCAAATACTCCGTAGAGGAATGTAAGGAAAGGGACGTGAATTACTGCGCGCCTCTTAAGGTGCTGGTCAGGCTTATCAACAAGGAGACCGGAGAGGTGAAGGAGCAGCCCGTGTTCATGGGCGATTTCCCGCTTATGACCGAGCAGGGAACATTCATCATAAACGGCGCGGAGAGGGTAATAGTCAGCCAGCTTGTGCGTTCCCCGGGCGTATATTATACCCATAGCATAGATAAGCTGGGCAAGAACCTCTTCTCCGCCCAGGTGATACCCAACCGCGGCGCATGGCTTGAGTATGAGACGGATTCAAGCGAGGTCATGCACGTTAAGATAGACCGTCAGCGCAAGGTGTATGTGACGGCTCTGCTGCGCGCCCTGGGCTACGGTACCAACGCCGAGATAATAGAGCTGATGGGCGAGGAGGAAAGGCTCGTCAACACGCTTGATAAGGATACCACAAAAAGCGTTGAGGACGGGCTTATAGAAATATACAAGCGCCAGCGTCCGGGCGAGCCGCCTACTGAGGAGAGCGCGAGGAGCCTGCTCAACGCGCTGTTCTTTGACAGGAGGTATGACCTTGCAAGGGTGGGCCGCTATAAGTTCAATAAAAAGCTGAGCCTTGCCGCGCGCATAACCGGCCAGATAAGCGCCGATAACGTTATAGACCAGAACAGCGGCGAGATACTTGCTGAAGCTGGAAGCAAGATAGACCGCGAGACCGCCGTTAAGATAGAGAACAGCGGCGTCAGGGGCATATTCATAACCGTTGATGATAAAAGGCTGAAGGTGCTTGGCAACATGTTTGTTGACGCAAGCTGCTATCTTTCCTTCGACCCGGAGGAGGCCGGACTCAACGAGAAGGTGCATTATCCTACGCTCATGCAGCTCCTTAAGGAAGGCGAGAGCCTTGATGAGGAGGCGCTTAAGGCTCACCTTAAGCAGCATGTGTACGACCTGATACCAAGGCATATTCTGCCCGACGATATGATAGCCAGCATAAGCTACCTTATCGGCCTCAACTACGGCATCGGCCGCACGGACGATATAGACCACCTTGGCAACAGGCGCATAAGGAGCGTGGGCGAGCTGCTGCAGAATCAGATCCGCGTAGGTATGACCAGGCTGGAGCGCGTTGTGCGCGAGCGCATGAGCATACAGGATATGGAAACGGCCATGCCGAGCAACCTTATAAACATACGCCCCGTAACGGCGGCTATAAAGGAGTTCTTCGGCTCCAGCCAGCTTTCGCAGTTCATGGACCAGACGAACCCGCTTGCCGAGCTTACGCATAAAAGGCGTTTGAGCGCGCTTGGCCCGGGAGGACTTAACCGCGAGCGCGCAACCTTTGAGGTGCGAGACGTTCACTATTCGCACTATGGCCGCATGTGTCCTATAGAGACGCCAGAAGGACCTAATATAGGCCTTATAAACTCGCTTTCGACATATGCGCGCATAAATAAGTATGGCTTTATCGAGGCGCCTTACAGGAAGGTGGATTCAAAGAACCATACTATAAGCAACGATATAGTTTACCTTACCGCAGATGAAGAGGACGATTACATAGTGGCGCAGGCAAACGAGCCTACCGTAACCACGGAGGACGGCAAGACCTGGTTCGCCAAGGAGCATGTGGTTGCCCGCTGGCTGGACAAGATAATAGAGGTCCCTGCGGAAGAGGTGCATTATATGGACGTTTCGCCCAAGCAGCTCGTATCCGTTGCCACCGCAATGATACCCTTCCTTGAGAATGACGACGCTAACCGCGCGCTGATGGGCTCCAACATGCAGCGCCAGGCGGTGCCCCTGCTCATGCCGGAGGCTCCCGTTGTCGGCACCGGCATGGAATACAAGGCCGCGCACGATTCCGGCGTAGTAGTAGTAGCGCGTGAGGACGCTACCGTGGTATATGTGGCGGCCGACAAGGTGGTTACCGAGGATGAAAGCGGCATACGCCACACATACAAGCTTATCAAGTTCAAGCGCTCCAACCAGGGTACCTGCATAAACCAGAGGCCTATAGTTAAGGTAGGCGACAAGGTGAAGAAGGGCGACGTGCTGGCCGATGGCGCAAGCACCGAGCATGGCGAGATAGCGCTCGGCAGGAACATACTCATAGGCTTCATGACATGGGAAGGCTATAACTACGAGGACGCCGTGCTTATAAGCGAAAAGCTTGTAAAGGAAGACGTTTATACATCGATACATATAGAGGAGCATGAGACCGAGGCGCGGGACACCAAGCTCGGCCGCGAGGAGATAACAAGGGATATCCCCAACGTTGGCGAGGACGCGCTGAGCGACCTTGACGAGCGCGGCATAATCAGGATAGGCGCCGAGGTGCGCTCCGGCGATATACTCGTAGGCAAGGTAACGCCTAAGGGAGAGACCGAGCTTACCGCAGAGGAAAGGCTGCTCAGGGCCATATTCGGCGAAAAAGCAAGAGAGGTCAGGGATACCTCGCTGCGCGTGCCGCACGGCGAAGGCGGCGTAATAGTGGACGTAAAGGTGTTCACAAGGGAGAATAAAGACGAGCTTTCCCCCGGCGTAAACGAGCTTGTGCGCGTTTATATAGCGCAGAAGAGGAAGATATCCGTAGGCGACAAGATGGCCGGCCGTCACGGCAACAAGGGCGTTGTCTCAAGGATACTGCCGGAGGAGGATATGCCGTTCCTGCCGGATGGAACTCCGCTGCAGATAGTGCTTAACCCGCTGGGCGTGCCGAGCCGAATGAATATAGGCCAGGTGCTTGAGCTGCACCTTGGCATGGCGGCAAAGACGCTTGGCTGGCACATAGCCACACCTGTTTTCGACGGCGCGAGCGAGCAGGATATAAAGGATCTGCTCGTAAAGGCTGGCAAGGATCCGGACGGCAAGACCGTGCTTTACGACGGACGTACCGGCGAACCGTTTGAAAACAGGGTATCAGTAGGCTACATGTACTACCTTAAGCTGCATCACCTTGTCGATGACAAGATACATGCCCGCTCTACCGGACCGTACTCGCTGGTGACGCAGCAGCCCCTTGGCGGCAAGGCCCAGTTCGGCGGCCAGCGCTTCGGCGAGATGGAGGTTTGGGCGCTTGAAGCATACGGCGCGGCAAACACATTGCAGGAGATACTTACCGTAAAGAGCGACGATATAGTGGGCCGCGTAAAGACCTACGAGGCTATAGTAAAGGGCGAGAACGTGCCCGAGCCCGGCGTGCCGGAATCCTTTAAGGTGCTTATAAAAGAGCTTCAGTCACTCGGCCTGGATATAAAGGTGCTAAGCGACACCAATGAGGAGATACAGATAGGCGAGATGATAGACGATGACGACGGTACGCCTATAGACGTGAACATGAGCGGACTTGAAGATGTGCCCGATATGGTGCCGATGGAGAACGACGACCGCTTCAGCGAGTTCGATTTCAACGAGGACGACGAGGAAGAGGACGACGATAGCGGCGACGCTGACTTCAGCGAGTTCGACGATGAGTGAAACGCGGATGAAGGGAGAGGAAAGCAATGTTTGAGCTGACCAATTTTGACGCCATACAGATTGGCCTTGCATCTCCGGAGAAGATAAGGGAATGGTCCCACGGCGAGGTTAAAAAGCCGGAGACCATAAACTACCGCACCTTAAAGCCAGAGGTGGACGGATTGTTCTGCGAGCGTATATTCGGGCCTACAAAGGATTGGGAGTGCCATTGCGGCCGCTATAAGCGCGTGCGCTATAAGGGCGTGGTGTGCGATAAGTGCGGCGTTGAGGTAACAAGGGCAAAGGTCCGCCGCGAGCGCATGGGCCATATAGAGCTTGCCGCCCCGGTATCTCATATATGGTATTTCAAGGGCATACCCTGCCGCATGAAGATGCTGCTGGACATGAGCCCGAGGAATCTTGAAAAGGTACTCTACTTCGCCGCGTTTGTGGTAACCGACCCAGGCAACACCCCGCTTCAGTATAAGCAGGTGCTGAGCGATAAGGAATACCGCGACGCGCAGAATGAATACGGCGCAAAGGCATTCAAGGCCGGCATGGGCGCCGAGGCCATAAAGGAGCTTTTGAAGGACCTTAACCTTGAGGAGCTTGAAAAGCAGCTTAAGGAGGAGATAAATTCCTCCTCCGGCCAAAAGCGCGCCAACGCCATTAAGCGGCTCGACGTGGTAGAGGCGTTTATAAAGAGCGGCAACAAGCCCGAATGGATAATACTTGACGCCGTTCCGGTGATACCGCCCGAGCTTAGGCCTATGGTGCAGCTTGACGGCGGCAGGTTCGCAACCAGCGACCTTAACGACCTTTACAGGAGGGTCATAAACAGGAATAACCGCCTTAAGAGGCTGCTTGAGCTGCGCGCGCCGGACATAATAGTGCGCAACGAAAAGCGTATGCTGCAGGAGGCTGTGGACGCGCTTATAGATAACGGCAGGAGGGGCAGGCCCGTTACCGGCCCCGGCAACAGGCCGCTCAAGTCGCTTTCCGATATGCTCAGGGGCAAGCAGGGCCGTTTCCGCCAGAACCTTCTTGGCAAGCGCGTAGACTATTCAGGCCGAAGCGTTATAGTCGTAGGTCCTGAGCTTAAGATGTACCAGTGCGGCCTGCCCAAGGAGATGGCGCTTGAGCTGTTCAAGCCGTTCGTGATGAAAAAGCTTGTTGACGACGGGCTTGCGCACAACATAAAGAGCGCAAAGAGAATGGTGGAGCGCGTGCGCACGGAGGTGTGGGACGAGCTTGAGGTAGTAATAAAGGAACACCCCGTAATGCTCAACCGCGCGCCTACGCTGCACAGATTGGGCATACAGGCCTTTGAGCCGATACTTGTCGAGGGCCGCGCGATAAAGCTTCACCCGCTGGTATGTACCGCGTTTAACGCCGACTTTGACGGCGACCAGATGGCCGTGCATGTGCCGCTGAGCGTTGAGGCGCAGGCTGAGGCCCGCTTCCTCATGCTCGCCTGCAACAATATACTTAAGCCGCAGAGCGGCCAGCCTGTCGTCGAGCCTACGCAGGATATGGTGCTTGGCTGCTACTATCTTACCCTCCAGCGCGATGGCGATAAGGGTGAAGGCAAGATATTCTCCAGCGAGGACGAGGCTATAATGGCCTACCAGACCGGCGAATGCTCGCTGCATGCCAAGGTGAAGATCCGCATAGAGCGCGAGTGGGAAGGCAAGAAGATAAGAAAGGTCATAGACACCAGCATAGGCAGGATAATATTCAACAACGCCATACCGCAGGATCTTGGCTTTGTTGAGAAGAACACCGCGGACGATATGTTCAAGCTTGAGGTGGATAAGCTTGTCGTAAAGAAGGACATCGGCAAGATAATCGACAAGTGCTACCGCCGCTATGGCGCCGCAGAGACCAGCGAGATGCTCGACAGGATAAAGGCGATGGGCTTCCGCTATTCCACAAAGGGCGGCATAACCATAGGCTTCCAGGATATAACCGTTCCCGAGGAGAAGAAGAGCATATTGGCGGACGCTGAAGCGGAAGTGGAAAAGATCGATAAGCTCTACCGCAGCGGCTTCCTTAGCGATTCGGAAAGGCGCTCGAACGTTATACATATTTGGGACGACGCTACCAACAAGGTAACAAAGATCCTTATGGATTCGCTCGATCAGTATAACCCGATATTCATGATGGCAAACTCCGGAGCCCGTGGTTCCACCAACCAGATCCGCCAGCTTGCCGGTATGCGCGGACTTATGGCTGACCCCTCCGGCCAGATCATAGAGGTTCCCATACGCGCCAACTTCCGCGAAGGCCTTACCGTGCTTGAGTTCTTTATTAGCTCTCACGGCGCGCGCAAGGGCCTGGCTGATACGGCACTGCGTACCGCAGACTCAGGCTATTTGACCAGGAGGCTTGTTGACGTATCGCAGGATGTTATCGTGCGCGAGGACGATTGCTTCGCCCTTAGGGGAGAGACCCCGAAGGGTATGAAGATAGAAGCTATTATGGACGGCAACAAGGTGGTTGAAAGCTTTGGCGACCGTATACTTGGCCGTTACAGCGTCAACGAGGTGCTGCATCCCGTAACGGGTGAGGTGCTTTGCCCCGCTAACAGCATGATAACCTACGATATCCGCAACAGGATAGTGGAAGCCGGCATTACCAGCATGGAATGCAGGAGCGTGTTCACCTGCCGCAGCGATCATGGCGTATGCACAAAGTGCTACGGCGCGAACCTCGCCACCGGCGGAGAGGTCAACATAGGCGAGGCCGTCGGCATAATAGCCGCCCAGGCAATAGGCGAGCCGGGCACGCAGCTTACCATGCGAAACTTCCATACCGGCGGCGTTGCGAGCGCGACCGATATTACTCAGGGTCTTCCCCGCGTAGTTGAAATATTCGAAGCCCGTAAGCCTAAGGGACTTGCGGTTATAAGCGAGATAGCCGGCAAGGTCGAGATAAGCGAAGGCCAGAGGCGCGAAGCCATAATCACCGGAGACGACGGCGAGACCGTTAAATACCTTATACCCTTCGGCGCAAAGCTGAAGGTGAAGAGCGGCGACAGTATAGAGGCCGGCGATGAGCTGACCGACGGCTCCATAAACCCGAACGATATACTGAAGATAAAGGGCGTAAAGGGCGTGCAGGCCTATATGCTCAAGGAGGTTCAGGACGTTTACCGTTCGCAGGGCGTTGAGATAGCTGATAAGCACATTGAGGTGATAATCCGCCAGATGCTGCGCAAGGTGCAGATAGAGGACGCGGGCGATACCGATATGCTGCCGGGCGAGCTTGTGGATATATTCCGCTTTGAAAGGGAGAACGAGGAGATGGTGATGAAGGGCATGCAGCCCGCCGTTGCAAAGCGCAAGCTTCTCGGTATCACCAAGGCCGCGCTTGCCACGGATTCGTTCCTCAGCGCCGCTTCGTTCCAGGAGACCACAAGGGTGCTTACAGAGGCCGCCATAAAGGGCAAGGTCGATCCGTTGGTGGGCCTTAAGGAGAATGTAATAATAGGCAAGCTCATACCCGCCGGCATAGGCCTTAAGCGTTACCGCAGCGTTGAGGTAAAGCCGAAGAGCGCGGAGGAGTAAGCTGAAATAAGCTGTTTTCGGGCCGCTGGGAACCGTGTTCAGGTCTTGGCGGCCCTTGAGTATACTGAGCATTATGGTATATGTTAGGAGATAATATGACTGAACCGAAATATACAAATACCGATTGCCCGCTGTACGCGACTAAGTATTGCACGCAGCTGAATATGCAAAACTGCGAAAAATGCACCGTGGATTGCTCCGACAATGAAAAGACGGAGCGGGTGAAGCAGGATCTTGACGATATGGCAAGGCTTTTGCCAGAAGGCGGCATGAGCCAGCTTTTCGCGGGGGAAGAATGTATGCTCTGCAAGGACGAAAAGAATAAAAAGGAGTATTATGCCTTCACCGATATAGGGCATGCCGGCTCAAGGAAAAACAGGGCGAAGGGCATATTGGGCATGCTCAAAAAGGAGCCGCGCTTCGGCACGCTTTTGCCTATACAGATAGGCTGCTGCAGGGAGTGTAAAAAGCACTTCATGCTGATAAGCTACATAAAGAGCATAATAGTGTGCGCCTTCACCGTTATACCGCTTGCCGTGATGAGCTTCAGGAGCGTCAGCGAGCCGCTTATGGCAATAACACACGGGCTGCCGTTCTACATATTCGCGGCTTCCGTAGCGCTTGGCGTGATTATCGGCACGCTGGTCAAAAGAAGCCTTATAAAGCGCTGTTCTGAGGATACCTATATAAACATAATGCAGGCGCCCGTTTTGAGCGATATGGCGCAAAATGGCTGGTTTGAGCTTTTTGCGGAAAAGGGCGTAAGCAAGCTGGTATTCTCAAAAAAACCGGCTGACCATGGGCTGTTCAGCGCAATGCCTATGGTTGCTGAGGAGGAAAACGATGCGCATGCAGCCGCCGCCGTGGCCGCGGAGGGCGAAAGCAATAGCGAAAATGATATATAAGCATGCCGAAAAGCGCCTGAATACTGAAAATATCAGTAAAATCGATTGACAAGGCGAATGGGTGATGCTACAATATCAAAGTTGCGGAAAATGTCCCTTTCAAGGGGTTGCAAGGGATTTTCTTAATATATAACCATTATATTTTGTATGGAGGAAATTCTTCAATGCCGACCATTAACCAGTTGGTTCGTAAGGGCCGCGAGCAGGTGAGCTATAAGTCAAACTCTCCTATACTCAAGCAGTGCCCGCAGCGCCGTGGCGTTTGCACCGCGGTGCGTACCTTAACACCTAAAAAGCCTAACTCCGCTCTGCGTAAGATAGCGCGTGTCCGCCTGACCGATGGTCTTGAGGGTACCGCTTATATCCCCGGCGTGGGACACAACCTGCAGGAGCACAGCGTCGTCCTTATAAGGGGCGGCCGCGTAAAGGATCTGCCTGGTGTTCGTTACCACATCATTCGCGGCGCGCTCGATACCGCGGGCGTTGCCAAGCGTATGCAGGCCCGTTCCCGCTACGGCGCTAAGAGACCCAAGAAATAAGGAGGGAAATTAAGATGCCAAGACGTGGATTTGTACCCAAGAGGGAAGTTCTTGATGACCCTATGTACGGCGGCAAGCTGGTGACGAAGCTCGTCAACCAGGTCATGCTCGATGGTAAGCGCGGAACCGCTCAGAAGGCCTGCTACGGCGCCTTTGAGATTATTCGCGAAAAGACCGGCCGTGAGCCCCTTGAAGTATTTGAGCAGGCCATGAACAACATCATGCCCGTTCTCGAAGTCAAGGCCCGCCGCGTCGGCGGCGCTACCTATCAGGTACCTATCGAGATAAGGCCCGAAAGGCGCCAGACCCTCGGCCTCAGGTGGCTGGTAAGCTATGCCCGCGCCCGCAGCGAACATACCATGATGCAGCGCCTCGCCGGCGAGATCATGGACGCCGCCAACCAGACAGGTTCCGCCTTCAAGAAGAAGGAAGATACCCACAAGATGGCCGAGGCCAACAAGGCCTTTGCCCACTATCGCTGGTAATAATGGCAATATAAAGCCGCTGCAACCGGATCCGGCGCATAACGCCGGGTCCGATTTTGCGAAACGGTACAGTTTTTTTGTTAGCTTGAACAGCGATAAAAGAAAGGAGGGCTGCAAGTGGCAAGAGAGACCCCGCTTGAAAGAACAAGAAATATCGGCATAATGGCCCACATTGATGCCGGCAAAACAACCACTACCGAGCGTATATTGTACTACACCGGTAAGATACACAAGGTTGGCGAGGTGCATGAGGGCGCCGCGACTATGGACTTTATGGTCCAGGAGCAGGAGCGCGGCATAACCATAGCCTCAGCCGCCACAACGACCTATTGGCGCAAGCATAGGATAAACATAATAGATACCCCGGGCCATGTTGACTTCACCATGGAGGTCGAGCGCTCCCTTCGCGTACTGGATGGCGCCGTCGCCGTATTCTGCGCAAAGGGCGGCGTAGAGCCGCAGAGCGAGACCGTATGGCGTCAGGCCTCAAAATACGGGGTACCGCGCATAGCCTATATCAATAAGATGGATATAGTTGGCGCGAACTTCTACAACGTTGTAAAGATGATGAAGGACAGGCTTGGCGCGCACGCCGTGCCTATCCAGCTTCCTATAGGCGTTGAGGCTGACTTCAGGGGCATAATAGACCTTGTCACCATGAAGGCCGAGGTATATTATGACAATGAGGGGAACGATATCCGCGAGGAGGAGATACCTCAGGATATGCTTGATAAGGCCGAGGAATACCGTACAGCCATGATAGAAGCCGCCGCCGATGAGGACGAGGCTTTGATGGAAAAATACCTTGGCGGCGAAGAGATAACCAAGGAGGAGATAATGGCCGCCCTGAGAAAGGGCACCATAGCCAACCATCTTGTGCCCGTAGTATGCGGAACGTCATATAGGAACAAGGGCGTGCAGCCGCTTTTGAACGCTATAGTCGATTACCTGCCGTCTCCCTTGGACATTCCTCCGGCTGAGGGCAGGAGCATTGACGGGACTGAGATAATAAAGACCGAGTGCAGCGACGACGCTCCGTTTGCGGCGCTTGCGTTTAAGATAGTGGCGGACCCGTTTGTGGGCAAGCTCACTTTCTTCAGGGTATACAGCGGCACGCTGCAATCCAACTCCTATGTTTTTAACGCCTCAAAGGGAAAGCGCGAGCGTGTGGGCAAGATAACCCTTATCCATGCCGCCAGCCGCACCGAAGTGCCGGAGGCTCACGCGGGCGACATTGCGGCGCTTGGCGGGCTCAAGGATACCGGCACGGGCGATACGCTTTGCGATGAAAAGCACCCGCTGCTGCTTGAGACCATAGAGATACCCGATCCTGTTATACAGGTGGCCATAGAGCCCAAAACAAAGGCCGGGCAGGAAAAGATGGGCATTGCCCTTTCAAAGCTTGCGGACGAGGATCCCACCTTCCGCACGTTTACGGATAAGGAAACGGGTCAGACTATAATAAGCGGCATGGGCGAGCTGCATCTTGAGATAATAGTCGATAGGCTTATACGGGAGTTTAAGGTGGAGTGCAAGGTGGGCCGTCCTCAGGTCGCATACAGGGAAACGCTTACCCGCACCGTCAAGAGCGAGGGCCGCTATGTCCGTCAGACCGGCGGTCACGGCCAGTACGGCCACTGCGTAGTGGAGTTCTCTCCGCTTGAGCCGGGCAGCGGCTTCGTGTTTGAGGATAAGACGGTCGGCGGCGTGGTACCCAAGGAATACATACCCGCTATAAAGGCCGGTATAGAGGAAGCCTCAAAGAGCGGCGTGCTTGGCGGCTACGAGGTAGTGGACTTCAAGGCTACGCTGCTTGACGGCAGCTATCACGAGGTAGACTCGTCCGAGATGGCATATAAGATAGCCGGTTCCATGGCGCTTAAGGACGCGCTTGAAAAGGCTAACTGCGTGCTGCTTGAGCCTGTTATGAAGGTTGAGGTCGTTATGCCAGATGAATATATGGGCGACGTTATAGGCAACCTTACCTCAAGGCGCTGCCGCATAGAGGGTACGGACACCAGGGGCAACGCCCAGGTAGTTGACGCAATATGCCCGCTTAGCGAGATGTTCGGCTATGCCACGGACCTCAGGTCGCGCACGCAGGGCAGGGGCACGTTCACCATGCAGTTCGATCATTATGAGCAGGTGAGCGAGGCTGTGGCTAAAAAGATACTTGGCAAATAAAATATATAGAACAAAAAATATCTAAGGAGAATAAAAATGGCAAAGGCAAAATTCGAGCGCACTAAGCCGCACGTAAACATCGGCACGATAGGCCACGTTGACCACGGCAAGACAACCCTGACGGCAGCCATAACGATGGCGCTGAGCCAGGAGGGCCATGCGGCGGCAATGAGGTATGATGAAATCGACAAGGCCCCGGAAGAGAAGGCGCGCGGAATAACGATCAACACCGCGCATGTCGAGTATGAGACAGAGCACAGGCATTACGCGCATGTAGACTGCCCGGGACACGCGGACTATGTAAAGAACATGATCACCGGCGCGGCGCAGATGGACGGCGCAATACTGGTCGTAAGCGCGGCGGACGGCCCGATGCCGCAGACCCGCGAGCATATACTGCTTGCCCGTCAGGTCGGCGTACCTTACATAGTAGTATTTCTTAACAAGACCGATCAGGTAGACGATCCCGAGCTTCTTGAGCTTGTAGAGATGGAAGTACGCGAGATGCTTTCAAGCTACGACTTCCCCGGGGATGATGTACCCATCATCAAGGGCAGCGCGCTGAAGGCGCTTGAGTATCTGCAGAACGGCGGCGTAGCCAAGGGAAGCAAGGAGTGCGAGTGCATATTCGAGCTTATGGACGCTGTAGACCAGTACATACCGGAACCGGAGCGCGCGTCCGACAAGCCGTTCCTCATGCCTGTTGAGGACGTGTTCAGCATCACCGGCCGCGGCACCGTGGCAACCGGCCGTGTAGAGCGCGGAACCGTAAAGGTACAGGATACGGTAGAGATAGTTGGTCTTAGCAACGAGAAGCGTTCCACCGTGGTCACCGGCGTAGAGATGTTCCGCAAGCTGCTTGACCAGGCTATAGCGGGCGATAACATCGGCGTGCTGCTGCGCGGCATACAGCGTAACGAGATCGAGCGCGGCCAGGTTCTGGCAAAGCCCGGCACGATACATCCGCACACGCACTTCAACAGCCAGGTATACGTCCTGACCAAGGAAGAAGGCGGCCGTCACACCCCGTTCTTCAGCGGCTATCGTCCTCAGTTCTATTTCAGGACGACTGACGTTACCGGCACCATCAAGCTGCCTGACGGCGTAGAGATGGTAATGCCTGGCGATAACATCGAGATGGAGATAACCCTCATCACTCCTATCGCCATGGACGAAGGTCTCCGCTTCGCTATCCGCGAGGGTGGCCGTACCGTTGCCAGCGGCGTTGTCCACAGCATCATTGAGTAATCCCGGCTTTGGGCTTTCAAGAGCGGCTTTATAGCCGCTCTTTTCAGATTGTTGAAAAAGTGGCTGAACGCCACTTT
>OIZL01000602.1_pt1 | contig 25294 bp, 23 predicted proteins | sample 1588541 | NCBI WGS metagenome assembly OIZL01 (sample SAMN03283285) | human gut metagenome | biome: human-associated habitat; material: feces | host: Homo sapiens | place: Peru | collected 2012 | reverse complement strand
CGGGGGGGGTAAACACTAGTAGTAGAGCGACTTTTGGGCTTAAGGTTCAAGGCGTCATTGCGAGCGTAAGCGAAGCAATCCAAAGAATATTTACCCAATTAAGCCATAAACCACAATGTCATTCTGAACTTGGTTCAGAATCTCATGTTGCCAAGATCCCGTGTCAAGCACGGGATGACAAAAGAGGGATTCTACCCCTTTGCAAAGCCTTAGCGTTCACCCTTGCTGAAACCCTAATTGTAATGGGTATTATTGGTGTGGTTGCGGCATTGACTATTCCAAACTTGAACTCTTCAACAGCAGACAAAGAAAAGGTTGCGAAACTTCAAAAAATATATTCAAACCTAAACCTTCTGCAATTGGAATAGCACCTCTTAATTCAACTATAGGCACCATACTTACAAAAAATACTATTAAATATTTTTAAAAAGTATCAAGATAAAACAATTATTATCATTTCTCATCGTCTGGATAATTCAGATTTGTATAATCTATCCATTACCCTAAATGAAGGAACAGTCAAGGAAGTGGTTTCAAAAAAATGAATGATCTTTTAGATATTGAAGTAATACTTCAAAGAAAAAAATATCCTAAAATATATAATTTTGGATCTGTCATGATAATAATTTTATTAATTTTCATATACATTATCTCTACCTATACCTATGAGTCATATTATACGATAAAAGGTAAGGCTCTTGATAATAAAATAGAATTATTAATTAACCCAGAAGATATTATGTATATCGAAGAAAATTCTTCAATAAAATTAGATAATATTACATATCAGTACACCATAGACAATATTGGTAGTGAACTATTAATAGATGAAAATTATAATAATTATCAATACGTTTATTTAAAAATTTTAAATTTTTCTTCAATCGATAATCGTATCTATGAAGTAAGTATTCCCAAAGAAAGAGTTTCTTTAGCTAAATATTTAAAAAATTTATTTGTAAAATAAAAGGAGTGAATTTATGCAACTAACCGAAAAAGAAATGTATGAAATTAATGGAGGTGTATCATGGGGAATTATGGTTGGTATCATTACATCTATTGTATACTTCGTTGGGTGTCTAAGTGGCTACACTAATCCAACTCGTTGCAATAACTAAAAGGAGTAATACATTATGATAAAGTATTTATTCTATCGTAATATAATTAATTTATTGTATAGATGGTTCCGTTATTAAAGCCATTATATATAATAAAAAAGGAGGCAAAAATGAGATTAAATAAAAGTGAAATGTATGAGATTAATGGAGGAGGTATAACATCTGCATGGGTAAATGCCATCTCCAAAGCCGTAGGTACTATCTATGAATTAGGAAGACAAACTGGTTCAGCTATAAGAAGACTTTTCAACGGCTCATATTGTCCATTAAATTAATAAAAAGGTCCAAAAATGGGCCTTTTTTCTATTTAATAAGCCCTATAAACATACATCTACTTGCAAAAAAATATTATATTTGTTAAAATGTAATAAAAGTAGGTAGGTATTGGTATGAAGGAATATAAAAATAAAATAATTACTAAAACATTAGAACTTTTCTTAATAATACTATTATATAACATAGTAGGTTCCACAAGCATTTTCCCCTTTGTTTTATCACTAACATTATATAATATTTTTTCATCATGCTTTTCATCCTTGTCATTTAAAAAAAGTTTTGACAAATATAAAGATAACTACTCTAAATTTAAATTATTAAAAGTCTCACTCTTATCAGTATGCACCATTGGAGCCATATTTTTAATTCTAAGCTTATTAATAAATGATCTATCTAGCCATATATTAAAACTATCTGATATGTTCCCTGTATTCTTCATGATGGGTGTATCTTTATTACATCTTCCATTTATAAATATAATTACTGACTACCTAAATTCCACTAAAAGAATAAAGAAAAGTAAGATATTAAATAACCTAAAAATATCATTAGAGTCTATTCTTTTAATAATCATTAGCATTTTATCTTTTAAAATTCTAAAACTTTCTATTTCTTGGACAAATGCACTATTATATCTCCCAAAGATTTTAACAATGATTATTCTAATAATTATATTTTTCATAATTATTAGAAAAGATAGATATTCTCCTATAAAGAATGATATTTCAATCAATAAAAATAACTATTATCAAGAATTAAAAAAGGTCTTGACAAATAGTTATTATAAAAGTATTATTAATATAGTCAAAAATAGTTATTATTACATTTCAATAATTTTTATATATCTAATCTTAAGTACAAGATATTATTATGCTATAAATCTTATTGAAGAAGACATTACTTTTGTATATTTTTATTTTTTATTTTTGATAAACTATCTTATTGAAATAATTAATTATTCGTTGAAAAAATTAATTAAACCAAATAACATTACAGATTATTTATACAACATAGTAAAAATAATGCTTCCTATTGCTATAATTTTAAGCGTTATTTCTCCATTAATATGTAAAATAATCTTTAATAATCCAGATAAATCAGTTTATCTTACAATGCTAAACTTTATGGCTATAACTATAGCGCTATATAATATAACTATAGATAATGTAAAGTCAAAAAAAATACTTCATATTAGCTTACTAATAGGCCTATTATCTAAAGTAATTATTACCATTCCACTAATCAATGCATTCTATCGCATGGGCTATAATCTTATATATGGTGATATTACTAGTAGTATCATTAGTATGACTATATCTATAGTAATAGGCTATATCCCTGCTAAAAACAAATCACCAAAAGGAGCAAAGTATCTAGATAAGATATTAAACATTCTCTATGAAAATATAATCCTTGCTATTATATTAATTATCTTAGAGTTTATTGTTCCAATAAATACTACTAGTTATCTAAAATCATTATTATTAATAGTGTTATATTTATCTATAAGTTATGGTTTTTTCAAAATAAAAAAGAAATATATTGAATAGAAAAGAGGTTAACATGGAAAAAGTATATGTATTTGGCCATCGTAATCCTGATACTGACAGTGTTACTGCGGCTATAACTTTATCATATTTAAAAAGAAAACAAGGAGTAAATGCTGTTCCCGTTATATTAAGTTCTATCTCAAGAGAAACTTCATATGCCTTAGATTACTTTAAAGTAAAAGAACCATTATTCTTAAATGATGTAAAATTAAAAGTAAAAGACTTAGACTATTCTAAAGGATATATGGCAACTACTGATATTTCTATATATGAAGCCTATAAAAAGATGGAACAAGAAGATATCAGTAAAATTCCTATCGTTGATAAATCAAAAAAAATATTAGGAATCGTTAGTATGAAAGATATCGCTGAAGAATGTTTATCAGGAGAATATTCTAAAATAGATACTTATTATAAAAATATATTAACTACTATAGATGGAGAAAAAGTATTAAAGTATGATAATATCATTAAAGGAAGGTTAATAATACCAGGATATCGTTCAACAACATTTATAAATGAAGTAGAACTAAATGAAAACGATATAATAATAACTGGTAATAGATACAGTATCATTGAGTATGCTGTAAAATCAAAAGTAAAACTAATCGTTGTCACAAATAATCTAGAAGTTAAGCAAGAACAATTAGAACTAGCTAAAGCCAATAAAGTTAATATTATAAAAACAAGTCACAGTACACTAAATACAATCAAGAAATTTAACTTCTGTAATAATGTAGAAACGATTTTAAATACCACTAAAATTCATGTAATAAATGAAAATGAAGACTTAAGTAGTTTTATATCTTCAGCAGAAAAAACAAAATATACATATTATCCTATCGTTGACAATGATAAACGCTGTTTAGGTATAATTAAATTTGCTAATGTTGGATACCACAATCGTAAAAAAGTAATTCTAGTAGATCATAACTCCTATGAACAATCAGCCATTGGCCTAAATGAGTCTGATATTCTAGAAATCATTGATCACCATAACATTTCTAATATTGGTACAACTCATCCAATTAACTTTAGAAATATGCCCGTTGGTAGTACAAATACAATTATTTATCAGATGTATAAAGAAAATAATGTAAAAATTCCAAAAGACATGGCTGGTCTAATGTTATCTGGTATCCTCTCTGATACCCTAATATTAAATTCCCCAACAACTACCAATATTGATAAGGATGCCGTTAATAATCTTGCTCGTATAGCTAAAGTGGATTATAAAAAGTATGGTTTTGATATGATTTCATATGGAACCAAGTTGACTGGTAAAACTAAAGAAGAAATTCTCTATACTGACTTTAAGAAATATCCTACTGATGAAGGATTAATCGGCTTAGGACAGATATTTACTACTAATATTGAAGAGATCAGTAAAGAAGAAAAAGAATATATTGATATGTTAAATAATATCTCTAAAGTTAACGAATACAAATTTATTGCTCTTTTCGTGACTGATATTATTAAACAAGGAACATACGTATATTATAGTAGTGAAGCAAAAGATATTTTAGAAAAAGCCTTCAATACCAAAATAGAAGAGGGTACTTATCTTCCAGAAATACTTTCTCGTAAAATGCAAATACTTCCTGCCATCTTAGATATTATGAATTAAAAGCCATAAGGCTTTTTTCTATTATATTTAATTTTTTATCAATAAAAACGGTCTAATATTATTCATGTTAGTTATAAAAACAAATAAATTTTCATATTTACTTGAAAAATCTCATGTATTTCGGTATAATTACTAAAGAAAGAGGTGTAATATGATCGTATTATCAGTAAATGCAGGAAGCTCATCTTTAAAATTTCAAGCTTATGATATGCCAGAAGAAACAGTTTTAATATCTGGAAATTTTGAAAGAATTGGAATGAAAGAAAGTTTCTACACCATAAAACTAAATGGTGAAAAAATAAAAAAAGAAGTAGAATTAAAAAATCATGAAGAGGCTCTTCAAATATTAATGGAAGAATTAATCGAAAACAAAATTGTTGAGTCCTTAGATGACATTAAAGCAATAGGGCATCGTATCGTTCAAGGAGGTTCTTACTTTGATAGAACAGTAGAGATGACTGACGAAAATATTAAAAAAGTTCGTGAACTATCAAGTCTAGCCCCATTACATAACCCTGCTGCTGTAAAAGGTATTAAAGCAGCCAAAGCCGTAGTACCTAATGCATTACAAACAGGAGCATTTGATACAGCATTCCATCAAACCATTGAAGAAGAAAATTACTTATATCCTGTTCCATATGAATGGTGTGAAAAGTACCAAGTAAGAAAATATGGTGCTCATGGAACAAGTCATAAATATGTTTCTACTAGAATGAATGAGATTCTTGGTAGATATAATACCAAATTAATTACTTGTCATATAGGAAATGGTGCAAGTATTTCTGCTATCAATGAAGGCGTATGCGTAAATACTTCAATGGGTCTTACTCCTAACGCTGGACTAATGATGGGTTCACGTTGTGGAGATATGGATGCTACCGTAGTAACTTATATGATGCGTGAACTAGAATGTACTCCTGAAGAAATGGATACTATTCTAAATAAACAAAGTGGTCTATTAGGTATCAGTGGATTAAGTAGTGACTCTCGTGATATTGAAGACGGTATGAAAATTGGTAATCCAAGATGTACATTAGCTCAAAAAATGTTCACTAACCGTATAATTGATCACATTGCTAAGTATTATGTTGAACTAGGCGGATGTGACGCTATAGTGTTCACTGCTGGTATTGGTGAGAACTCTATTCATACAAGAAGAGAAGTACTTGATGGTTTAGCAGTGCTAGGTATTAAGATTGATGAAGAAGCTAACGATTGTCGTGGCGTAGAAAGGTTAATTACAACTGAAGATTCAACTATTCCTTGTTATGTAATACCTACAAATGAAGAATTGATGATTGCCAGAGATACTTACATGTTATATCAAGGAAAACAAAAAGAAAAAGAATTAATAGAAAATGAAATTATTTAAAGATATTTTAAAAGAAATAAAAAAATATAACAATATTGTTATTGCAAGACACATTGGTGCCGATCCCGATGCTCTAGGTAGTCAATTTGCCCTAAAAGAATTACTTCAAATTAACTTCAAAAATAAAAACATCTATGCTGTAGGTTCAATTGCTTCTAGATTTAGATTTATGGGTACCCTAGATAAAATAGATGATCTTGACTTAAAAGAATCCCTCTTAATAGTTCTAGATACTCCAGATAAAAAGCGTATTGAAGATATTGATGATCCAAGTATGTTCGCCAGTAGTATCAAAATAGATCATCACCCATTTGTTGAAAAATATGCTAACATTGAATACATTGAAGAGTGTAGTAGTACTAGTCAAATAATATTTAAATTTGCTCTTGATAATAAATTAAAACTATCTGATAAAATAGCAGAGAATATTTACATAGGAATTGTTGGAGATACCGATAGATTTCTTCATGACTATACTACTAAAGAAACCTTTTCATTAGTTAGTAAACTACTAGAATCAACTAATATTGAGTTCACAAAATTATATGAACCATTATATTCACGTCCTCTTGCTGAGGTAAAGTTTCAAGGATATATTTATCAAAATCTAAATTTAACTGAAAATAAAGTAGCATATATAAAACTAACTGAAGACATCATGAAAAAATATGAAGTTGACTCTGCTGCGGCTGGAAACATGATTAATGATCTAAAATTTGTTGAAGGAATTCTTGTTTGGTGTTTCTTCTCAGAAGATACAAAGTCTAAAATAATTAAAGCAAATATCAGATCAAGAGGACCTGCTATTAACGAAACTGCTGCTGCCTATGGAGGAGGAGGACATATCTATGCCTCTGGAGCCAGATTAAAGACTTGGGAAGAAGCAGATAATCTAATTAAAGATTTAGATGAAGTAGCTAAAACATACTTAGCAAAATAACTTCATCTTTTTTCTTGTAAAAATACCCATATTTGTAGTATAATCTATCTAGAAGGTGATAATATGAATATTTATATACAAATCTTAATCGAATCTTTAATTATCTTTACAGCAGTATTTCTTCTAAATTATTTTCTCTTTGTTAGAAAAAATAAAAAGTTAAAGAAAAATGACATGCCTTTAGAGTTAATCTATCTTGCTAACATATATTCTATTGATCCAAAAAAAATTAATTATCGTAAATTTCAATATGCTTATAGTCTAATAAATTCTTTTATTATTACTACAACATATCTATTAGTAATATATTTAATCAAATCAATGCTAATAAAAGTAATAGCAGGTATTGTAATTGTAATCCTACTAATTATTATCTGTTACGGTCTCCTAGGAAAATATTATCAATCAAAACAAAATAAAAGTAGCACAAATTAGTGCTATTTTTTTTCTACTCGCATATTCTAAACTGAGGAGTGATATAATGGCATACAAAGAAATTGTAACTAAAGCTGTTATTGGTAAAGGAAAGAAAAAATATCATAACAAATATCAAATAACTACTGAACAAGTACCTACTACCATTCTTGGCTGTTGGATTATTAATCATAATTTTTCGGCAAAAGAATCAGCTGGCAAAATCTTAATTAATGGTAGTTTTGATGTAAATATTTGGTATTCATATGATTCAGATACTAAAACAACTGTTATAACTAAAAAAGTTATGTATACTGAAGAAGAAAAATTTAATGTAGAGAGTCAAAATATTGTTAACAAAGATATCATTGTCAGAAGCCTAAAACAACCTACATGTATTTCTGCTAAAGAAGAAGGAAATACCATTAACATCGAGATTGAAAAAGAGTTAGGTTTAGAAATAATAGGGGATACCAAAGTAAAAATATCTTCCGTTGATGAAGAAGAAACTTGGGACTCGCTTGACGATCCTGATGAAAAAACAATTGATAACATTAATCCAAACTACATAAACGAAGAGATCATCAAATAATCTCTTTTTTAATTTTCCAAAGTATTCCATAACTATAAAATTTAATAAAAAAATAATATTTGCTTCTAATCCCTTTAAACATAACACTTCACTATTTCACATCAAAAAACGAACAATTTTTGCTTGACTAACAAACACCATTTCTAGTATAATTAATATACTAGGGAGCGATTAAAATGAAAGTAGTTAACAATCAAAAAACTTATCAACAATTTTTATTAGACATCTTAAACAGCCAAGAAAATCTATATGATAACACCCTTGAAACTCCCTTAAAATTAAATATTTATCTAGCTCTATTATCCCTAAACAACAATAATTATAAAGATGAATATTTTACAATAGAACATGAGATAATTGACAATTTCTTAAGAAAAGTAAACAACCTAAAAGTAAAAATCCAACTAAAAAGAAAAGAAACAGAAATAGATAATCTTATCAAAGATATCATGAATATTTATCAAGAAAATGCTTTGATCATTAATAAATACAACAGAGAAAATTTAAATATTGAAAGTATTATTGATTCAAAAGAACCTGAAAGTATTACCAATCTGATTGATAAATTAACCCGAATAAAAATACATAAACTAGACAGTAAAGAAAACTATGACTCAGAAAGAATAAAAATCATCAATAATATATTTAAAAATAATTATTACCTTGAAGATGATAATTTATCTTACTTCATCGAAGACAAAAAAGAGACTATTTCTTTAAATGACTTCTACGAAATATTTGACTATCTTTTAGATATAAATAATTATCCACAAGAATTCTTAAGTACCACTGTTAATCGTCAACATACTATTCTTGTAGGTAGCCTAATAGAGTTAATTACTAAAGAAAAAGATCATGGTAGTATCACTAGTAAAGAAATTATTCCTCTATTATTAACTAATATCTTATCTATAGAGACTATTGACTTAAATGATTTAAATACTAGCAACTTTAAAATTAGTAATATTAAAATTACTGACTTATATTCCTTTGCAAATAATAAAGAAGATAAAAATAATAGATTTGCTAAATGGAATAAAATTATTATTCCTAATGACTATCTATATCCAAGAATAAAAGAATTAATTCAAAAAGGCATGTACTATTATGAAGAGAATCTCTTAACTCTAGAGAATATCGAACATAATTCTAGTGATTTTAAAATAAGTATCACCATCGATAATATTATTACCTTCTTAAATGACTTATTAAAAAAAGACTCTCTAATATCAAATGATTAAGCATATTATCATGCTTTTTTTCTTGGAAAAGTAAACTAATTGTAAATGAACTAGACAAGACATTAATTTATGATATAATTATATTAAAGATATGGAGGATTGTAGTATGAATAACGAATTAGAGCAAATAGAAGGAATAGGCCCTAAAACCAAAGAATTATTAGAAAAATTACAAATATATACCATTGAAGACTTAATAAACCATTATCCTTATCGTTATGAAGTTTTAAAGAAAAGTAATCTTCAAGAATTAAAAGATGGTGATAAAATAGTTATCGATGGTCTCATCGAAGGACAACCTACTGTAATATATCTATCTCCAAAATTAAAAAAAATAATCTTAAGAATAAATACTGGTCAAAACATTTTAAATATCACTATCTATAATAAAATATATCTAATGGATAATTTAAAATCAGGTAAATTTATTACTGTTATTGGAAAGTATGATAAAATAAAGAACACTATTATTGCTAGTGATGTAAGATTAGAAAGATTACCAACTGTTCCTAGAATAGAAAGCATATATTATACAACTAGCGGACTATCTAAAAAAAGCATCTCTAAGTATATTACTTCATTAATTATGTCTGGCTATAAACCTCATGAATTACTACCTCAATATATTATAAATAAATATAATCTTCTAACTAAGTTTGAAGCTATATCTGAAATACATAACCCCACAGATATTACTCTCCTAAAGAAATCACGTCAGCGTCTAAAATATGAAGAATTATTTCTATATCTTTTAAAAATAAATTATCTAAAAAGTAAAACCACTCATGATGAACTAGCTATAGAAAGAAACATCGATGAAACTAAAATAAATGAGTTAATCTCATCATTACCATACGAATTAACTATCGATCAAAAAACTAGTTTAAATGAAATATTAACAGATATGTCCTCTCGTAAATGTATGAATCGTCTTTTACAAGGAGATGTAGGTAGTGGTAAAACTATCATTGCCCTTATCGCATCATATGCTAATTTTTTATCACATTATCAAACAGCTCTCATGGTACCTACAGAAATTCTTGCTAACCAACATTATCTAGAAGCTAAAAAATTATTTAATAAAACTAAAATGAATATTGCTCTGTTAACTTCTAGTACCAATAAAAAAGAAAAAGAACAAATCATTACTGACTTATCTACTGGTAAAATAGATTTAATCATTGGTACCCAAAGCCTCATCCAAGATAATATTATCTTTAATAAATTAGGCCTAATCATCACCGATGAACAACATCGTTTTGGAGTTAATCAACGCTCTATTCTAAAAAATAAAGGAGAAAGACCTGATGTCTTATCTATGAGTGCTACCCCAATTCCAAGAACCTATGCCTTAACTATCTATGGTGACATGGATGTTTCTAGTATTAAAACTAAACCATCCGGTAGAAAAGATGTTATTACATATTTTAAAAAAGAAAAAGATATTACTAGTGTCTTAGAGTTAATGAAACAAGAACTAGATAATCATCACCAAATATATGTCATAGTTCCTATGATTGATAGTGATAATCAAGAACAAGAAAATATTACTTCCCTCGAAGAAAAAATGCAAAAAGCTTTCGGGAAGATAGCTAAAATAGCTTCCATACACGGAAAACTAGAACCTGCCGAGAAAAAGAAGATTATGGAGTCATACGAAAAAGGAGACATAGATATTCTTATTTCAACTACCGTAATTGAAGTAGGAGTAAATGTTCCAAATGCCAGTATGATTGTAATTTTTGATGCTAACTATTTTGGCTTATCTACAATTCATCAATTACGTGGTAGAGTAGGTAGAAGTAGTATTCAAAGTTATTGCGTTCTAATTGCTAAAGAATATCAAGAAAGACTAAAAATGTTAGAAAACTGTTCTGATGGATTCTTGATCAGTGAATATGATTTTAAAAATCGTGGAGAGGGAGAACTCTTTGGGTTAAAACAAAGTGGTAATACCGGTCTCAAACTAGCCGATATCAAAAAAGACTTTAATATGCTCCTAAAAGCCCGTGATGACGTCTTAGAATTCTTACCAATATATCTTAATGCTGAGAATGAATATCCTCTCATAAAAGAAGAATTAAGTAAAATATATAATCATGACTAAAAAAATAATTAGTTTCCATAACTAATTATTTTTAATTATCTAATAAAAACTTTTGCTGTTATAAATGCTACCATTCCTATAAATATCAAAAGTAGTATTATAAATAGCCAAATAGGCATATTCTTAAGTTTAAAGAACCCTTGCTTATTCATACTATTTAAAAGATTAATCTTAAACATATCCAAATCCTTATGTGATTTAGACACCATAACACCCTTATAAGTAGTAAGTTCTTTTTGATGCCCCTCTGTAAGTATCTCTTCAGGAGTCAAAGTTTCTAGCATAACCACCTTCTGTTCTAAATAAACAGAGTAGTGTAGTGTTATATTTCCATGAACCATCGTAAAAGTCTTATCAGTAGGTAAAGTTAACTCATATTTATCTATCTTATCCTTTTCATTAGTAGATACTAAAACACCCTGAAAGTTTCCCTCTCTTAAACTAGGATAATAACTAAATAATAGTTTTTTATAAGCTAACATATTATACTTCTTAACGGCTCTTTCTTTTTTTCTAAACTCATTTTCATTTACATATTCAATAATATAACTACTTTTCATATTTTCACCTAGAATAATTATATCATAAATTTATAAAAAATACAGCAAAATTATCATAATTAGCCAGAGAATATTTTAGTACATTAAGTATGGTGGATACTGCTGATAATTTGGATATGGATAAGGTGCCATAGGTTGCGGATATAGTCTAGGATAAAAAGCTGGAGCTAAAAGACCACCAGTAATTCCTCCAAGAACAAATGGCCCTAAAAATCCTCCACCTATAAACCTATCACCAGTTCTACCTGGCATTCTACTTCTTACTTGGTACATAATTCACTTTCCTTTCATAATATTATATTAAAAAAAAGAAAATGTGTTATTATACAGAAAAAAATATCAATAATTATTGATATTCATATTATATTTCACGCATATAATCTTTATTCTTATAAGGATCTTTTGGATCTATATGATCTACAAATAGTATTCCATTCAAATGATCTAACTCATGTTGAAAAGCAATTGCTAATTCTTCACGAGCTCTAATCTTAATAGGATTACCATCTATATCATATCCCTTAAAAGTGACTCTTGCATACCTAGGAACAATTCCTGGTACTTCACGATTGACACTCAAGCATCCTTCACCCTCAGAAGCATAAATAAGCTCTTCAGAATTAGAAATCATCTCTGGATTAATCATAATATAATTCTTAAACTTATTCTCTTCTTCTTCATGGCATACTACAAAGAAACGCTCATTAACACCAAGCTGAGGAGCAGCAAGCCCCATACCAGGTCTTAAATTATATTTCTCTGCATATTCTTCTATCTGTGAATAATAAAGATGCTCTAACATATCATTAATCAATTTCTTTCTCTCATCAGTAAGAGGAAATTCTACTTCTTTATTATGTGCTCTCACACGTTTATCTTTTTCATCTAATATATCAGAAGTTTTAATCATACTATCCCTTCTTTCCACAAGTATTTTACCACAAAAAGAAAAAAAAGGGAAGTTTTTCCCTTAATTTAATTATGCTGCTACAAAAGAACGAGTTCCAATGATAATAACTAATAATATAAATAATACTAAAACAATAGCAGCTCCTGATCCATATCCATATCCATTACCGTATCCATATCCCCCGTACATTGGGTAAGTATATCCTTGTGAGTATGTATTAGTTCCACAACTGCATCCACTATTAGTACCAGAATATCCTCCATAATAATACATAACAATACCTCCTTTTCATATCTATTATAGTTTACTCAAAATAAAAATATCTGTTCCTATAATTAGCCCAATATCTTTTATGTAAATATAATAAAAATAACTTTCTCTTTTCATAACTTTATGATATACTTTAATAGTAATATAAAGATAGAAAGAGGTATAAATATGGATTTAAAAACTTATGTCACAGGTTTATTAATATGCTTTATCTTAAGCTTCATTCTAGGACTAGAGCGTCAATTTCGCCACCGCTCACTAGGTCTTCGTACCATGATACTAGTATCTATTGGTTCTTATATGTTTGTAAGTTTCTCCTTTCTAGTAACTGGTTATCAAATAGATATCTCTCGTGTTGCTGCACAAGTCGTTGCAGGTATTGGCTTCTTTGGAGCTGGAGTCATTATTAAAGATAATGAAAAAAATCGTATTCGCGGTCTAACTACTGCTGCAACATTATGGTGTGATGCTGGTATAGGTGTATTATGTGCTGGCGGCTTTCTAAAAGAAGCCACTATTGCTTCGTTAGTAGTATTATTTTCAAACGTCGTATTACGACATCTAAATTCGAACATTAACAGTCAACTAGAAGATATGAGTACCAATGAAAAGTTTAATGTCACAATTACTACATCTGAACCTGCCAAAGTCATGGCCTATCTAACAAACACCATTAATCATGATAATTACCTTACCGGAGATAACTATAAAGTAGATAATCATACCATATCATTTGATCTTACCGTTAAAAAGAATGAAGTTAAAAAAGTAGATAAATTTATTAGTACCCTAGTAAATGAATATAAAATAACTAAATATGAATATAAAATAATTAATGAAATAAAAATATCTGAAGAAAATGATGAACTATAATCATTTTCTTTTTTTATTATATAAAAATATAATAAAAAAAACTCAACTAAATTTGTTGAGTTATATTATTATCATCTATCGGTATCTGTTTTGCCTTCATATTTTTAATTTTCTCTTCAGCATTAACCTCATCATCTGCTTCCGTTAACTTAATAACTTCTTCTATTGAAGTAAGTCCTGCCATAACTTTATAAAGTCCATCTTGGAGTAGGGTAATAACATCACTTCCATATACCAATTCACGAAGTTTTGCTTTAGGAACTCTTGCATTAATTGCATCTCTTATATCTGGAGAAATAAGTAATACTTCTTGAAGAGCAATTCTTCCGTGATATCCTGAAGCACATTCTGAGCATCCCACAGCTTCATACACTTGACTAACATCCATATCTAAAAACTTTTTAAACATTTCTTTTTCATACGTTGTAGTTGCTCTTATTTTCTTACATTTATCACATAACTTTCTTGCTAACTTCTGTGAAACAATTCCTGATAGGGCAGATGCTAGTAAATATCTTTCAACTTCCATATCCAAAAGTCTCTCAATTGTCGTTAAAGAGTTATTCGTGTGTAATGTAGAAAGTACTAAATGCCCTGTAATAGAAGCTCTGACAGCAATCTGTGCCGTCTCACTATCTCTTATCTCACCAATCATAATTATATTAGGGTCTTGTCTTAAGATACTTCTAAGTACCGTTGCAAAGTCTAGTCCAATATCACTATTAACTTGTACTTGATTAATTCCCTCAATATCCATCTCAACTGGATCTTCTACTGTAATTAAGTTAGTTCCCTTAACATTAAGTTTCTGTAAAAATGAGTACACTGTCGTAGACTTACCACTACCAGTAGCCCCAGTCACTAGGATAATTCCATTAGGTTCAGAAATCATCTTTAATATTTTCTTATAATTATCTTCTGAAAAGAACAAATACTCAATACCTTGCATACTTCTAGAGTAGTCAAGTATTCTTATAACAATCTTTTCTCCCTTTTTAGTAGGTAGAGAAGATACACGCATATCCAAGTCCATTCCCCCAAGATTAGTCTTTATTGCTCCGTCTTGTGGTAATCTTGTTTCAGTAATATTCATTCCTGATAATATCTTTATTCTTGTAATAACATTATTTTTAACTTCATTAGGAATATCTGCATAATCATTTAGTATTCCATCGATTCTTATTCTTACTTTTAATGAATGTTCCTGATGGTCAAAGTGAATATCACTAGCCCCAGCCTTAGCCGCTGCTATAATAATACCATTAACTACATCTACTACCGGGGTATTAACAAAATCTATCTTATTCTGCATAACATCACTTATCCCTTTCATATATTCTTTCTATTTATAATTATATAATACATTCTATTTTTTTTCAACTAAAATCTATCTAACTTAATAAATTATTTTTTTCATTCATAAACAAATCTAGTCTTTCATTTGCAACTATCATATAACCATGATATAATACACATATATACACGTATTTTAAAATTAGAAAGGATTTGTTTATATGAAAAAAATATTAATCGTTGAAGATGATGACGCTATCAGTACTGGTCTAAAATATTATCTAGAAGGAGAAGACTTTGATATAGTCTTAGCAAATAATGGAGCCATTGCCCTAACAGAACTAGATAAAAATAATGATATCTCCCTAATTCTCTTAGACATTAATTTACCAGATATTGGAGGATTTGATCTATTTAAAAAAATAAAAGAGATAAGAAAAGTTCCTATTATCTTTCTAACCGCTAATGACTTAGAAGTATCTATTGTAAGAGGTCTTGATATGGGAGCAGACGACTATATAACTAAGCCCTTTAAAGCTCGTGAATTAACGTCCCGCATTAACGCTGTTCTAAGAAGAAATAATAAAGATAATTATTCATACGATAACATCATAAGCCTAGGCAATGTTTCAATCGATGTAAGATCTTCCAAAGTATTAAAAAATAATAAACAAATATTCTTAACAGCCCTAGAATATAAAATATTATTACTCTTAGTATTAAATCCCAATATTGTCTTTACAAGAGAAAAAATTCTAGCAGATATCTGGGATGTCTCAGAAGAATACGTAAATGATAATACCCTAACCGTATATATCAAAAGAATTCGTGAAAAAATTGAAGATGATCCTAGTGAACCAAAAATAATTATTACCATAAGAGGAATCGGCTATAAAATAGGCGATATAAATAAATAGAAGGTTGATTATATGTTAAAAAATAAAGAAATAAGACATCTTATATATCTAGAATTAATTATCTTACTATTAGGAGTCATCCTAACAATATCTACTAATAAATATTTACTAAAAAGTTATCAAGAAGAAATAATTAATAATAACGCTTATATAGTAAATAAACTAATAGAAAAATACCCATCTGATGAATCCCTCATCATAGAGTCTTTGATTAATCATGATATAACTCCCAATGAATCTCGTCAAATACTAGAAAAATATGGACTAGATAAACTATCTAATGTAGACTATCTTAGCCATAATTTAGAAATAAAGAATACCTATCTAAAGAAAACGACAATTACTCTAAGCATTATAATTATCTCTATGTTTACAGTATTTATAATATTTACTAAAAAGATCTATAAAAAAATTGGTGACTTATCAGTATATACTAACGAAATACTAAATAACCGCTATAATATGGATATACGTGAATATGAAGAAGGGGATATTAGCAATCTAAAAAATGATCTATACAAAATGACCATCAAACTAAAAGAACAAAACGAATTATCGAAAAAAGATAAACAATATCTAGAAGATACCTTATCTGATATCTCTCATCAATTAAAAACTCCCTTAACCAGTATGTATGTTATAAATGAAGTCTTATATGATAATGAAATAAAAGAAGATAAAAGAAAAGAATTACTCTTAAAAAATAAAAGCCAATTAGAAAGAATAGAATGGCTAATTACGTCTCTTCTAAAAATGTCTAGATTAGATTCTGGAATGACTACATTTAAAATGGAAGAAGTAAAACTAATAGATATCATTAATAAAGCTGTTGAACCCATTCAAATACCACTAGAACTCAAAAATATTAATCTAATTATCGAAGGTGATCCTAATATAACCGCAAAACTAGATCCTAGTTGGACTTCTGAATCATTACTTAATATTATTAAAAATGCCTGTGAACATACCAATAAAAATGGTACTATTAAAATAACCATAAGTGATAACCCTATATATACTGAAATTGTTATCAGTGATAATGGTACCGGTATCAAAGAAGAAGATATTAATCATATATTTGAACGTTTCTATAAAGGAAGTAATTCCAAAGATAGTATTGGTATTGGTCTTAATATGTCTAAAAAAATTATTAATTTAGAAAATGGTGACATCACCGTATCCTCAACACTTGGCAAAGGTTCTGCATTCACCATAAAGTTTTATAAAAAAGTAATTTAGAAAAATGACTAAATTGTCATCAAAAAGTCATCAGAAAGTCATCTCTATAAAATATAATTAATACTTGAAAGGAAGGAAAATTATATGGAAATATTAAGAGTTGAAAATTTAAAGAAAACATATGGTAAAGGAAATACTTTAGTAAAAGCCTTAGATGGTGTTAGTTTTACCGTAGAAAAAGGTGAATTTGTAGCCATTGTCGGAGCCTCTGGTTCTGGAAAAAGTACTCTTCTTCACTTACTTGGAGGAGTAGATCGTCCAACCTCTGGTAAAATTATCATTGATGGTGAAGATATCTATAGCCTAAATGAAACAAACTTAGCAATATTTCGTCGTCGTCAAGTAGGACTAATTTACCAATTTTATAACCTAATACCAATCCTAAACGTTGAAGAAAATATGACTCTTCCAATTCTCTTAGACGGTAAAACTCCCGATAAAGAGTATTTAAAAGAGCTAATTGAAACTCTAGGATTAGAAAGAAGAGTATCACACTTACCTAACGAATTATCTGGAGGCCAACAACAAAGAGTCTCTATTGGTAGAGCACTTATGAATCGCCCAGCATTACTACTAGCAGATGAACCAACAGGAAACCTAGATAGTAAAGCAAGCCATGACATCATCGAATTATTAAAATTATCTAATAAAAAATATAAACAAACTATTATTATGATCACTCATGATCATAGTCTTGCTCTGAATGCATCAAGAATTATTACTATCGATGATGGAAAAATAGTTAGTGATGAGATGGTGAAATAATGAATATCTTAAATAAATTAACCAAAAAACATCTCATCATGAATAAAAAAAGAACCATCGTCTCAATCGTTGGTATAATTCTCTCTACTGCTCTAATGGTAGGTATAGGCTTATTATTATCTACATTCCGTGAAAGCATGGTACAAGAAATTGTTATGAGTGAAGGAGACTATAACGCTAGAATAGATAATATCTCTAAAAACAATCTTGCTATGATAAGTAATAATTCTGATATAGATCACTATATTACTAGAAATTATCTTGGCTATGATCTAATTCCTAACAATGAGGTAAAATCTTATTTTAAAGTATTTAGTACAGACACCTCATACATGTCTCATCTTAAATTACTATCAGGTCGTCTACCTAAAAATGATAAAGAAGTAGTAATCCCTAAATACCTAGAAGAAAATTATCCTGATCTATTAAAAGTAGGAGAGACTCTATCCCTATCACTAGGAGATCGTTATTACAATAATGAGCCTCTTACACCACGTGATGATTATACTGAAGGAGAATATATCAATAATCCTAAGAATTATACATTTACAATTGTGGGAGTTATTGAAAGAGACTATTATGAAGATTCAGAAATAGGTTGCTTTATCTATACAACAGGCCTTACATCAGATAATATGGATATCTTTATTACCTATAAAAATGTTAATAAAACATATGATAACACCAAGAATATTGCTAAAAGTCTTGGTATTATCCCAGATAGTGAAGAATACTATACACGTATTAGATATAATTCAAGCCTTTTAGCATTATATGGTGCTAGTAGTTATCATAATTTAATTAACAGTATGGCTGGTATGTTAGCTATTATGTTATCCCTAGTAAGCATTGCTTGTATTATTGTTATCTATAATTCATTTGCTATCTCCGTTATGGAAAGAAAAAAACAATTTGGCTTATTCTCATCCATCGGAGCTACTAAAAGACAAATAAAAAGCACAGTTTTGTACGAAGCTATGATAGTAAGCTTAATAGGTATTCCACTTGGTATTCTTAGTGCTTATTTAGGAATATATATAGTAGTTCTTATTATGAATAACCTCCTAAAAGGAATATTCTCCACAGGTTTTCATCTATCTACGTATCCATTATTTATCATAATACCTATTATATTTATGATAATAACTATCTTTATAAGTGCAAGTATTCCAGCTAAAAGAGCTAGTAAAATATCCCCAATCGAAGCTATTCGTTTGAATGATGATATAAAAATAAAAGGAAAAAAAGTAAAATCTCCAAAGTTTATTAAAAAAATATTTGGTATTGAAGGAGATATTGCTTATAAAAATATGCGTCGTAATAAAAAGAAATATCGTATTACTGTCGTATCACTATTTATAAGTATTGTCTTATTCATTGCCTTCTCTGGATACATGACATATTTCTTAGCAAGTGCTAATAGTTATCTTGCCATACCTGATGTTGATATCATGATAAACTATGATAAAAAATTTAGTGATCCAGAAACAATTAAAGCTATTAAATCTAATCCTTCTATTGAAGAATATATGGAGTATGATACCATCTATGCAAGAACCAATACTGATATGTTTAATGCATATACTAAAAAATATCAAAAATTCCTAGTAAATAATAATTATTATATTACACATGATACTGAATATATAAGACCAATAACCTTTATAATTATGAATAATGATAGTTATAATAAATACCTAAATAAAATAGGTAAGAAAGAACCATTGCCAATTCTCTATAATAACTTTAATAGTATCATTTATTCATCTAATTCTAGAAAAAGTTATCATATGGATAAATATAATGGCTCATTACAAAAAATAAATATCCTAGTAACTAATGATGATATAAGTAGTGAAAATTCCTCTGAATACAAGAATTTATTCCAAATAGATAATTACTATATCTCAAACGATGAATTTGTAGGACTAGGTTTCTTTAATTCAAATGTTGAAGAAGTAGTAATTATAAGTGAAGATATGGCTAAAAATTATAAATTATTAACAGATAATCCTAATACCGACTATAGTTATACTAATATTTTAATTAAAGCTCCATCATATAAAAGCCTTGATAAGATGTTAGAAGAATATGATGTAGCTGGTAAATTAAACTTTATATATTATACCAATATTAAAGAAGAGTTAAAAATGGAAAATAACTTAATCTTAACTATTAAAATACTAGTATATGGTTTTATTACTTTAGTCACTTTAATTGGCGTCACTAGTGTCTTTAATACCATTAATACATCAATTGCCCTAAGAAGAAAAGAATTTGCTGTCTTAAGAAGTGTTGGTCTAACTCCAAAAGGATTCAATAAAATGCTATGCTTTGAAAGCCTATTCTTTGGATTAAAATCATTATTATATGCTATCCCTGTATCATGCGGTATTATCTTCCTAATGTACTTATCAATGCGTAATACTGTAGAATTAGAAACTATCCTAATACCTTGGAAAAGCATCTTCTTAGCTATTGCTTTAGACTTCTTAGTAATCGCCATCTCTATGAGTTATGCTACTAAAAAAGTCAAAAAAGATAACATTCTAGATGCTATTCGTGAAGAAAATATCTAATCATTTATTTTAGACTATCATAATTAATAATAATGTGATATAATAACTATAGATGTATAAAAATTATAAAAGAAGTAAGAGGTTTTAGTTATGATTTTAAAAACAATATATTATCTTTTGTTAATAGCAACTAATATATATGGCCTATATTTTATTATCGTTGCCATTCCCGTTATATTTAAGAAACGTCATAAAAAAAATACTAAGGAGCATTTTCATTATTTTGAAATATTAATTCCTGCTAGAAATGAAGAACATGTTATTGGTAATCTAATAAATAGTCTTAAAAAATTAAATTATGATAAGTCTTTATATGAAATAACGGTTGTATTAAATAATTCTACTGATAATACTAAAGAAAAAGTATCTTCCTTAGGAGTAAACATCTATGAATGCAAGAATAAAATTAAAAGTAAAGGAGATGCTCTAAAAGAAGTATTCGCATCATTCGATTCTCGTGAATATATTGATGCCTATATCATCTTTGATGCTGATAATGTCGTAGATAAAGATTTCTTACGTCATATGAATACTTCTCTAAATAATGGTTATCAAGTAGCCCAAGGTTTTAGAGATACTAAAAACATCTCTGATAATTGGATTTCTAGCTCATATGCCTTATATTATTATATTCAAAATTATTTCTTTAATAAAGCACGTTCCCTAATGAATGCTTCATCATCCATTAATGGTACAGGTTTTATGATCAAAAAAGAAGTTATTGATACTTATGGTTTTAAAACTAAAACCCTAACTGAAGATATTGAATTTGCTGGCTTATGTGCCCTTAATAATATAAAAATAGACTTTGTCGAAGAAGCAATTACCTATGATGAACAACCAACAAACTTTAAAGTATCTTGGGTACAAAGAAAACGTTGGAGTAGGGGATGCATAGAATGCTATAAAAATTATGCCTTCGATCTAATAAAAAATATGTCAAAAAATAAAAGTTGCCTAGACTTATTAATGTTATATTTTGCTCCTATGGTCCATGTCTTTACCATCTTAATACTTTTATTATCTCTAATAATTAATCTAACTACTGGAGACTATACAAGTGTTATTAGTAAACAAAGTATCATTAATAGTATCATTGGAAGTAGTATTATCTATCTAGCTCAAGTAATTATCTGTATATCTGTCGTAATTCTAAATAAAAAGAAACTAAAAAAATATATAAGTGGTATCTTATTATTCCCAGTATTTATGATTACTTGGTTACCAATAAATATCATAATCTTATTCCAAAAGAATGTTAAATGGCAACATATCCCTCATAGTAAAGATATAACTATTGATGAAATTTAAGGTTAATCATCCATGATTAACCTTTTCTTTATTAATATTCTTGTCAAAACTATAAAATTCAGTTATAATCAAATATAGGTAGTGAGAGTGATAATATGTACTTAAAAGAAATACAAACTTATGGTTTTAAATCATTTGCAGATAAAATAAATTTTGAATTTACAAATAATATTAACGGTATTGTTGGTCCGAACGGATCAGGTAAAAGCAATGTCGTAGATGCAGTTCGTTGGGTTTTGGGAGAAGCCTCTAATAAATCTCTAAGAGCCTCAGATAACATCTCAGTAATATTCTCAGGTAGTAAAAGCCGTCGCCCCCTAAATAGTGCCATGGTAAATATAATATTTGATAATACCGATAGACACTTACCAATAGACTTTAACGAAGTATCAATAAAAAGAGTCTTATATCGTACCGGAGAAAATGAATACTATCTAAATGGCGAAAAATGTCGCTTAAAAGATATCACAGAATTACTTACCGATAGTGGAGCTGCTAAAGAAAGTTTTAATATTATTGGACAAGGAAAAATAGATGAAATCTTAACTACAAAACCTATAGATCGTAGAGTCATCTTCGAAGAAGCAGCTGGCGTATTAAAATATAAACGTCGTAAAGAAGAAGCCATTCGTAAACTAGAAAGAACTAATAATAATATTAATCGTGTAAATGATATCATTAATGAGTTAGAAACAAATTTATCACCTTTAAAAGAACAAAGCACCATTGCTAAAAAATATCTTGAATGTAAAGATAAATTAACTAACTATGATATATCCCTAATGATTCATGATGTAGACGCATATTCCAGTGAACTAAATATCTGTAAAGAAGAAATATCTACCCTAAACGATGAAATAAGTGAATTAAATAAAAATAATGCCACATACGATATAACTATTATCTCATCAAAAGAAAAACTAAATATCCTTGAAGAAAAACTAACTAGTTATAATCAAAAAACATTAGAATTAACTAAATTATTAGAACAAACTGATTCTGATCTAAAACTCTTAAGAGAAAGAAAAAAATATGAGACTAATCTCTCATCTACAGATCATATTACTCCCCTTAAAGAGAGTATCCTCTTAAATAAAAACAATCTGCATACCCTTCTAGGAGACATTGCCATCTATAATCAAAAAATAACTACATGTACTGAAGAATTATCTAGTCATATGGATAAATCACTTTCTCTAAGAAACAAAATAAACGCATTATCCAATGAAATAAATAATAATAATAAAGAAATAACTAATCTAAAATATCAAATTAACTATCTAGAAGAATCTTTAAATAACGGTACTAATACCCCAAAATCAGTAAAATCCCTCTTAAATAACCCTTTATTTAATGGAGTATATGGTACCGTAGGATCATTAATAAATACTACTAATGATTACTCCTTAGCTGTATCTACTTCCCTAGGTAGTGCTACTAATTATCTAGTAGTAAGTGATCACGCCCTAGCATCACGTATGGTTGAATACTTAAAAAACAAAGATCTAGGTCGTGCAACCATCTATCCATTAGATGTCATAAGACCACGTTATATTGATCTAGATTCCCTAAATAAACTAACCCTTTGTAATGGCTATATAAACACCCTAGATAAAGTATTAACATATGATAATAAATTCGATTCAATTATTCAAAACTTATTTGGTAATGTAATCCTCGTAGATAATATTAATAATGCTAACAAAATAAGTAAAGTAATAAATAATAAATATAAAATAATTACTCTAGATGGCCAAGTAGTAAATGTAGGAGGTTCTATAACCGGAGGATCTAGTATTAAAACTAATGATCCCATTAAACAAAAATATGAACTATCATCATACCAAGATAAACTAGACATCCTAATAAATAAAAATACCCATCTAGAAGAAACTAGTAGTATTCTCACACATGAATTAAAAGACTATGAAGATAAAATACACACTAAAAATATTGATAAATTAAACTATCAAGATATTATTGATAATAAAACTATTACTATTAATAAATTAAAAAATACCATTACTAGTCTAGAAAAAGAATTATCTAATCTAGAAGCTATTACTACATCATCCGCTTCAGAAGAAGAAACTAATCTCTTGAATAAATACTATCAAATAAAAGAAGATTTAGATAACATAACAAAAGAAGTATCCCTTGTAAAACTAGATCGTGATAAACTAAATAATGACCTATTAGAAATAGAAAATACTAGTAAAACAAGTTTAAGTAATATTAATAAATTAGAAAAAACTCTTCATGATAATGAATTAAAAAGTAGTCGTCTAGAAGTAAAAATAGATACTATTCTAAATAGTCTAAATGAAGATTACAGTATTACTTATACAGAAGCTAAAGATAAATATATCCTAGATACTGATCCAGAAGTTATCCGCAAAGAAGTATCTATCCTAAAGAATAATATAAAAGATTATGGATTAGTAAACCTTGGAGCCATCGAAGAATATGAAAGAGTATCTACTAGATATGATTTCTTAACTAAACAAAAAGAAGATCTAAATAAAGCTGAAAATACTCTTCTAGAAATAATAAGTAATATGGATAATATCATGAAAGATAAATTTGTTAATACTTTTAATGAGATAAGAAAAGAATTTAAAGAAGTATTTCGTGAATTATTTAAAGGAGGTACTGCTGATATCTATATGACTGATCCTAATAACGTATTAGAAACAGGTATTGAACTAGAAGCTACCCCTCCAGGAAAAAATCTAAAAAATATCCAATCATTGTCAGGTGGAGAAAAAACATTTACAGCTATCTCTTTACTATTTGCTATTCTAAACGTAAGACCAGTACCATTCTGCTTATTTGATGAAGTAGAAGCTGCTCTTGATGATGCTAACGTTGATGCTTTCGGAGAATACTTAAATAAATATCGTAATAAAACCCAGTTCATAATAATTACTCACAAAAAGAAAACAATGGAATTTATTGATACATTATATGGTATAACTATGCAAGAGTCTGGAGTATCTAAAAAAGTATCAGTTAAACTAGCAGATCTAACTAAAGAAAAAGAATCTAATTAAAAATAAAGTAAGTATAATTAAATAGTACTTACTTTTATTATACCCCTTAACAAAAAAGTACCCTTAAGTTATCTACTTAAGGGTAAAGGTATATCATTAGTAAGTAAGTCCTTATAAACTAAGAGTTTACTAATAATATAGAGAGAAAATTACTTGTACAAAATAGTCAAAAAATGTTAATTTGATATTTACATAAACCCTTGTATTTGCTATAATTATCTTAAAATAAGAGTACCCTTAAGTAGATAACTTGAGGGTAAATATAAGAGGTAATATGATGGATAGAA
>OIZL01000599.1_pt1 | contig 25386 bp, 20 predicted proteins | sample 1588541 | NCBI WGS metagenome assembly OIZL01 (sample SAMN03283285) | human gut metagenome | biome: human-associated habitat; material: feces | host: Homo sapiens | place: Peru | collected 2012 | reverse complement strand
TATAGAAACGGCATTTGAAGGCGAAACCGGAGCTTCGGAGGGGTGTTCATCCTTGAACACCCCTGCTCCACCATAACTGAACACCGATTTTGATACGTTGGTTATCATTGTGGGTGTTCGGTTTTTTACTTTTTTTGCAGAATTATGAAAATATAAAATGTCTCGGCAAACCGGAATTTCAAGCAGGACAAAAGATATAAGCAAAACAGTGAAAATTGTGCAGTAATTCTTCTTCATTGCCTCGCCTCCGAAATAGTAAAGCAGCTTTTTTCGGAATACTCCTGCATTGCATGCTTGAACAGGCTCAAAAAAATGCGCCGATAATCAGCGGGCATCAACTCGTCATCCAAAGCGATGCATACATCGATCCTCAAAATGTCACCTCCCAAATAGTAATTCGCAGCACGTTTGCCGCCCCATATGTCCGACTCCACATATGTGCTGCCATCAACAATCCCATGCTCATTCATAAACGTTATTGCATAAGGTTATTTTATATGATATCAATTTATTACAATTTTAACATTTTTTTGACAAACTGTGAGTCATTTCTACATCGCGGCCCGCTTTCTGCGCTTGCCGCCGTTTCGTTGTCCGCTTATCATTGTTTATCTCGCCGAAATGCTGTATAATTAAACTAATTTTACGAAAACGAGGTGTCGGCTTGCCTGACGTGTATGCGCAGCTGCTCGATTGCGCAGGCAGCTTTGCAAACGAATATCCACCCAGCGACTTTATGACCGGCGCGGCCGAAAATGATTGGCAGCTTTTGTTCGACGCCGCTTACGCTCATAAGCTCGTCCCCGTAGTGTTTGAAGCCGTATCAAAGCTTACGAGCTTCAAAGCTGCTCCGAGCTCCCTCAAAGCATCGCTTCGCAAAACGGTCATTTCGTCCGTTGCATCGCAGGCCGTCAGGAGTGAAGCCTTTTTGCGCCTTGTTTCCCGCATCGCGGACGAGAACATAAGCGCGGCCACGCTCAAAGGCATCGTGTGCCGCTCGCTTTACGCTAACGGCGACCTTCGTTCGTCATGCGACGAGGACGTTTTCGTTTCACGCGATGATTTTGCACGCTGCGCGGAGCTTTTCTCCAACCTCGGTATGAAAAACACGGGCGCCGCCGATGATGAACCCGACGTCATGGCATTTCTCGATCCGAAAAGCGGCTTAAAGGTCGAGCTTCATTCGCGGCTCTTCTCGAGTACGGCGCCGCTGCTCGCGCCGCTCAACGAGTATTTTGAGCATGCCCTCGCCTCAGCCGTCGAAACAGTTGTTGCCGGGACGCGTATACGAACGTTCGCGCCGACGGAAAATCTCATTTTCCTCACCGCTCACGCATTTAAGCACTTCCTTTCAAGCGGTCTCGGTATACGCACCGTATGCGACATATTTAAGCTCGCTTCCGTTTACGGCAATGAAATTGACTGGAATTGCGTGAAAGAACGCCTTTCGTCCGTTCGGGCATACTGCTTTTTCGCAAACCTTGCCGATATAGCCGTTACGCATCTCGGCTTCGACAAAAGTCCTCCGCTGTGCCAATGCATGAACGACGTTTATGTATCGTCCGACGCGCTTTTAAGCGACATACTTGCCGCGGGCGTTTACGGTCAGAGCTCTTTAAGCCGCCGCCACAGCACGCTCGTGCTCCGCGGGGCGCTCGAGGAATCGAACGGCGGCCGCTTGTCTCCGTTCAAGGCTCTGTTCCCGCCTCTTGTCTCCATGAAAAGACGGTATCCCAGGCTGCAAAAATATCCCGCGCTGCTGCCGTATTATTGGCTTAAGCGCATATTCCGCTATTTAATCGAGCTTATCGCTCACAATGGTCATGCTGACAACTCCGCGCTCGAATCGCTCAATATCGCGAAAAGCAGGGCAGAGCTTATGAGGAAATATGAGATTATTGGCTAAATTTCTTTCTGTATTCAGGAGTAAAACCGTTTCCGACATGATAGCGGAAGCCAAATGGCTTAAGGTGTATGTGCGGAAATACTTCGGCGCGATAATCATATATATAACGCTCGGCATACTCGGTACGCTCATGGGACTCGCCGTTAACTGGGCGACAAAATATCTTATCGACGCGGTGACCGGCGCAATCGGCGGCGATGCTTCGGCCCTTCGCCCGATATTCATCACCGCCGGACTTATGGCAGGCCTGTCGCTCGGAAACATTCTCTTCAAAAGCGTTTCAAGCCGCATTTCCGCCAGAATCGGTATACGCGTGCGCCACGAAATACAAGCTGACGTTTATAATAGAATACTCGAGGCCGATTGGGAGGCTCTGAGCGTCTTTTCGAGCGGCGACCTCATTAACAGGCTCAGCAGCGACGCGCAGGCAGTGTCGTCGAGCATAACGAGCTTTATACCGAGCCTCATAACTTCGGCAGTGCAGTTCGTTGGCGCGCTCGCCATAATGCTCTATTACGATTCCACCATGGCGCTTATAGCGCTTCTCGGTATACCCGTTTCCGCGATAGTTTCAAAAATACTCGTTAAGAGAATACGCCTCTACAGCAAGCGAATAAAGGAAATGGACGGCGCCATGATGGCCTTCACCGACGACTCGTTCCAAAACCTCCAATCACTCAAGGCCTTCGATATTACTAAGCTCTTCGCGGGCAAAATGCGCCGTATTCAGGCTGAATATAAGTCGGCCTTCATAGATTACAACAAGTTTTCAGTATACATGTCAGCAATAATGTCAATCGTCGGGCTTATAGTTTCGGGCGGCTGCATGGCTTGGGGCGTGTATCGGCTGTGGCTTGGAGCGATAAGCTACGGCACGATGACGCTCTTTTTGCTCCTCGCCGGCAATCTTTCTTCATCTTTTTCTGCGCTTCTGTCGCTCGTCCCGACAGCTATATCGACTACCACGTCAGCGCGGCGCATAATGGACGTGACCGAACTCCCGCGCGAAACGCTCGGCGCGGCGCCCGGGTGCGAGCAAGGTTTCAGCGGCTCGGCGGGCAGTATCGGCGTTAAAGCGGAACGCCTGAGCTTTGTCTACTCAAACGGCATAAACGTACTCGACGCCATATCGTTTGCCGCTCTGCCGGGCGAAATAACGGCCATTGTCGGCCCGTCGGGCGAAGGCAAAACGACGCTTATAAGAATACTATTGGGTCTCGTAAGCCCGACAAAAGGCTCTGCGGTGCTCGTCGACGGCGACGGTCATGAGTGTGCCGTCTCGCCCGCCACGCGAAAGTATTTCTCATTCGTCCCGCAGGAAAACACCGTCTTTTCAGGAACCGTCGCGGAGAATCTGCGCATGGTCAAGCCCGACGCCACCGATGCACAGATCGTTTCCGCGCTCGAAGCGGCCTGCGCGTATGAGTTTGTCAAAAAGCTTCCCGGCGGCATAAACGCGCCCATGATGGAGCGCGGCAAGGGTATATCCGAAGGTCAGGCGCAGCGGCTGTCAATAGCTCGCGCCGTGCTGCGCGACGCTCCCGTAATGCTCCTTGACGAAGCGACAAGCGCTCTCGACGTCGCGCTCGAACGCCGCGTGCTCACAAACATAATGAGGCTGCGTAATGGGCGCACCTGCATAGTTATAACGCATCGCCCAAGCGTGCTCTCGCTCTGCGCAAGCGTGTACAGAATTGATTCGACACATATGTCGCGCCTGAGCGGCGAAGAGGCAGCCCGTATGACGCGCGATTTTTGAACGGACCTTGAACCATTTATATATTTTCCCAATTCATAAATGCATGTTGACATGTCATGTCTAATGCGTTAGAATATATTTGTCCAACGTATTAGACAAGGAGAAGAGACATGACTACACCTACAGTCTATGAAAGCGAATATCGCTTTTGCCTCGTTCTTTGGAAGAACGAGCCTATAACATGCGCGCAGCTCGCGGCGCTCTGCAAAGAAAAACTCGGCTGGTCGCGCACAACGACATATACCGTTATAAAACGCTTGTCGGAGCGCGGAGTCGTCAAAAACGAAAACTCCGTCGTTACATCGCTTGTATCAAGAGAAGAAATCCAGGCCGCCGAAATAGACGCCCTCGTTGAGAAAAAATTTGAAGGTTCGCTGCCCGCTTTCGTAGCGGCGTTTTCTCGCCGAAAAAAGCTGAGCAAAGATGACCTGCAAGCCATAAAACAGCTTTTGGACAATTACGGAGACAACGCCGATGAGTAGCCTGCTTATAAAACTCATAAATATGAGCATATCCGCTTCATGGCTCGTTCTCGCCGTAGCCTGTATCAGGTTTTTGTTCAAAAAAGCCCCGCGAAAACTCTTCTGCGCACTCTGGGTGCTCGTTGCGATAAGGCTCGTCGTACCGTTTGCGCCCGAAAGCGGCGTGAGCCTCGTGCCGAGCGGCGAAACAATTCCGGAAGAGATACTCGTTTCGGACGCTCCCACCGTTCGCAGCGGTATAGCCGCGCTGAACAGCATCGTAAATCCTTTACTTGAGGACTTTGCCGGGCAAAAAGGTTCTGATGTACCGCCAATCAACGAGTGTCAAAGCATCGCGGGCGCAGTTTCGGAACCTATCGCGCGCACACCCATGCGCACCGCCGCCGATATCGCCGTCACGGTATGGCTCATCGGTGTGTCGCTCATGGCTGCATATGCACTTATAAGCTATATACGCGTGCGCCGTTCGGTAAAGCTGTCCGTTGTGTACGACAAAAAGCGCAACATATGGCAGTCCGAAAACATAGATACTCCTTTCCTTCTCGGGCTGTTCAGGCCGTGCATTTATGTGCCCTACGGCCTCAGCGACGACATAGTGTTTCATGTCGCGGCGCATGAGTTATCGCATATAAAGCGCAGAGATCACATAATCAAGCCTGCGGCATACCTGCTGCTGAGCGTGTATTGGTTCAATCCGCTCATGTGGCTGGCATATGCGCTGTTGTCAAAGGATATTGAGCTTGCCTGCGACGAGCGCGTTATAAGCGAACTGGGCGAAGAATACAAACGTTCCTATTCGGAGGCGCTCGTAAAATGCAGCCTCCCGCGGAGCTCTATCGCAGCATGTCCGATCGCGTTTGGCGAAGCCGGTATAAAAGAAAGGGTGAAAAACGTGCTTAATTATAAAAAACCGACTCTCTACATAATCATTGCCGCCGTAATTATATGCGCCGTTTTGGCCGTATGCTTCCTGACCAACCCCAGAAAAAATCCTGAACCCGTACCTGATCAGGAAGCCTCTGAGCGCTGCGGCGTATACTGCGGCGGAAGCTTTATCGGGCAGAATGCAACGCTGTCCTATATGCCCGACAGCGGAGCACATCTCAGGCGCATCATCATAAACGGCGGAGCTCTAACAATCGTTTTCGACAACAATATATTCCAAAGCGCCCGCTCGGAGACGAGCGAGCTTACATACGAGCAGCTTCTCGACACCGTCAAAGCTTCAAATGTTGTCGCGTTAAGCGATGGAGGCGTGGGCGATTTCTTCGAGCGCATCAAATTCAGCGGCAGCGCTTCACTGACGCGCTATTTTGACGATGAGGACGGTTCGCAGACAAGATACGCGGCCGTATTCCTTCCCAACGGGAGCGCCTGGATAGCTGAAGGCGACTTCATGCGCCTATACGAGCTCGTACCGTTTTACTACGGATGCGGAGCGTACGAATTTGAAAGCTGTGTATATATGTCACCGTTTAGCTCGACATTCATTCCGGAACACGAGGGTACGGGTGAATACTATGCAATCAGCGGCGACAGCTTCCGCATAATCGACGAAAAAACAGGCGCTGCAAATGTCGTTGTCTACGGCATATCATGGGATTGGAGACCTATAACAAACGAGGAATGGGCTGAAAATATAATATTTCCCGAAGATGCCAAGCTTTACGATGAAAGCGATCCCCTCTCGCCGCGACCCGTTATCTCAAAGATGGGTAACGGCTACTCTCTCATTTGCAATGGGGGCGACATTTTGCTCGTAAGCGGCGACTATAACAGCATAAACCACCGAAGTGGATTTTTCAGCGTGTTTTCGCTTAAAGCGACTCCCGAGCTCGAATTGCCGCGTATGTCGCTCAGCGATGTTCTCAGACTTTCGGCGTCCGGCAGAGATGGACTGACATTCGACATGCTCAACTGCTTTGCCCATACCGATATAGGAAGCGGCCTCTATATATACAGCTTCCCCATAAACGAGCGCTGGAGCCTGATAATGGCATGTGGCGGCGAAGTATTGGGCTACAATTTCGATTTCTCCCATGCCAATCTGTCGCTTCGCTTCGAACCTTCCGGTTCGGAATGCGACCTTTTTGACGAGAATATCGCCGACTTCATTGGAGAGCGCGAATCGCGTGCTGCAGGTCTTCCCGTTGTTTTCTCGGGCGCTTCCATCTGCACGATGCTTTCTTCCGATTCAAAGCATATAGGCAGCATAATATATGACCCAAACCATGATAGCAAACGCTGTGAACCGTTTACCGTTTACTTCAACGGCGAAATATGCCACGCCGGTCAGTACACGATAAGGGATTACCTGCTCTCCGTGCCGTCAGAGCCTATAAGCTTCCGAACTCCTTCGGGCCTGAACTCACAGGCATGGATACTTACAGGCCTTGCTCCGCACCGCTCGTATCTCGTGACATTCTCGTGCGGCGACAGCGCCGAATACGCCTTCATCATCATGAATTGACCTGCAAGGATAAAGGACTGTCCACCCACGCCTATTCAAAAACGGCTGAGGTCTTTTCGAATCCGTCAAGCCCTCGGCCGTTCCTCTTCTGCATATTCATGCCAAATCGCAAATTACAGTTGCATATGCAATCATGTACAATATGTGTAAGTACAGCAAACTTTCGGTGAACATGACTGTTTATGGGACAAATGTCCGATTTTATCCGATGTATGACGCCGATTTAAGCGTATAATCAAAATATGGAGGGTTTTATTATGAAACATACCGAATCATCGCTTAAAACGAAGAAGGCGCTTGCGTCATCACTTAAAAAAGTCATGGCAAAAAAGCCGCTTCGCAAAATTACCGTTACCGAGATCGTGAACGACTGCAATGTAAACAGAAAAACGTTCTACTATCATTTCGAGGACATATTCGCGCTTCTGAAGTGGATACTTGAGCAAGATGCAATAGAATTCATAAAGCAATACGACATGCATCTCGGCTACCGAGATGCAATCGCCTTAGCAATGGACTATGTTGAGAACAATTCATACATAATCAACTGCGTTTATGATGCGCTGGGACGCGATGAAATGAAACGATTTCTCCGCGCAGATTTCATAAATATAGCCAACAACGCCATCGAAAGCACCGAGGCGGAGCTTGGCATACGAGTTGGCGATGATTACAAGCTTTTTCTTTGCAGTATGCTTACCGAAGCTATTGTTGGGGTGCTTATAGAGTGGTTCAGGGGGCAAAACAGGCACAGCCGCGAAACAACAATTGAATATCTTTCGACCATACTTAGCTCGTCAATAACAGCCGCACTGAAAAACGCCCCTCCCGAGGCGCTTGTTACACGGTAAAGCGGCAGGATTTACCGCCTGCCCCGGATTATCGAACCTATTATTTGCTGTTTCCGTAATAGCCGCCGTATTTACCATAGCCGTAGCCATAGTCGTGACTCGATATTCCTCCCTCTACGCCGTTCATTATGCAACCGATAAACGGTATGCGGGATTGCGACAAATAATCGAGGCCCTCGAGTATGTGCGACCTTCTCGCATAATCCTGCCTTACAACAAATACCGCCGCATCGGCATACCGTGCGATCTCCGATGCGTCCGTTAAGAGCGATGCCGGGGGCGTGTCGAGTATGAGATAGTCACATCTCTCAGATATCGTATCTATGAGCGCACGCATACGCTTAGACGCAATTGCTTCGGACGCGTTCTGTATCGGCGCGCCGCCGAGTATTAATGTCAGGTTTTCGCTCTGCTCCGTACAGATTTCATCGAGCGTCGCTCTTCCCGAAAGATATTCCGTTATGCCGACGCCGTTTTCGACGCCGAGCCTTTTCGCAACCGATGGGTTTCTCAAATCACAGCCCATCAGCACTACCTTCTTTGAATGCTTCGCAAACGCCATCGCCAAGTTGACCGAAACGGTCGTTTTTCCTTCTCCTGACACAGCGCTCGAAATCAATATCTTTTTATAGCCCTCTGCCTTTGCGGCACGCTCTATCCTCGTTCGGAGCACCCTGATCGCGTTTGTAAACGAGCGCGGCACTCGCGGATTCATTATGCTTATCGGACCCGGCTTTTTCTTGCGCTTTTTGAACCTGACGTTCGGCACGATGCCTATAAACGGAACAGACGTATAGCTCTTAAGCTCATCGGGAGTCCTAATCGTTTGCCTTGTAAGCGCATAGGCCACGATTATCACAACCCCCGCAGCTAATCCGAAAAGCGCGCCCTTTTGTGCATTCTTGACGTAGTTTACCTTGTTAATCGGAGCTTTCGGCACACCCGACTCGTCTATAAGAGTAAGCTTCGTATTACCGACAACGTACTCGGCTATTTCGGGATAATTCTTTATGACGGATTGAAGCACATCGTATGCATACTGTGCATTTGACGCCGTTACGGACATGGAGAAAAGGTTTGTTTCGCCAACCGCGCTTGCCGATATTGACGCGTTCAGGGCGCTCACACCGAGGTCCTTCATCAAGGTGTTGTTCAAAAGCCCGCTGTTTAGTATCGACGGAAACGTAAGCGCAAGCTGCTTCGCCGTTGCGCTGCTATAATACTGTGTGCTTGCACCAAGATCGTTTTGTATTGCAACGGTAAATGTAGCCGTTGCAAAATAGCGCGGCGAATATTTATACCATCTGTATCCGCAAAGAAGCGCCGCGCCGAGCACCATCAGCACGAGCGGTATGAAGAACATTTTTTTCGCTGCCTTGACTATCGCGTCCAAAGCAAGCCTATAGTCCATAAACGACAGCGGACGTGATTGAGGCGATTGCAACGTTTCGTTTTCCTGCATCTATCTACTCCTCCATCGTATTGTTTCCGCTGCCGCCGTAACCATAGCCGTAGCCATAGCCATGCTTCCTGCCATAGCCGCGCGGATATCCATAGCCGTATCTTCCGTATCCCGCTCTCACGCTCTCGCCGCCCGTGACCGACGCATATACGTTATTAAATACACAGCCTATCATATCGCATCCGCACGCATTTATGGTGTCGATAACATCGTTTATGCTGCTTGTACGCGACGCGCCTTGGCGCACAACTATCAACGCGGCATCCGCAAGCTCGCATACTGATTCCGCGTCGGACGCTACCGCGAACGGAGGCGTGTCAATTATCACATAATCAAACATTTCCCGCACCTTTCTTAGCAGCTCGGCAAATTCCTTCGATGATACGAGATCTCCCGAGTCCGAACGCGCTCTCCTGTTAAGCAGCATGAAAAGCCCCGTCACAGGTTCCTTGAACACATGCTCCTTCAACGGCGACGAGTGCATCAAGTGCGACGCAAGCTCGCGGTTTGTTGACACCTTCTGCTCAATTATCTTATTTACTGCTGGCTTTATGAAATCGGCGTCAAGCAGAAGCGTGTGCTTACCCGCCTGCGCCAGCGCAAGCGCCAGGTTGACAGCGACCGTTGACTTGCCCTCGTTCTCCTGAACGCTCGTAATCACTATGGCTTTGGCTCCCGTCTTTGCGCAGCGATACTCCACCTTCGTGCGTATCTTTTTTACAGTCTCGACGAACCCGAAGCTTGTCGCCGCGCCCGTAATAAGTATGCTTGTTTTCTTCCGCTTAAAGCGTGACGCAAGCGTTCTTCGCTTTCGCTCGTGATATATCGATGCAATAAGCGGCGCGTCAATCTTTTCGGGGACTTCTGCAGGCGTCTTTACCGTATCGCTCATATATGATATAACGGCAAGCAGCACAATAGCAGCAGCCGCCGCAATAAGCGCCACGCGCTTTATACGCGAAGCTCGGCCCATCGGATTCGACGCACCCACAGGCACCGACGGCATTCTCAGCATGTCGAGCACCGTATTGCCAATTACGCTCTCCGTTATGACGCCATGGTTTTTTACTATCGCATCAGCCATTTCAAAGGCCGCTCGAGGTGAATCGGCCGTAACGGTTAACACGAGTATATTGGTATCAGGCACAAGCTCAGCGCTTATGCTTCCGTCAAAGCTCGCTATGTCCGTCTGCTGCGCTATTTTCGCCCTGAGAACATCGCTGTTCAAAAGCTGCGAAAGAACGCCCGCAAGAGATGACGCGGTAGACAAATTCGAATAAACCGACGCCGTAGTTCCGCTCGTCGATACAACGAACGTCGCGCCGGACGTATAAACGGGCTTGTACGTCTCCGTTATATACACGAATGCAAGCATGGACGACAGCGCAGCCGCAAGCGCAACCACCCACCAGCGCTTGAGCACAAAACGCGCCATGCTGACAAAGTCAAACGTCGGCGCTGATTTGCCGCCCGTCTTTGCGCCCGTATTCGACGATTCTATAAATTCCATGCTATTCCTCCGGATCGTAGACGACCACGACAAGCTTCGCCATGCCCGAATACATATCGTCAGGCGTTGTCGTGGTGTATGTTATCAAATAATAACCCGGCGTCTTTGTGTCAACATCGCTGCTCGCATGGACGTTATACACGCCATATTCAGATATCGGCATTGACTCATTCCCATAAGATACTCCGCGCAGGAACGACTTTGCATCTACTCTGCCTCCGACTGGTATATAAAGTATGTACTGCTTAAGCTGTATCTCGGCGCGGTATTTGCCCACGGTTGAAACGTCGTTGTAGATATCCACGGTTGTGTCAAGATAGGCCGTATCGCCCGCACTGTTTGTCACCTTGAAGCGCACGTCATGCGTTCCGGCGACGGCAAGGCTGCCGCTGTTGCTCATAAGCGTTACCTTGACACGATAGGATATGTCTCCGTCTATACAATCGTTGGCCTTAACGTATTTGAGCACATTTACGTTCATGCCGCTCCTGAAGATGAGGCTGCCCGTAAGCTCGAAGCGCGGCGGTGTATAATCCGTATACACAAGCGTTCGCGTTGCTTTCGAAACATGGTTTTTCGAATCGAACGCCGCATACGTCACTATGCGCGTATTTTTTTCCACAAATTGCGAAATGCTCTCGATAACGATTGACGAAGTAACGTCGCCGTCCTCCGAGTCATACGCGGTTACGCCCTGCAGAAGCTCCTCGTCAGTCACGTTTATGCTCGCCTCTATCTTATCCGTTGAGCACGATATCACAGGTGGCTCATCGTGGGACTCCTCCCGCGCGTGAGCCACATAAAGCCCAAACGCCGCAGCTATTGCAACGCCTGCAATCAACAGCACTGTAATCCTTATCTTACGATTTTTCACCACTTACCTCACACTCGCATAAGCTTATCCGAAAGGTATCGGCTCAAAAACGAGCGGTTCCTTATCCGATACTATTCTTTGCGGATTTTTCTCAAGCAATATGTCGGCATATTCGAGCGAAAACATATCGCTTATCAATTCGTGTATCTCGCTGAGCGACGTTGTGCGCATGAACGGCCCATGCGCATCGCTGGCAACGGCATTTATCACGTTATGACGCATGAGCGTCATGGCAGTCTCATAGGCGCGGCGGCCGAACCTTCCGAAAAAGCTGCCCTTGTTTGCCTGAAGCAGACATCCGCCGTATATCCAGTCGTACGAAATATCCGGGTTTTCCTGCACAAACGGATATCTCTCGGGGTGCGCTATTATCGGTATGTACGACGCCGATACGAGCCTGCCTATAATCGTATCTATCATGTAGGGCTGCTCCCTGAAGCCGAATTCCACAAGCACATAGCGCGAATCGTTTATCGTAAGCAGGCTTTTCCGCCGCAGTCTGTCCACTATGTCATCGGAGGCAAATACTTCCATGCCGGGCAGAAGCTTTACAGGTATATCGGCGCTGTCAATTCTGCTCTGCAGCATCTTGAGCGTTTCATATACATACTCACAACCCGTCACCTTCGCCGATTCATACGGGCTGCTGTGCGGTGTCGCAACTATTGTGCTTACACCGTTTTCAGCCGCCAGCTCAGCCATTATAACGGCGTCCTCGACGGACTCCGCCCCATCGTCGAGCATAGGCAATATATGCGCATGTATATCTATCACGATGCCTCGGCCTTTCCGCGAGCGCCACATTCTTCAATTAATAAGTATAGCATTCAGAACTTTGCAGCGTCAATAAAATTGAGCAAAAAAGCGGCGCGTGAAAATTGCGGCTTTAGGCTTCAGTTCTATTTCCGTCCCCAATGTCTTATTGCGGGAAGCAGGCAATTTATTTTTTAATCAAACATATTAGCATCTTTTTATTATTTACATATTTCGTAATTTACATTGCATATCTGTTTTGAATGTTAAAGCAATGTAAAACAAGTCGAAAGAACCGGTTAGACCAACCTGATTTTGTTATATTTCCTTTAATTTCGCGGTTTTTTGTTCGGAGCGTCAAATGCGCAAAACCAAGTATAATAGACAAATTATGGTAAAATTCAACGTTGCAAGAAATTATTTTGCTTGCTATAATCAATTTAGCTGAAAACCGATAAACAATTCAACGGTTCTTATCATATCAAAGCGGTTTTCGGGAAAAATTAAACGGAGGTCAATCACCAATGACGAAAAGTCGAATACTCATCGCCGACAGCAACCAAGGATCACTCGCCCAACTGCGCGACTACCTCGCCGCTCAAAACGGCACTCGCGCCGTCGACACCGCTACTGACGGTGTGGAAGCTCTCAAGCTTCTCCGCTCGCAAAGATACGACGTTTTAATCACAGAGCTGATAATGCCGCAGATGGACGGCTTTGGCCTCATTGAGAACATCTCGCTCGGGCTCATCGACAGCCCGCCCGCCATCCTCGTCGTAAGCGCAATGCGAAACGAAAGCATAATCCAACGCGCATGCTCGCTCGGCGCAAAATACTACATGATAAAACCCGTCGAGCCAGAAACCGTCTATAAGCGTATGCTCGACATGCTCGAGGAAACCTCGAATTTAAGACAAATCCCCTATTCGGTCGGCAGTGCGCCGCAAACCCTCGACGAAAAAATTACATCGGTGTTCCTCTCAATAGGAATTCCCGCCCATATCAAGGGATACCAATACCTTCGTGAGGCCATACGCATGGTCTACTCCGAGCCCGAGCTCATAAACCGCATAACAAAGGCGCTCTATCCCGGGATAGGCAAGACTTTTTCGACGTCCTCATCAAAGGTCGAGCGCGCCATACGCCATGCCATAGAGGTCGCCTGGACGCGCGGCAAAATCGAGAACATTAACCGTATTTTCGGCTACAACATCTACTCGAAAAACGACAAGCCCACAAACGGCGAGTTCATCGCGCTCATTGCTGACAAGTTCATAATGGAAAGCGCCAGGGAAAAGCGTCTTGCCGAGGGTGCGTGAGGCATCAAGCACGAGCGACGGAGTTTACATTTCGGACAAAACCAGCAAGGTACGAAAGCCTATGAGTTTTCATCCGTTTTGACGCACATGTCGTCAAAGCAGGAATTGACTTAAGGGGCTGCAGCCCCTTAACAACCACCGGTGTTTTTCGACAAGAAGTGCGGGGCAATTCTGTCCCGCACTTGCTTTGTTATATCGCCTTATCAGCGTCCGATGATTCGGTACGCCTCAATTTCGCCGACGTTATGTATAACCTTGGCTATTGTCCACTTCAGGCCGAGAATCGGCTCATCGAGCGGCTTGAGCCAGAACATCGTGTCGTTTACATATTCGCTTTCGGGACCGTCCGCAGTATATATATGCAGGAATACTCCCTCGTCGAATTCCCCTCCGCCGCTTATAACGACCTCGCCGTATCCTCTCAATTTCTCGCAAACGTATCCGTTTCTTTCCTTGTCATAGACGAGCAACGCGCTTTCATAAAACTCCCTGCCCATCTGTGTTGCGCAGTTTTTCACCGTCGGCGGCTCGGTAAGCAGGCTGTAATCATCCGTGTACTGTGAAAAACAAACTTTCAGTATATCGCGCGCAGCTCTGTCGGGTATGAACAGCTCCGTATATTCCCTGTCAAATTGCTCGTCCGTTTTAACCGTCGAAACCGTATCTTTATGATATCCTCCCAAAACACTGAATACATTAGTCATCACATACCATACATATGCGTCGTTTTCAATATCGTTCTGGTTTGTTTTCGGAAAACTCTCATTAAAAAACTGCAAATCGTCCGATACAAGCGAGTCGTAAGATACGCGCGTCATTTGAATACACGCGAGCAGCGGTATCACATCGGCCAGCGACGGATCTATTCCGGCGGGCACGCTCTCCCTCGTGAGCATTTCCATATCCGAAAAGTGTTTGAACCATATAGCCTTGCACGATGTTTCAAATATTGTTCCGTCCTGCATATTTTCGTTCTCATCGGGCAGCACGTCCGTCTCTGACGGCTCGCCCGGTTTTGAACCGTCCTTTGTGTCCTGCGTCGCGCTTTGGCAGGCGGCAAGCGCAAGAATCATCAGAAGCGCGGTGAAAAGCGCAAACAGCTTTGTTATTTTTTTCATACTAAAATTCTCCTTTTATACATCATTTTCATTTGTCTTGCGGCATAAATCTCCGCTTATGCCAGTTTGTTTCCCTTCGCCAAATGCCGCGAAAAGACGTGTCGATATGTTTTAATCAAAATGTCCTTTCCTTTACCTCTTACATTTTCATGCTAATCACCTCAGTCAATTACGCTATTATAATTATAATATTCGAGCAGTCTTAAAAAGTATTGTAATTATGAACGTTTTGTTAATATTTGGATGGTGTGTGTTCCCGCTTAGCGCAATCATTACCGACGGACGGGCGTATGGGGCGGAATCGTGCGGCTGCACATATATCGCATAGACGGGCTAAATGGCGAGTGTATATGCAACACTATGTTCCGGCTCAAGCCGCTCGGCGAACCGATTATCAGCATGAAGCGGGCGATAGAAAAAGCGATGCGCAACGCTTATAGCATAGAAGCGTATCGAAATTCGGCCGTATAAAGGAAGCGGCCCCCGCCAATCATATATTTGGCAAAAGACGGCACGGGCTTTTTATGTCCGCGCCGTCATCCGATGTTATGATTCAGCAATAGCCTCTCTTAATTATTTTATCTTTTTGACGCGCAGCCGCAGCGCGTTAAGCAGCACCGTTACAGAGCTGAAGCTCATCGCAAGCGCGGCGATCATCGGGTTAAGCAGTGGTCCTCCGAAGACGTGCAGAATTCCCGCCGCTATCGGTATTCCAATGCAGTTGTACGCAAACGCCCAAAACAGGTTTTGCTTTATCGTACGCATCGTCGCGCGCGATAAAAGTATTGCGTCGGGGATTCCGCCGAGATCGTTGCGCATAAGCACTATAGAAGCGCCCGCTATGGCCGCGTCGGTGCCGTCGTTGAACGAGAATCCGACATCCGCCTGCGCTAACGCCACGGCGTCGTTTATGCCATCACCCGCCATTGCGACAAGCGAGCCGTCCGCCTGCATTTCTTTAATGCGCTCCGCTTTCTGCGTGGGCAATACGCCGCTCATTATGTCCGTTATGCCCGCTATTGCGCCTATCGCCGCAGCCGTATTCTTATTGTCGCCCGTTATGAGCGTCACGCCAATACCCATGTCCTTCACCCGCTTCACCGCTTTGGGGGCTTCAGGCTTTATCTCATCTGCCACGGCTATCAATCCCGCAATTTCTCCATCACACGAAATCAGCATGGGCGTTTTACCCTGAGATGCTATCCTCTCTGCGTCTGCACCGATGTTTTCGTTTATCTCTGCGCCCGACTCCTCCATTAACGCCATGTTGCCCATATAGAGCGTCTTTCCATCCACCGTTGCGCGTGCGCCGCGCCCAGGCAGCGCCTCAAAGCTGCTCGGTTTTGACAGTTCAAGGCCCTTTCCTTCGGCATACGCTGTTATCGCCTTTCCGAGCGGATGCTCAGTGAGCCTCTCTCCGGAAGCGAAAAGCGCCGTAAGCTCGTCCTCGTCAAGCGTATACGCGAGCACGTCAGTTACGGCGGGCTTTCCCTTTGTTAGAGTGCCCGTCTTATCGAGCGCAATTTTTCTAACCTTACATGTCGTCTCGAGCGCTTCCGCGTCCTTGACGAGTATGCCCAGCTTTGCGCCGCGCCCTATGCCGACCATTATTGCGGTAGGCGTCGCAAGCCCCAATGCGCACGGGCAGGCGATTACAAGCACCGACACAAACGCGCGCAGCGCCATCGAAAGCGGCTCCCCGACGATAAGCCAGATTGCGCCCGAAACGATGGCTATCGCCCCCACTATGGGTATAAACACGCCGCTTATCTTATCTGCAAGCCTTTCAATAGGAAGCTTTGCGCCCTGCGCCTCGCTTACAAGACGAATCATGCCCGAAAGCATCGTGTCATCTCCGACATGCACCGCCTTCACGGTTATCGCTGAGCTTATGTTAAGGCTGCCGCCCGTTACGCTGTCGCCCTCGAGCTTGTCTATCGGCATACTTTCACCCGTAAGCATCGACTCGTCGACGCTTGTCGCGCCCGAAACTATCGTGCCGTCAACGGGCATGTTTTCGCCCGGGCGCACGATAACAACGTCACCGGGCAGAAGCTCTTCTATGCGCACGCGCCGCTCAACGCCGCTTTTGTCTATAACCGACGCCTCGTCAGGCGCAAGATTTATGAGCGCCTTAAGCGCATCGCCCGTCTTACCCTTTGCACGCGCCTCAAAATATTTACCAAGCATTACAAGAGTAATAATGGTTCCTATTGATTCAAAATAAAGCTCATGCACTCCATGCATATCGCCATTGAAAATGCGCCACACGGAATATAGAGAATATGTCATCGATGCAATAGTGCCGACGGCTATCAAAGAATCCATGTTTGGGTGCAGTCGCACCAATGCGCTTATGCCGCGCGTGTAAAACCCGCGTCCCGCAATTATCACGGGCATGAGCAGCGCGAGCTGAACGAGCGCAAAAAGCTTCGGCGTGTCGCTCGTCACGGGCGACGGCAGGCCCATCATCGTTCCCATGGATATATAAAATAGCGGTATCGTAAATATCGCCGCAATTATGAGCTCGCGTTTTTTTTGCGCAATCTCTCGCAGCTTCTTTTCTTCATCTATCGCGCTCTGCTTTTTAATGCTCTGCGCGACCGCCGCGCCGTAGCCCGCGCGTTCGACGGCGGCTATAACGCTTTGCGATATGTCGTTTTCGCTGCGTACCCGAAGCCTTTCCGTCGCAAGGTTCACATGTGCGGCTTCAACGCCATCAACACGTCCGACAGCGCGCTCGACCGCTTTCGAGCACGCCGCGCACGACATTCCGGTTATCGAAAATTCCGTAATCATAGCTTAGTCCTTCCTCTGTTTATCTTGGCAGCAATATAGGCTTAAGCGGCTTTACCTCGTCTATCGGGCCGCCGCCGAGGCACTCGTCTCCGCGATATAAAACAACCCATTGTCCCGGCGTAACGGCGCGTTCGGGCGTGCTGAAATCCACTGTGCAGCCTTCGCCGTGCATTGTAACCCTGACCGGCCTGTCCGGCTGTCTATATCTGAATTTTGCCGTACAATCGAATGCTTTCGCGGGAGCTTCCCCGGAAACAAAGCTTATTTTTCCGGCCGTCAGCGCTGTAGAGTAAAGCTCCTCATGCTCGCCCTGCTGAACGATAAGCCTGTTGTTTTTCATATCCTTAGCTACTACAAACCAGCTTTCGCCGCTTCCGTCGCTTCGCCCGCCTATATTAAGACCGCGCCGTTGGCCTATCGTGTAGTACATGAGGCCATCGTGCCTGCCGACCTTTCTGCCGTCGAGAGCGACCGTGTCGCCGGGACACGCTGGAAGGTACTGCATTAGGAAGCGCTTGAAATTCCTTTCGCCAATAAAGCATATGCCCGTCGAGTCCTTCTTATCGGCCGTCGACAGCCCCGCCTCCGCAGCAATCGCCCTCAAGTCGGGCTTATCCATGCCTCCTATCGGGAACATGACGCGCTCCAGCTGCCTTGCGCTCAAGCCCGCAAGGAAATATGTCTGATCCTTATTCAAATCAGCCGCCCGCATCAGCCTTACGCCGTTTGTTCTGTCAAGACGCGCGTAATGACCCGTCGCCACCCATGACGCATCAAGTCCGAGCGCGAAATCGAGAAACGCCTTAAACTTTATCTCACAGTTGCATAAAACGTCGGGGTTCGGTGTGCGCCCCTTCTCGTATTCCTCAAGAAAATAGGAGAAAACGCGCTCGCGGTATTCCTTGGCAAAGTTGACGGTATAGTACGGTATGCCTATCCTGTCCGCAACGCTCCGGACGTCCTCATAGTCCTTTGTTGCGGTACATACGCCGTTCTCGTCCGTCTCCTCCCAGTTTTTCATGAATACGCCTATCACGTCGTATCCCATGCGCTTCAAAAGCAATGCGGCCACGGATGAATCAACTCCGCCGGACATACCGACGACGACGCGTTCTCTCCGAGCCATGCTCATGCCTCTTTTATGTCAATTACGTCGAATCCGAGATCCTCTATCGCATCCTTGACGTCCGCCGTCTTGCCCTCATACAAAAAGCTCGCCGAACCAAGCTTAACTTCTTCCGTATCAGCGCCGAGCGCCTTTAATGCGTTCGTCACCCTTGCAATGCAGTGAGCGCATCCCATTCCCTCTATTTTTGCAATGTACCTCATGTTATTTCTCCTTTTTAATTATTATTTTTGGGGCGCTATGCCCGGAGTTTTATAAAGTCTGTTTCCTAAATATATATTACCTATACGACCCATGCGCCGCCCTCCGTCGAGCATTATGACGCTTGATACTTCCTCAAGCTCGCATAGCGTGTTGACCGCGCCGAATATGAATAGCTGCAGCTGCTTATTCGCGTCGGCGAATAAATCATCGGCAAATATAGCGCTCAGTCGCTCGGCGAAGCCCGCCCGCCAGTTTACGACAGCCGTCCCGCCGCTCACATATATGCTCGCAAATTCAAGCCCGGCGACGCTCTCAAGCTGCGGCAGCGACGCATAAACATCGAGAAACAATCTCATCCTGTACTCCGGGTCGAACTGCTTTTGGTATGGTATAAGGCATCTTTTCTCTGTAAGCGCCGCCTCGCCGCCCTGTCTCACGCTCACGTTTACGGCATTCGCCATCATAGGCCTAAAATAATCACGCGTATACCATTTTACGCCCATGTCCGTCTGCACGCCGTCCTCGATGCAGCATATCCGTACACCATCGATTTCCGGTATAGAGCTTGTCAGTGTAAGCGTCACCATAGCCGCCACGGCGTTAAAATCAACCGAGCGCGTATCGTCTTTCGCAGCGAACACAACCTCCATTATGTTGAGCGGCGTATCGTAAGCGACGTCAAACGGATGTTCGCCGTCATCTGTTTCGGCAGGCTCGGACGATGGCGAAATATGTGCGTCGTATTCCATGGTTATTGATTCACCGCTGCGAAACGCTATCCCAAAAACGCTCAGCTCTCTCGGTATGCCCGTAAGCTCTGCGTCGCTCGGTTCGTACAGCGCCTCAATAAGCGTTTTTGCGGCGTCAATGAGCGGCGTGTCACACTTTATCGGCGCATTTTCGCCTTTATATGCTATTACGCTTTGCGCTCCGTATACGTCCTTTCCCACATAGTACAGCTCCGGTATGCAGTCATCATCGGCCGATCTGCTCCCGGAACGCGCGTTATCCTCATCGAGCAGACCCATCAGCATACTGTAATACCCAACACTTTTACCGTCAAACATGACGTTGACCGCATCTATCTCATCATACGTCGAGCAAAGCGTTAAGGCAACGGCCGAGCAAAGCGTATGCCAGGAGTCCGTGAAGCTCGGGAAAACGCCCGTTATATACACGTCGCATATACCGTTGCTCATCACAAGCGATTCAAACGTCAGACCCTTTATCATAGCCGAACGCAGCTTTTTATCCTCGGGCTCCTGCGAAAGGGCGTTAAGCACGGCCTCTGCCCGGCTTATCGAGTTGCTATGCTCTATAACGCGCTCGCACGCCGTAAGCTCCCCCGTATCTACCGACTCATAATAGACATCGGCAGTAAATGTCAATGTCTCATTAGTTTTGTACTGCGGGATGTTGAGCTCCGTCTCCGTAAGCTCGGGGTATATTTCGTCTCCGCTCGCGCATCCCAAAAGCCCCGCAATCACCGAGCATATCAGTAATATCGATATCAAACGCAGCACGTTTTTCATTCTGTCACCGCCTGTCGTTTAGCGTTTTATACAGCGCGTCGAAATCGAACTTGCACACGCCCGATATTTCGTATGCCGTAAGCTTTACGTTATAAAGTATCCTCGGACGTCCGTCGGCATAGCTGACCGATAGGCGCGTATCCGCTGTAAATTCGCCTTTTTTGCTCTCAAGATAGCCGAGTATCTCATAGTCGTCGACCGTGCAAAGCGCGTTCATCATAGTTTTGAACTCATCGGCGCTCGGCTTCTTTTCGCCGCGGCCGCTGACCGGCGAAAGCATCGCGTATGCAGTGTCGTAGTCCTTTGAAACAAGGCAGTTGAGAAAATATGACGCTATATCGCCCATTCCCGCCGTAACGGATTCAAACCGCTTGAGCGGCTCGAGAATGTCTGAATTTGTGCCGCTGCTCTGCGGCTCAAGCCCGAACTCCCGCCTCGAAACGCGCACGCCGCGCCCCGTACCGTCGTCCACCAAAAGCTGCACCCTCTCCGCCTCGGTGGCGCTCAAAAGCGAATTTATCATTGCATATGTGGAAAGCCTGACAGACGAGTAATGCTCATCGCGTATCGCCTGCAATATGCTCCTATACTCATCGCTCGAAATGTCGTCACGGCTCCTCTCAAGCTCGTCTATTCGGCGCTGCATTTCTGTCTTGTCTGTGAATTTCTTCGACAGCGTCACATACAGTATGTCGCCGTCGAGCTGAACGTCGACTATATCCTCCATATCCGCCACCGCAGGCACGAGAAGACCTTCGTGCTCCTTCGGAACGCTTGCAAGCGCCTCTAATACCGCCGTCTCGGTAAGCTCGTTCGCACGCACGGAAATTGTCTGCCTGACGGCGATAAGCTTATCTGACGAGCCGAGCCTGTAGTATAGCTCAGCCTCCGCGTCCCTCGGCACTCCGTCCGCCGGATCGATGGGCGGGAGCTTCGCGTCGCCCCTTGTCTCTCTCAGCGCAACGGAAAAGCATCCTGTAGCCGAAAAAGCAAGCATTACCGCGAATATGAACAATGCGGCCATCATAAGCGCCTTATTCTTCATTTCGCTCCTCCCTTCTGACAGGCAGCGTTATCGTAAACGTGCTTCCCTTCTGCAGCGCACTCTGCACGTCTATATACCCGCCATGCATGGCAACTATGCGCTGCGCTATCGACAGCCCAAGCCCCGTGCCGCCGCTCGCGCGCGAACGTGCCTTGTCCACGCGATAAAAGCGCTCGAAAAGACGCGGCTGTGCCTCCTCGGATATGCCTATGCCTGTGTCCTTAACGCTGAACACGGCGTTTGCGCCGTCCTGCTTCACGGTAACGCTTATTTTCCCCTTGTCAGTATATTTTATCGCGTTATCCATCAAATTCATCATAACCTGCTCAAGCTTGCTCTCGTCGCCTTCTATGAGCACAGGTGAAAGCTTCGTCTCCTGCGTCAGCCCTTTCTTCGCCGCAAGCGGCGCAAGGCGTCTGACGACACGCTGTGCAAGCTCGTCCAGGCGAATGCTGCCAATTTTAAGTTCCGACGTCACGCTGTCATACCTCACGAGTTCAAGCAGGTCGTTAATTATACCCGTAAGCCTGTCAACCTCGCTGTTTATGTCCGAGAAAAACTCCTTCATTACCGCAGGGTCGGGATTATCCTCGTACAATATCGATTCCGAAAGAAGCTTCATCGTCGCAAGCGGCGTTTTCAGCTCATGTGAAGCGTTCGAAACAAATTCGTTTCTTACGCGCTCATGATCCTGTATTTGCTCGCTCATTCTGTTAAACGCGCGCGAAAGCTCCCCTATCTCGCCCTTCCCGTTCTCAGGCACCCGCGATGTAAAGTCGTTGGTGCTCATACGCCTTATCGCTCCGGTCAGCGTCACTATCGGCTTTGAAATAAAGCTTGAAAGAATAAACGTCGCTATCGCCGTGATGGCAGTCATTACGACGAACACAAGCGCGATTCGCGCAACAACCTCGTTTATGCTGTCGCTCACATCCTGTATGCTCGATGCGAAAAGCACCGCGCCTATATGCGCGCCGCCGTCGATTATCGGGGCTGTATAATACGCCACCCATTCCATATCATCTATGCGGCGGCTCGACGCAGAGGTCTCCACCCTGTGGAATCCGTAATAGCTGTCGCGCCCGCCCGCAATCACCGCGCGCACTTCGTTATAAGCAAGAAAATAGCCATTATATGCGGAGGCAGAGTCCACCGTAACCGTGGCATAGTTATCGAGCACGAGTATCCTGCCGCCAAGTGCCTCCGATTTTGCCTTAATAAACGCAAATACGGCGTCTATATCTTCCTCGGCAAGCTTCGGCGCTATTTCAAACGATATTCGTTCCGTCTCCCCGAGCTGCTTGTCCACCCTTTCGGCAAGCATACTGTTTGAGAGTATGTTTATAACGATGACGCTTACAATGAGCATCGCAAACAGCGTGACGCCCATATGTATCGCCACCATGCGCGAACGTATCGAGCCGAAAAAGCCGCGCTTACGCAAAGTAGTACCCTACCCCCCATTTTGTCATTATGTATTCGGGGTTTGCAGGATCGCTCTCTATCTTTTCCCTCAAACGCCTTATGTGCACATCGACTGTTCTGAAGTCGCCCACATAGTCGACGCCCCACACCCTATCGAGCAAATCCTCACGACTGTAAACCTTGCCCGGATTATTCATAAAAAGCTGCAGCAGGTCAAATTCCTTCACCGTAAGGTTTGCCGGTACGCCGCGCACAGTCACGCTGCGGCTGCCGAGATTTATTTCAAGGCCGCGTGATTCAAGCACAAGCTTTGGCGTTTCCTTTGCACCGCCCGTACGCCTGAGTATTGTCTTTATGCGCGCCTTCACCTCAAGTATATTAAACGGCTTCGTCATGTAATCATCCGCGCCGTATTCAAGGCCGAGTATCTTATCCATATCCTCGCCCTTTGCCGTAAGCATGATTATAGGCACATCGCTTGTTTCGCGCGTGCGCTGGCATACCTCTATGCCCGACAGCCCGGGAAGCATAACGTCGAGCAAAACAAGATCATAATTATTTGACTGTATCATTTTGAGGGCCTGCTCGCCGTCCGTGGCAGAATCGGTTTCGTAGCCGTCCTGTTCAAGCGAAAACTTCAGCCCCTTAAGTATAAGGGGTTCGTCGTCGACGAGAAGTATGCGCTTTGCCATGCTTATCACCTCTTAATTTTTACTTGAGTATATTATACCACATTTATTCACATCGTCACGCACGTTGTGCAAATTGTAGTCATTTTGCGCGGATATCGGGCAGCGGCGCTTCCGCCGTCCGTCTTGTAAAATAATAATCGTTATCCGTTATTGCTAACCATGCTGTTACGCTGATAAAAAAGCGGCGGCGCCGCTTTCAGCTTGTCGAAACCCAGGGGTTGTTAAAGGACCGCAGCCCCTTAAGTTAATTCCGGCTTTGGCGACATGTGCGTCAAAACGGATGAAAACCCATAGGTTTTCGTACTTTGCGGGTTTTGCCGCCCGGGAGCGAATGCGAGAGGCTAAACACGGGAAAAGCTTAAAAAGCGGCACTGCCGCTTTTAATTCTAAATGCTTCTCCGTGTCGGGGACGGAAAATTTTTATCCGTAACGCTGAACCTCAACAAGCAGGTCGTCAATCAATACTCCGTTTATTTTTGTGCCTATTCCGTCAAACTCTATCGCTATCCGTCCGACCGCGCCGTCCTTCGTCTTGAAATCAACATATGTTGCGCCGTCCGTAGCCGTAACAATGAATTTCGTGCCCGCTTCAAGCTTCCCGTCCTTGTATTTACCGTTGGACTGAAGGAATTTTACTTGAAATTCAGCCTTTACACACATCATGCCGTCCTCGTAGGCGTCAAACTCATTGCTTATATCATAGTCGCTGACGCGGTCGATACCGCTTTGCGAATATTTGTAGTCGGCTATGCACCCTATCGTGCCGAAGTTTTGTAAAGTCGAGTAGCCGCGGATCAGACCGTTTTCTATGCCCTCGAAGCTGAAGCGCCCTTTGACGACGTCCCTGTCGCTGCTGCCGATGGGTATAATATGCGTCTCCGAAAGCAGCTCGTCTCCGGTCTCGGCCACAATGACGTAAAAGCCACCGCCGAGGCGCTTCGTTATGAACGGATTGATGCCGCCTGTGTCAGGCAGCTCAAGAAATGTGCCCGGTATGCAGTATGACTTGCATTCTTCGCCGTCAACCACATAGAAATAATAGCTGTAAAACGTCCACGCGCCCGGCTCGTTTTCATCTATCTCCTCATCGGGCTCGCTCGTCATGCATATTATTTCGCGTTCGCTATCGCCGTCAAAATCGAATAATATAGGGGTGTCGAGCAGCAGCATGGGTTCGCCCTGTTCGTTCAGCGTAGGCTCAACCGGCTCGGGAAACTGCTTTGATTCTATCGTTATTGACGGCGTCGGCTCGGGCGTCGGCTCGGGCGTCGGCTCGAATATCTCCTGAGACTCCGTAGGCGCAGGCGTCGGCACATCGTCGGGTACGACCGCAGGCTTACAGGAAAAAGCGCAGAGCGCAGACAGCAGCAGCGCAAAAGCAGCCGTAATACTCTTACTTGATTTCATGTTTGTTATCTCCCTTCGTTTTTTGTAAATTCCTTTCAAAACAATTCTTAATCAACTTTTTCTCATGTACAGCATCATGCACCGCAGAACGCGCATTGTTCGAAAGAACACTGAAATCACGCCCCCTTTCTTCAGCGCTGCTATCGTGCAGTCTGCACTGTAAAGCGAGAGCATTACTTCCTCTCACATATATATTCCCAAAATAGCTGAAATATTACAATAATGCACAAAAAATATTTTTTATCCGCTCGGCGACCGCATGCGTCTCGGTCGGAAACGCATGCACGCAAAAAAACAGAGAACCTTTGGGTTCTCTGCTTTTTCATGGTATCCGGCAGCTGCCTATCTTCCCAAGCCGTGTCCAGCTCAGTATTTTCGGTGTACAAGGGCTTAACTTCTGTGTTCGGGATGGGAACAGGTGGATCCCCTTAGCTTAACCACCGGAATGGTAAGGTATTCTGTTGTATGCATACCTTGAAAACTGCATTAAGTTCAAGAAGTCATTCGCATTGGATCAAGCCCTCGACCTATTAGTATCGGTCAGCTCCGTACATTGCTGCACTTCCACCTCCGACCTATCAACCTTGTAGTCTTCAAGGGGTCTTACTCCTTTCGGATGGGAGATCTTATCTTGAGGTCGGCTTCACGCTTA
>OIZL01000597.1_pt1 | contig 25441 bp, 19 predicted proteins | sample 1588541 | NCBI WGS metagenome assembly OIZL01 (sample SAMN03283285) | human gut metagenome | biome: human-associated habitat; material: feces | host: Homo sapiens | place: Peru | collected 2012 | reverse complement strand
CCGTGCACTTGTGAAAACTTTTAAGAAAATGAAAGATTACATTTTAGAAAATCGAAATCTTATTGGTCAGCGGGAAATACTTCAGTTAAGTATGGAAACGGTCAACAACAGAATAGAAATTAACAAAATCAACTCAGATATGATATCTCTTGAAAAGCAGATTTCAGATGTTGCAGAAGGACTGAAGGATGTTGTGACAAAATCTGAGTTGGCTGATATGATGAACAGCTTTGTTTCAGACGATGATGACAAGTGGCTCATGTTTAATGCAAAATTCAGTAGTGCAGATGAGGTATATGAGTCCATCTATAAGCAGGCAAAGTCGTCAATATATGTCGTTGACAATTATATTGGATTAAGAACGCTGGTACACCTTAAGAATTCTCCGACTGGAGTAAATATTACTTTGTTCAGCGATAATGTTGGAAATAATAAACTTCACAACATAGAATTTATAGATTTCTGCAAGGAGTACCCAACAGTAAATTTGTCAATGAAAAAGACAGGCGGTATATTTCATGATCGATTTATAGTGTTGGATTATGGAACTGCTGATGAAAGGGTTTTCTTATGTGGTGCTTCGTCAAAGGATGCAGGGGCTAGAATAACCAGTATTGTTGAAGACTATGGAGTATCTAAATATACTCCGGTGATTGCAACGCTGTTGAAAAATCCAACTTTGATTTTACCACAGTAGAGGGGAGTGAATGTATCGAAAAAGAAAGCAAAATACTACATATTATACTCGTGTATCAACAGCAATTCGGGTTAATGCCTACAGCTTGGATGCACAGAAGGATAAGCTTAAAAATATGCAGAATTTCAGGATATGGAAACTATAGAAGAATATTCTTATGAAAGGCATTCAGGCAAGAATATAAAAGGACTGTAGGAATTTATGCAGATGCTGAATGATATTGAAGATGTCAAGGACGGATTTGATTTCGACCTTGTATTTAAATTATGTGATGCAGAAGAAACGGAGGGGAGATTCAATCATGCGAAAAAAGGGATTACCAAAACCGACAGGGGAATATGCAGTCGGAACATTTACGTACACAGTCAAAGACGATAGGAAAGAAATTATGCGTCAGGGAGGCATGCGAAGCGTGGCGGCAAGGGTTTATTATCCGGTGCTTAGGGAAAGCGTAAAGGGACTTACGAAAGCGGTGGCATTATCGGATAATATGCTGAAAGGCTTCAAGGATACTTTTAAGGTGGTGCCTGATTTTAGAAAGAATCCGGAGTCTAATTTGACAGAATGTTATTTAAATGCAAATAGGATACCGGGAAAAAAGTTCCCGCTGATTATGTTTAATCATGCCTATAATTCGTATAGAGAAGGGAATTCCTGTCTTTGTACAGAACTTGCTTCTAACGGATACGTTGTAATATCTGTGGATCATTCCCATGAGGCTGTGTGTAGTGAGTTTGATGACGGAACCGTTCTTTTTTTCGACAAAACTATAAAAAAGAAAATGTATGAGCCTATGATTGGTGGAATTATTACAATGCTTAAACTGGTGAGGGCAAAAGGAAGTGATGAAGAACTGGCGCAAAAGTTTGATGAGGCACAGAGAAAGTATTGTAAATTTATGATGGGGAGACTTCCAGAGTGGATAAAGGATAACGAGGCGGCCCTTGAATACGCAAAGAAAGAATTGTCAGACATGATTGACTTTGCAAAGGGCGTTGGTGTATCCGGACATTCGATGGGGGGAGATACCGCATATGCACTTTGTGCGAGAAATGAAGACTTTGTCTGCGGTATTAATCTTGATGGCGGACTGTTTGGGGATTATACAAATGATATACTGAGAAGGCCGTTTATGCAGGTTAGCTGCAAAAATAATGAAAATGTAGTGAACAGGGTTTATATTCGTCATACTGAGCCGGTTTATAAAGTTTTATTCAGAGATATGACACATATCGGATTTGCAGATGTAATAAAGTATATACTGCCAATAAAGTTATTGGTTGGAAAACTTGATGCCGATGTCCTGCATGAGAATCTCTGCAAATGTCATCTGGAGTTTTTTGACACATATCTAAAGAAGCTGAAGGACACACCGGAGTTGAAAAGCAACGATGATGTAAAGATATCTGTATATGAGGCAGATATGAGTGAGGAAATATAACCGGGAAGTTTGCGGAAACTCAAGATGAGACTATTGTTGTGCTGAGCTTTCTGCCCATTGTCTCCGGGATCTGGTTCGGCGCTTACCCGGTATTTATCATTACCTCTGTTCTGTCAGCCCTGTTTGACCTGATCTTTGTGGTGATGCAGAGGTACAACAGGCAGCGGGTACTAAGGCTGTTACAGCGTGAAAGCAAGTGATCCATCGTCTATGCGGACGGTGGATCCTGCAAATATATTAAGAAAGTTTAGAGGAGAAAGTTATGAAAAAAGGAAAGATCAGACAGATTGGAGCTGCCATAATGGCAGGCGGCATGATGCTTGCCAGCGCTGGATGCGGAGCGTCCGGAGAAGCACAGTCCACGGAGACGGTGAGCGAGCAGACGACAGAAGAGTCCGCGGAAGCAACAGACGGGCAGACGATAGAGGAGTCTGCGGAAACGACAGGTGAACAGACGACAGAAGAGTCTACGGATACGGCAGAGGAATCTGCACAGGGCAGCAGGATCGAGCCGATACAGAACACCTATGATTTCAGCGATCTGAGCAACATGGGCTTTGCGGCTTCCTTTACCGCTGACGATGTGGAGCAGGAGGGAGAGCAGACGATCATCCATCTGACAGCGTATGATTGTGAATTGTTTAACGGTCCGGAGATAGAAAATCTGAAAGCCGGAGACATTCTGATGATCGACCAGAAGGAGATGAAGGTGGAGTCGGTAGAACCTCAGAGCGATACCTGGATTCAGATCAACGGAGGTCTGGAGGAGGACGGCTGCGATCTCTGCAAGGGGGAGGACGGTCTGTATTACGAGATGCTGTTAGAGTCGAAGAGCTATCAGCCGGTGGCAGATCTGACCCTGCCGCTGGCAGAGGATTTCTTCTTCCGGGATTCGGCAGATCCGGAGAAACAGGAGCAGGAGTATACAGCAGAGCAGTTTCTTGCTTCCCTGCAGGATGATGTATACGGCTTCAGCCCGAACAATACCACGGTGACCGCGGTGGACGGCAAGATCGCACAGATCACAAGAAATTTCATGCCATAAAGACGGCGGGAGCACAGAACACAGGAGGCGGTTGAAATTGAGATTTGGACCGATTGAGACCAAGGATAAAGCAGACAGGACCATCGTGCTGCGGGATCGAAAGGCGGATGCTGGAGGTTATCTCTGGCAATGAGAGAGCGATCGCTTTATATGAAAAGCTCGGCTTTCAAAAATATGGCTCATTCCCTGATCATATGAAATATGCAGATGGCAGTTATGCGTCGGCAGACTGGATGATGAAAAAGCTGCTTAACGCATAAACCTAAAAAAACTTAAATAAATCGCTATGCAAATTAAATTAAGGTATGGTATACTGTACCCATGCACATAATTATCGCAGCGCTCCCCGGAAGGGAGCGCCCGCAGATCATTTTAAGGGGTGGGTTACTATGGGTATCTTTTTTGATGAAAAAAGCAGACAGTTTCAGCTTGACACAGCACATACCAGCTATTTGCTGGGTATCGTGGATGAAGAAGGATTTCTTGGCCATATCTACTATGGAAAGAAGATCGGCAGACAGGATGCAAGGTATCTGATGCGGACGGGAGAGGCGCCTTTTGTTCCCTCGAAGAATAACAGGGACAGGGTGTCTTTTCTTGATTGCTTCCCGATGGAATATCCGGGCAACGGCGTAGGTGATTACCGGGAGGGATGTATCAGCGTCCGGACAGTGGACGGGCACGTTGCGGTGACGCCGCAGTACCGATCCCATGAAATTCTAGCACAGAAGCCGCAGCTTGCGGGACTTCCGGCTACCTTCGGCGCAGATGCGGCGCTGTCGATCATCTGCGAGGATGCAGCGCTCGGATTGCAGATCGAGCTTCTCTACGCCGTTTTTGAGAAAGAGGATGTGATCACCAGAAGCGTGAACGTCACGAACAAGGCGCAGCAGCCGGTGTATCTGACGAAGGTGCATTCCGCCTGCCTCGATATGGATGATAACGATTACGAGATGATCTCCCTGCACGGTTCCTGGGCGAGAGAGCGTCAGATCGAATACCGCCCGCTCGGCTACGGAAAGCAGAGCGTGTGCTCCGTGAGGGGCGAGTCCTCCCACCAGGAGCATCCTTTTATCGCATGGAAGTGCAAAAATACCGACCAGGATCACGGAGATATCTACGGGATGCACTTTGTATATTCCGGCAATTTCCTGGGACAGATCGAAAAGACGCAGTTCGATACGATCCGCGCCGTGATGGGTATCCATTCGGACAATTTCCAGTGGAAGCTGCAAAGCGGGGAGACATTCACCGCGCCGGAGGTGGTACTGACCTATTCTGGCGAGGGAATCGGACAGATGACCAGAAATCTGCATGACCTCTACCGCAGCCACCTGATCCGCAGTCCTTACCGGAATCAGAAGCGCCCGATCCTCATCAATAACTGGGAAGCTACCTATTTTGATTTCAACACGGAAAAGCTGCTGGGGATCGCGCAGAGAGCATCCCAGCTTGGCATAGAGATGCTTGTCATGGACGACGGCTGGTTTGGCCACCGGAACGACGACAATTCCAGTCTGGGCGACTGGACGGTCAACGAAGAAAAGCTGCCGGGCGGTCTGAAAAAGCTGGTGGACGGCGTCAATGCGCTGGGAATGAAATTTGGTATCTGGATGGAGCCGGAGATGATCTCGCCGGATTCCGAGCTGTACAAGGCGCATCCGGACTGGGCGATCGCGATCCCGGGGCGGACGGCAAGCCTTTGCAGAAACCAGTATGTGCTTGATCTGAGCCGCAAGGAGATCCGCGATTACGTCTACGGCTGTATTGCAGAGATCCTGCACAGCGCGAACATAGAATATGTAAAATGGGATATGAACAGACAGCTTTCGGATCTCGGAAGCGTGGAGCTTGGCAATGACCGTCAGGGAGAGCTGTATCACAGATATGTGCTGGGCGTGTATGAATTGCAGGAGAGGATGCTTCAGGAGTTTCCGAACCTGCTGCTGGAGAACTGTTCCGGCGGCGGTGCGAGATTTGACCCCGGTATGCTTTATTACAGCCCGCAGATCTGGTGCTCGGATGACACGGATGCGATCGAGCGTCTCAGTATCCAGGAGGGAACCGTGCTGATCTATCCGCTTTCTTCCATGGGCGCGCACGTGTCCGACTGCCCGAACCATACAGTGGGAAGAGTGACGCCGTTTGAGACGAGAGGCTACGTCGCGCTGGCGGGAACCTTCGGCTATGAGCTGGATATCACGAAGATCGCGAAGGAGGAGCAGGAGCAGATCCCGCAGCAGGTAGCGATGTACCACAAGTACAACGATCTGGTGCGTGAGGGAGATTATTACCGCATCGCGTCCTACCATGAGAATCACCAGTACGACTGCTATATGGTGGTTTCCAAGGATCAGAAGGAAGCGCTCGTCACCTTTGTACAGGTGCTGAACCGGCCGAATTTCCACAGCAGAAGGATCTGCCTGAAGGGTCTGGATCCGAACAGACAGTACGAGGTGGAGGAGACAAAAGAAAGTTACAGCGGAGAGCTGCTGATGAACGCAGGTATCCTGGTTGAAAATCCATGGGGAGATTTCCGAGGTAAACTGATCCATCTTACCGCGAAGGCGTAGGAGGATGGCACCGCCGCAGGAGATGCGGCGGCAGACAGCGTGGAGACAATACGGGGAAAAGGAAAAGCAGGATATGGCAAAGAGCGTTAAATTATCAGACATAGCGCAGCGGGTAGGCGTGAGCACCGTGACGGTGTCCAAGGCGCTGGCAGACCAGAAGGGCGTCAGCGAGGAGATGCGTGCACGGATCAAGGAGCTGGCACAGGAGATGGGCTATAAGCCCCCTTCGGCTGCGCGCAAAGTACAGACGACAAAGAGCTACAACATAGGAGTGCTGGCACAGGAGGGATACCTTGAAAAGTTTTCTTCCTTTTACTGGCAGATGTATCAGGCAGTCACGCAGAAGGCGACCTCGGTGGGGAGTATTGCGATCCTGGAGGTCGTGCGCGAGCAGGATGCGGAGAGCGGACGGATGCCGCTGATCCTTCAGGAAAAAAAGGTGGATGGCGTGATCATCATCGGTGCGATGAAGCAGCCCTATCTGAAAAAACTGGAGCAGTCCGCGGGCGTGCCGATCATTTATCTGGACTATTACGACAAGGCCAGACAGCGGGATACGGTGATCTCGAACAGCATCTACGGAACCAATATGTTGACGAATTACCTGTTTGACATGGGACACCGGGATATCGCCTTTGTGGGAACACTGCTGGCGACGACCAGTATCACGGACCGTTATCTCGGCTACACCAAGGCGCTGATGGAGCATGGAGTCAACGTGCGGCAGGACTGGATCATCGAGGACCGTGACATCAAGGAGGCGAAGATCGACCCGGAGCACAAGATTGTTCTCCCGCAGGAAATGCCGACGGCGTTTGTCTGCAACTGCGACCTTGCAGCGGGCTACCTGATCCGCAAGCTGGAGGCGGCAGGCTACCGCGTGCCGGAGGATATTTCGGTGGTCGGATTTGACAACTATATCTACCCGGGTGTGAGCGACGTGGAGATCACGACCTACGAGGTGGATATGCCGGAAATGGCTCACAGAGCGGTGAGCAATATGATAAAGAAAATCGAGAACAGCAGTTACGAACCGGGAATGTTTATTGTGGACGGTCGTCTGGTGTACAAGGATAGCGTAGCTCGCAGATAGATACGGGAGCCTCCTGTTTAAAGACAAACGGGGTGGCTCCTGTATTTTTTTTGAAAAGCTGGATAAAGTGATTCGTGTTCTCAATGCCGACGCGGGAGGCAATCTCATGGACGGGCAGATCGGTGGAGAGCAGAAGCCGTTTCGCCTCCTCGATGCGCCGCCTGTTCAGGTACTGGAGAGGCGAGATCCCATAGTGCGCCCCAAATTCGCGGCAGATGGAATATTTGCTTTTGCCAAAGAGCATTTCCAGCTTGTCGAGAGTATAGTCCTCCTGGTACTGCGTATCGAACAGCTCTTTCGTGCGGCGGACGTAAGAAGGGATCTTATCCCGGCCGGGTGAGGGCTGCGTGCAGGCGAGGTAGAGCTCTGTCAGAAGATCCGTGAACTTCTTGGAAAAGAGGATCTGGGAGCCGATCTCTCCGGTAAAAGGATGGTCGAGGAGATAACGGATCGAATCGGTCACGCCGGAGGCAGAGGGAACAGCGATCACCCGGCAGCCGGACGGACAGAGTTCGCCGGCGATCAGGCGGGAACAGCCGCCGTCAAAAAAGCACAGGTAAAGGTGCGTGCCGTGCGAAGGGATGGTCAGCCGCCATGCCCGGCCGAGCGAAAGCAGGAGCGCCTGTCCGGCGTAACAGGGAAGAGACGATGGTTCTATCCCTTCATCGTCTGCACTCTCGACGGTCAGTGACGCATTATATAGGTAGAGAAAGAGATAGCCGGGCAGGTCGGAAAAGGTCGCCTGCATGGGAAGGTCAAGCGTGACTTCGCCGTCGGCGTTCGGGTAGATAAGCTCCGGCGCTTTGTCGCAGGCGTAATAGTTCAGATCGCCCGAGAGGGAGACCTGCCGGAATCGCCGGGAGTCGGAAAAATGCAGTCTGCTGTCGAGAAGTTCTTTGAAATCCATAATAATCTCCATTTCTGGGCAGCTTGTTGGAAAGGTTTCTGTCATTTCTTAAGTATAGTATAGTAAAAAAGCGGCAAAAGGGCAACAAACGCTTTTTCCTAAATGAATTGATAAACCTAATTTAACTTAAAATAAAGCTAATAAATGGTATAAAAAAGAAAAAATGGAAATAAAACCTATAAATAATAGACAAAAACGGATGGCTAAATTTGGATAGAATATTGAAATTGGACAAAAATACAAGAATATAATATTTATTGCAAGAATGAGTGATGATTAAAATATAAAGTAATATATACTTAAATTAAATCAACAATCAAGTTGATTTAGCACAAAAAAGGAGGATTATATTATGAAACTGAAAAAGGTTTTAGCGCTTACCCTGGCAGCAGCCATGACGTTATCTCTTGCAGGATGTGGCTCTTCCGACAACAGCGCAGACAGCTCAGCAGCAAGCACAACTGATGATGCGGCAGCGGAGACAACCGAGGACACAACAGCAGCAGAGGACACAGAGGCTGCTGACGATACAGCAGATGACACTGCTGCAGCAGCAGATGGACTTACATATGCTTCCATCACCCTCGGACAGGACTACACAGATCTGACAACAACCATCAAGTTCATCCATCACAAGACAGACCGTGAGGAAGATGGAACCATGGCTGATCTGGTAGCTAAGTTCAACGAGGTATATCCGAACATCACAGTTGAGACAGAAGGCGTTACCGATTATCAGGAGGATTCCCTTCTTCGTCTTTCCAACGGTGACTGGGGCGACATCATGTTTATCCCGGCAATCGACAAGTCAGAACTTCCTACTTACTTTGTTCCTTATGGAACCACAGAGGAAATGAGCCAGTACATCAACTTCGCTAATAACTGGGAGTGGGATAAGAACTGCTACGGTATCGGTTACATGGGAAATGCACAGGGACTTCTTTACAACAAGAAAGTTTTCGCTGATGCAGGCGTAACAGAGCTTCCTAAGACTCCCGATGAGCTGATCGCAGCACTTCAGGCAATCAAGGACAACACAGACGCTATTCCGCTGTATACAAACTATGCAGCAGGCTGGACCATGGGTGGTCAGTGGGATGCTTACCTTGGCGCGATCACAACAGGTGATGAGACATGGTTAAACCAGAAATTCGTTCACACAGCTGAGCCTTTCAAGGACAACGGCGACGGAACAGGTGCATACGCACTTTACAAGATCCTTTACGATGCAGTAGCTGACGGACTGATCGAGGATGACTACACAACAACTGACTGGGAAGGCTGCAAGGGCATGATCAACAACGGAGAGATCGGTTGTATGGTACTTGGCTCCTGGGCAGTAGCTCAGATGAAGGCAGCAGGCGACAACGGTGACGATATCGGATATATGCCTTTCCCGATCACTGTAAACGGCAAGCAGTATGCGACAGCAGGTCCTGACTACAACTTCGGTATCAATGTAAACTCCTCTGACGACAACAAGGCAGCAGCTATGGTATTCGTTAAGTGGATGGTTGAAGAGTCTGGCTGGTGTGAGCTTGAGGGTGGTTACCCGATCTCCAAGACAGCTCCGACATCTTTCAACTTCGAGGGTGTAGAGGTTGTTGAGAACCTTCAGGCACTTGAAGGAGAAGAGGACTTCATGAATGAGATGAACGCAGAGAGCGAGCTTTCCTTCAACGCAGGCGGAGACGCTAAGGTTCAGGGCATTGTAGAAGCAGCAGCTACAGGTTCCAAGAGCTTTGATGACATCATGGCTGAGTGGACACAGGCTTGGAACGATGCACAGGAAGAGTGCGGAATCGAAGTTCTTTACTAAGATTTGCTTATAAAGCGATGAAAATGATAGAGCCGGGGGGAAAGCTCTCCCTGGCTCTGATTATCAGGAGGATGGAGCGATGGCAATGACTCAGACGGCAAAACCCCGAAAGAGAACATTTGGCGAGTGGATAAAGAGCAGAGACGGACAGAGAGTCCTGGTGATGATCTGTTTTATGATTATCCCGTTGGCCTTACTATTTACCTTTACGTATCTGCCTTTCGCAGAGATGTTTGGATTCAGCTTTTATAAAATGAAATACGTGGGAGCAAGAAAGTTCGTAGGCCTTAGCAACTACGCAAAAGTGTTCCAGAGAGATGACTGCTTCGGCGCACTGAAACTGAGTTTATACTACATGGTCGGCTCCGTTGTCCAGCTTGCACTTTCCCTCTATCTGGCGACAGTGCTCAGCTTTAAGGTAAAGGGCGGTAACATTTTCAAAGGATTCATGTTCTTCCCTTACCTCATCAATGGTATTGCAATCGGATTTATCTTTAAATTTTTCTATACCAGAGGTTACGTGTTCGATACTGTTCTGCAGTGGTGCGGATTTAATCTGGACAATCTGCCGTACTGGCTGAAGGATCAGAGTATCAACAATATCTCCCTGGTGGGAACCTCGGTATGGCGCTATTTCGGACAGAATATGGTGCTCTTCATCGGAGCGATCATGTCTGTGGATTCGGAACTTTATGAGGCAGCGATGCTGGACGGGGCAAACCGCTTCCAGCAGTTCAAGAGTATTATCCTGCCAAGCATTAAGACAATTATCACTTTGAATGTTATCTTATCCATTACCGGTTCTCTGAGTGCATTTGAACCGCCTTACGTTATCACAAGCGGCGCGAACGGCACGGGAACATACTTTGTGGTAATGCACGAAATCGCACATACACAGCAAAAGGTTGGTCTGGCGTCAGCCATGGCGATCGTTCTGCTGTTGATCATAATCGTGGCAACAGTCCTGCAGAAGCTGTTCTTCAAGTTCGTATTCAAGAGCGCGGACGACGAGGATAAGTACGCAGGCATCAAGCGTGACAGACGGATCGCAAAATATGTTGCAAGAAGAAATAAAAGAGAGGCTCGGAAGGGAGGCTTGGCATAATGTTTGCAATGAAAAAAGTAACAAGAATGCTTCTTACGGTACTGAAATATTTATCCCTTGTGTTCTTCTCTTTTGTAGCGGTACTGCCGGTCGTATCCTGTGTCATCACAGCGTTCAAGACCAAGGATGAGTACCAGCACACAAACGTCATGGTTCTTCCGCAGAGCTGGCTGAACTTTGACAACTTTGTACAGGCGTTCCAGAAGGCGAACATGGGAAGAGCGTTCCTGAATTCGTTAATCATCATGGTGTGTGTTCTGGCAGCCTCCGTGCTGATCGGAACCCAGCTTGCCTATGTGCTCAACCGTTTCAAATTCATCGGTAACAACCTGATCCGCAACCTGTTTCTGTTTGCATCCCTTCTTCCGGGCGTGGCAATGCAGATCGCAACCTACGAGATCATGTTCAACCTTCATTTTATCAACACGCTGTACGGTTACATCATCCTGATGTGTGGAACGGATGTTATCTCGATCTATATTTACATCCAGTTCTTTGAAAATATCGATTATTCGCTCGACGAGTCAGCAATCATGGACGGCGCTTCCTATTTCACGATCTTCTACAAGATCCTGTTCCCGCTGCTCAAGCCTGCGATTGTCACATCCTGTATCTTAAAGGGTGTAGGAACTTACAACGAATACTACATGGCGAATCTGTATCTGCAGAACAAGAAGGAGCTGCCGACGATGTCAACCTCCCTTTACACCTTCGTAGGTCCTCTTGGAAGTCAGTACAACCTGATCTGTGCAGGCGTTATCATCTCTCTCTTGCCGGCACTGATCGTGTTTGTCCTGTGTCAGAAGCAGATTTACTCGGGTCTGACTGCCGGAGCAGTCAAGGGTTAGAAAGAAGGAGGACGATAACATGACAAAGATGAGAGAAGAGATTCAGAATCATTTGGTAAAGGATATCATCCCCTTCTGGAAAAACCTGAGAGATGATGAGAACGGCGGTTATTACGGCTGGGTAGGCTATGATCTGAAAGTGGACAAAAAAGCGGTGAAGGGCTGCATCCTGAACAGCAGGATCCTTTGGTTCTTTTCAAACGCCTATACCATGCTGAAGGACGAAAGCCTTTTACAAGAAGCAGATCACGCATTTGCGTTCCTTAAGGAACACTGTGCGGACCGCGAAAACGGAGGAATCTTCTGGTCGATCCGCTATGACGGAACGCCGGAAGACACCACGAAACATACATACAATCAGGCATTTGCCATCTACGCACTGTCCTCTTACTACGAGGCGTCCGGAAAGCAGGAAGCGCTGGATATGGCAAAGGAGCTTTTCTACATCATTGAGACAAAATGTACCGACGAGATCGGTTACAAGGAAGCCTTCGACAAGGCGTTCCATGAGATCGAGAACGACAAACTTTCGGAGAACGGCGTCATTGCGGCAAAGACGATGAACACGCTGCTCCATGTGTTTGAGGCATATACCGAGCTTTACCGTGTGGCGAAGCTGCCGGAGGTAGGAGAAAAGCTGCACTGGATCATGGAAACCTTTGCACATAAGGTTTACAACCCGGAGCTTCACCGACAGGAAGTGTTCTTCGACGAGAACATGAAGTCGATCATCGACCTGCACTCCTACGGACATGACATTGAGACGGCATGGCTGATCGACCGCGGCGTGGAGGTTCTCGGAGATCCGGCGATGGAAGCACTGCTTTCCCCGATCACCAGGGATCTGACAGCACAGATCTACAAGGTTGCGTTCGACGGACACTCCCTTGCCAACGAGTGCGAGAGAGGCGTAGTCAATACGCATCGTATCTGGTGGGTACAGGCGGAGACCGTGATCGGATTTCTGAATGGTTACCAGAAGGATCCTTCCAGAAAAGAATATCTCCAGGCAGCAGAGTCTGAGTGGCAGTTTATCAGGGATCATGTGATCGACAAGAGAGCCGGTTCCGAGTGGTACTGGGAAGTGGACGAGAACGGCAGGCCGTATCCGGACAGACCGATCGTTGAGCCGTGGAAATGTCCTTACCATAATGGAAGAATGTGTATGGAAGTTATGAAGAGATTATAGTACAGTAGACACATAGATATAGGGATCGCTTGTGTAAGAAAATGTGAGATGGAGGAGAGAGGGATGATGAATCCAAAGTATGAGGAAGAGCTCAAAAAATACGAAGCGCTGATCACACGTAAAAACAAGATCGACGAGAACTTTTACAATGGGATTTACGACAGATATGAGTACCCGGTGCTGACCAGAGAGCATATTCCGCTGACCTGGCAGTATGACCTGAATCCGGAGACAAATCCGTATTTTATGAAGAGACTGGGTGTCAATGCTGTGATGAATTCCGGCGCGATCGAGCTGAACGGAAAGTATTACCTGGTGGCACGTATCGAGGGAGACGACAGAAAGTCCTTCTTCGGCGTGGCAGAGAGCGACAACGGTGTGGACGGATTCCGTTTCTGGGATTATCCGATCCTTCTGCCGGATACCTGCCCGGAGGAGACGAACGTGTACGATATGCGTCTGACAAAGCATGAGGACGGCTATATCTACGGCGTGTTCTGTTCCGAGAGCAAGGATCATTCGGTGAACGATCTGTCAGCGGCGGTTGCAGCGGCAGGTATCGTGCGTACCAAAGACTTAAAGACCTGGGAGAGACTGGACAATCTGGTAACGCTCCGTTCTCCCCAGCAGAGAAACGTAGTGCTTCATCCTGAGTTTGTAAACGGAAAGTACGCGTTCTACACAAGACCGATGGATGACTTCATCGAGACAGGATCCGGCGGCGGTATCGGCTTCGGACTGTGCGACGACATCACTCATGCGGTGATCGACGAAGAGAAGATGACCAGTCTGCGCAAGTATCACACCATCACAGAGGCAAAGAACGGCGCCGGTGCGGTTCCGATCAAGACCGACAGAGGATGGATCCACATTGCGCACGGTGTGAGAAATACAGCGGCAGGACTTCGCTATGTCATCTATGCGTTTGCAACTGACCTGAACGATCCTTCCAAGGTGATCGCAGAGCCGTCCGGCATGCTGATCGGACCGAGAGCCGGAGAGAGAGTGGGCGATGTTTCGAACGTGGTATTCACCAATGGAGCGATCGCTACGAAGGAAGGCAAGGTATTTATCTACTACGCTTCGAGCGACACCCGCATGCACGTGGCAACCACAACGGTAGATAAGCTGATCGATTATGTATTCAATACGCCGACCGATCCGCTCCGCTCCGTAGAGTGCGTTGCGCAGAGATGCGATCTGATCCGCAAGAACCTGGAGTTCCTTGCACAGCAGAAATAAAAAGAAGATTTAAGAAAGAAAATATATATGATAAAGGAGAAAAAATATGAGTGACATCAAAATGATCGCGCCACCCGTAAAGAACGTGCCCTGGCAGGAAAGACCGGCGAACCTCGTCGGCGCGCCTGTGTGGAGATACACGGAGAACCCGATCATCGGAAGAAATCCGGTGGAGGGCGTTGCCAGAATCTTCAACAGTGCCGTAATGCCTTATGGCGATGAGTTCATCGGCGTATTCCGCGGTGAGCAGACAAATGGTATTCCTTACATCTACATGGGACGCAGCAAGGATGCGATACACTGGGATTTCGATAAGGAGAAGATCCCGTTCGTAGATGAGAGCGGAAAGCCGTTCATGCCGAAGTATGCTTACGATCCGAGACTGGTTAAGGTTGAGGATACCTACTACATCATCTGGTGCCAGGATTTCTACGGAGCATCGATCGGTATGGCAAAGACACAGGATTTCAAGACCTTTGTAAGACTGGAGAATCCTTTTATTCCTTACAACAGAAATGCAGTACTTTTCCCGCGTAAGATCCATGGAAACTTCTGTCTGCTGAGTCGTCCATCCGACAGTGGACATACACCGTTCGGAGACATCTTCTTCAGTGAGAGCCCGGATATGGTGTACTGGGGCAAGCACAGACACGTGATGGGAAAAGGAAGTGAATGGTGGGAGTCCGTTAAGATCGGCGGCGGTGCTGCTCCGATTGAGACAAGCGAAGGCTGGCTTCTGTTCTATCACGGAGTAAGCGGCACCTGCAACGGTTTTGTATATTCAATCGGTGGAGCAATCCTTGACTTGGAGAACCCGTCCATTGTAAAATATAGATGTGAAAACTTCCTGCTGACACCCGAAGAGTGGTACGAGGAAAGAGGCTTCGTTCCGAACGTTTGCTTCCCTTGTGCAACAATCCATGATCCGGAGAGCGGAAGAATCGCAATCTACTATGGCTGCGCAGACAGCTATGTGGGACTGGCGTTTACCCAGTTTGAAGATATTGTTGCTTATATCAAAGAGCACAGCGTTGTGACCGAACAGGACACGGAGATCGGTATCCGCTAAGAGATGAATTTTCAGGGGAGAAATCATAGATACGATTCTGAAAAGAACAGGAGGTAGCGCTATGCTGAAAACCGGCATTTGTTTTGAAAAAGGCTTGATCAATAAGGGGAATTGGCAGGCGATCAAGAATTGCATGAAGAAGGCGCTTGCAGGCGATAAGGTATGCGTTGGATTTTTAGGAGGCTCCATTACACAGGGGAGCCTCTCCTCCGTTCCGGAAACCTGCTATGCGTATCTGGTTTATACGTGGTGGAAAGAAAAATTCCCGATGGCAGAAGTGGTATACCGCAATGCGGGGATCGGGGGGACGACATCCCAGTACGGCGTCAGCCGGGTACAGGAGCATCTGCTGCAGTATGAGCCGGATTTTGTGTTGACGGAGTTTGCCGTCAACGACGACAATACGGAGTTTTTTAAGGAGACATACGAAGGACTGGTCCGCACGATCCTGAAGGCAGAGAAAAGACCGGCGTTTATGCTGATGAACAATGTCCGCTACGACGACGGCTGCAATGCCGAAGAGATGCACCTGCAGGTGGCAAAGCATTATCAGATTCCGATGGTCAGCATGAAGGCGACGATCTGGCCGGAGATTGAGAGCGGAGCGATCGAGAGAAGAACGATCACCCCGGATGATCTGCATCCGAATGACGAGGGACACGCGCTGGTTGCAAAGGTGGTCACGACCTTTTTGGAGGAAGTACTCGCCGACATAAAGCGTGAGGAAGCGGAGCTTCCAAAGGAGCTTCCCGCTCCGATCACAGAGAACCGGTACGAGGAGTCGGTTCGCTACCAGAACTGGAACAGCGAGCCGGTGCTTGCGGGATTTGTGGCAGATCCGGGGAAGCAGAAGGAGATCACGGATCTGTTCAAACGCGGCTGGACGGCGGCGAAGCAGGGCGATAAGATCAGCTTTTCTGTTGCGGCGACAGGGATCGCGATCCAGTACCGGAAATCCATCCGCCGACCGGCGCCGGTGGGCAAAGTGTGGATCGACGGAGAAGAGGATAAGAGTGTGATCCTGGACTCTAATTTTAAGGAAGACTGGGGTGACTGTCTCTATATTGAGACGATTGCCAAGGGACTGAAAGATGAAGTTCACCAGATAGACATTGAGATCATACAGGCAACCGAAGAGGATGCAGCGCCGTTCTATCTGGTATCGGTGATCGGCTCCAGATAATGATGGAGGGTTGTGTATGGCAAAAAGCGGGGTTAAAGGTAAGAGAGAAAAAAAGGTTAAAGAAAAAAAGAGTAAAGTAAACAACAAAAAGATGGCAACCATACAGGGCGGCAGAAGGTCTATCATGCAGACACTTCTGGCGGCTTTTATGGTGCCGGTAATTATGATGGTGATCCTGGGAGCAGGCTCCTATCTGACGGCGAGCTCAGGCGTCATAGGACAGTATGAGAAGTCGGCGGAATCTACGGTGCGTGCGACGGGTAACTATTTGGGACTGATGTGTACTACGATAGCAAACAAAGCGGTCGAAGCAATCACCAACGACGATGTCTCAAAATACTATGAGAGACTGTACAAGAACAAGGATACAGAGTCTCTGAAGGCGCTTCGCGAAGCAAAGACGATGCTCGGCAATGCACGCGGAACGAGCAGTTATATCAACAGCTACAGCGTAATTCCTGAGGCAGGAACTTATCTGACTTCCCTGAGCGGAATGATGACCGAGAATCCCAAGGCAGATTTTGATGCAAGTCCGGAGGGGCAATATTTTGTAAATAACAAGACAGCCAAGAATGCGTGGCTGGGCTATCATTCCTATCTTGATGAATGTCTGACTACCGGACCGGATGATTATGCGCTTGCATTTTATCAGAAGATGATCAGGGTAGATTCCGTTTTGGTGTTTGATATCAAGATGGAAACCGTGCAGGATATGCTTGGTGAGATGGACTTTGGAAAGAACAGTGTGAAGGCGATTGTGACGAAAGATGGAAGAGAAGTTGCAGTCATCCAGAATGCGGACGGAGAGCAGGAGCCGGTGCAGGATGCTACTTATTTTATAGGGCAGAGCTTTTTCGAGGAGAGCAGACAATCGGAGGATCTCACGAATGCAACGGTTCAGGTTAATGGCAAGAGCTATGTATACTTAGCGATGCCGGTGAAAAAGACAGGAATAATGCTTTGTACGTTGATTCCGCGGAGTAATTTCACAGAGCAGGCGAGATCGATTGGTATAATCACGGTTATCATGGTGATTCTGGCAACGGCGGCTGCACTTTTGTGTGGTGGCAAGATTTCGATGGGAATCTCCAAGACGGTGAAAGAGGTGACGACCGGACTTTCCAAAGTGGCAGAGGGAGATCTGACGAGCAGCTTTGCAACAAAGCGCAGGGATGAGTTTGGTATTCTGACGGCAAGTCTGAATTCCATGCTGGAGAGCATTCGAACTCTGATGAACGATATGAAGAACTTTGGAACGAAGGCCAGCCAGATGGCAACGGATGTATCTGCACAGGCAGGTGGCATCAGCCGGTCGATTGACAGCACTTCACAGACGATGGAGGATCTGGCGCAGGGCGTACAGCATCAGGCGCTTGAGACAGAAGCGGGCAGTGAGAGAATGGTAGCCTTTGCAGACAATATCGGAGCGGTGGTCGGCCAGACAGACAGCATGGGAAAGGCCGCAGATCAGGCGATTGGAGCTGTGGAAGAGGGAAAACAGATTATTCATGGCCTGAGCGATGAGAGCACACGCACGGTGGAGCTTACAAGGGAACTGGTTGGCAATATCGAAGAGGTACAGAGAAGCTCCAAGGAGATCAAAGAGTTTGTAGAGGTGATCAATAGTATTGCCGGGCAGACAAATCTTCTGTCCCTGAATGCATCCATTGAGGCGGCAAGAGCAGGCGAGGCAGGCAGAGGCTTTGCAGTGGTGGCAGAGGAGATCCGTAAGCTGGCAGATCAGTCCAAGGCATCCGGTGATAAGATCCACGACATTGTGGCGAATATTGGAAATACGACGGACAAGACGACGGAGTCTGCCAGAAGAACCGAAGAGATGATTGTGAAACAGGCGCAGGCTTTGCAACAGACGGTGGAAGTTTTTGACCGGATCAATCAGAGTGTTGCTGCATTGGCACAAGGTATCCGCACCACCGTGGAGCGGATGGGAGAGATTTCTGACGAGAAGGATCAGGTACAGGATTCTATTCAGAACATCTCGGCCGTAGCACAGGAGATGGCAGCAGCCACCCAGCAGGTGACGACAAGTCTTGGCAGCCAGAACGAGGTAATTGCCGAACTGGTAAGGCAGGCAGATAATCTGAACCGCGATGTATGCGCACTGGATGAGGCAATCGGTAAGTTTATTATATAAAAAGTCAGATACTTTCATGGCAGATGTTCAGAAGAAAGGGAGGATACATGTTTCGAGATGATTTTGTCTGGGGAGTGGCGAGCAGTGCCTACCAGATAGAAGGAAGGGATGCGCAGGACGGCGCAGGCAAGTGTATTTGGGACAGCTTTATACAGGACGGACATATTCCGGATCACAGTGATGCGAGGGTGGCGGACGATCACATGCACCGCTACCCGGAGGACTACAGGCTGATGCGGCTGTTGGGAATCAAGGCATATCGGTTTTCGATAAGTTGGTCGCGGATTTTGCCGGAGGGAACCGGAAAGGTCAATGAAAAGGCGGTGGCGCTGTACCGCGATATGATCCTGGAGATGAAGAAGAACGGCATCACGCCGTACCTTACGATGTATCACTGGGAGTTCCCGCAGGCTTTGCAGGATCGCGGCGGCTGGCTGAACGAAGAGGTCAGCGACTGGTTTGCGGAGTATGCGAAGGTGGTAGCGGAGAATTTTTCGGATATCTGCGAGTACTTTATCACGTTGAACGAGCCGCAGTGCTTCGTCGGGCTGGGACATCTGTCCGGCATACAGGCACCCGGCGCCAAACTGCCGCCGCGGGAAGTGTTCCAGATCGCGCACAATGCGCTCAAGGCGCATGGAAAGGCTGTGATCGCCCTGCGCGAGAACGCAAAGCGGCCGATCAAGGTCGGATATGCGCCGACCTGCGGCATGGCGTACCCGGCGTCGGACAAGCCGGAGGATATCGAGGCGGCAAAGAAGGTGCTGTTTGGCTTCTATCAGCCGATCGGAAACTGGACCTGGAATGTGGCGTGGTTCAGCGATCCGGTATTTCTTGGAAAGTACCCGGAGGAAGGGCTGAAAAAATACGCGACTTATCTGCCTGAGATCACGCCGGAGGATATGAAGCTGATCTCCCAGCCGCTTGACTTTATGGGACAGAATATTTACAACGGCTATCCGATCCGGGCGGGGAAAGACGGAGAGCCGGAGTTTATAGACAGACCGACCGGCAACCCAAAGACGGCGGCAAACTGGCCGGTTACTCCGCAGTGTCTGTACTGGGGCGTAAAGTTTCTGTATGAGCGCTATCAGATGCCGCTGTACATCACGGAGAACGGCATGTCCTGTCACGATGTGGTGTCGGTGGACGGAAGAGTGCACGATCCGAACCGGCAGGATTTTCTGGATCGCTACCTGTCCGCGCTGCAGCAGGCAAACGACGAGGGGGCGGACCTCCGGGGATATTTCCTGTGGACATTCCTCGACAATTTTGAATGGGACAAGGGATACACGGAGCGTTTTGGCATTGTGTATGTAGATTTTGAGACGCAGGAGCGAATCGTGAAGGATTCCGCGTTCTGGTATCAGAAAGTGATAGAGGGAAATGGAATGAATCTGACATGTAATCAAAAGGAAAGACAGCCGATCTTTTTAGAGCCGGTATTTAAGGAAAGGATCTGGGGCGGAAGCAGACTGCGCGACGAGTACGGCTATGCGATCCCGGGAGAGGACACCGGCGAGTGCTGGGCGATCAGTGCGCATCCGAACGGCGACTGCGTGATCCGCGACGGAATCTACAAGGGCGAAACGCTTTCAGGACTTTTCGAGAAAGAGCCGGAGCTGTTCGGCAATCTGGGACTGGACCGGTTCCCGCTCCTGATCAAGATCATCGATGCCAAGGAGGATCTGAGCATCCAGGTACACCCGGACGACGCTTATGCGGGAGTGCATGAGAACGGATCGCTCGGAAAGACCGAGTGCTGGTATGTGCTGGACTGCAAGGAAGATTCCACGCTGGTAGTCGGACACAATGCAAAGACCAAGGAAGAGCTGGAGGATATGATCCGCTCCGGGAAGTGGAGCGAGCTGATCCGTGAGATCCCGATCCACAAGGGCGACTTTATCCAGATCAATCCGGGATGTATGCACGCGATCAAGGGCGGCGTGATGGTTCTCGAGACGCAGCAGAACAGCGATGTGACCTACCGGGTATACGATTACGACAGACTGACGGACGGCAAGCCGAGAGAACTGCACGTACAGCAGAGTATCGATGTGATCACCGTTCCCGCAGCGCCGGCGCAGGAGTGCGTGAAGCGTGCGGCCGAGCTTCCGGACAATGAGATGAACCTGCTGATCAACTGCGACTATTACCAGGTATGGCTGATGAACGTCACAAAGCCGGTATCCGTAGAGCAGAAATATCCGTTCCTGAATGTAAGCATTCTGGAAGGGGAAGGACTGATCGAGGGACGTATGGTGAAAAAGGGCGACCACCTCATCCTGCCTGCCGGTATGGGAGAAGTGAGCATCCAGGGCGAGATGAAGATCATCGCGTCGACGGTGAATCAGTAAAAGTAGAGAGAAGGCGACGCGCCTGACAGCGCGGTATGGGAACAGAAAATGATGAGAGAAATAGCGATCGGAGAGATCAATGAGATCAAAATCCACGGGAGGACTACGGACAGAAGAAATCCGCTGACGCTGTTCTGGACAGCGAGCGGGTTTGAGATAAACGTTACCGGAAGTGAACTCTGGGTGGAAGTGGAATCTGTATACGAGGTCTATGAACCATGGTTCAGCTACACGGTCAACGGAGACTGGATCGGCAGACAGATGCTCCCGAAGGGGAGATACTGGATCCCGCTCTTTCGCGGGATGAGCCCGGAGGCGACGAAGAACGTGCGCTTCTATAAGGATCTGCAGGCGATGAGCGACGACGGGGAATCGTTCCTGCACATTCATGCACTGCGCCTGGACGGAACGTTTCTTCCGGTGGAAGAGAAGAAGTGCAGGATTGAATTTATCGGAGACAGCATTACCTCCGGAGAAGGTACCTTTGGCGCGAAGAAGGAGGAGGACTGGATCCCGATGTTCTTCTCTGCGCAGAGAGGCTATGCGCATCTGACGGCGGGGATGCTGGATGCGGAGTGCCGGATCTTTTCCCAGAGCGGGTTTGGGATCCATCATGGCTGGGACAATAATCTCCATTCGGCGCTGCCACGGTTCTACCGGGAAGTGTGCAGCATTATGCCGGGGGAAACCTGCAAAGCGCTCGGCGGTACACAGCCCTGGAATTTCCAGAACTGGCAGCCTGACGCGGTGGTAGTGAATCTGGGGACGAACGACGCCAGCGGATTTGATCAGCCGCGCTGGACGGATGAAAAGACCGGGGAAACCTACAAGGCGGAGCGGAAGCCGGACGGCAGCTTTGCCGAAGAGGACGTGCGCCTGATAAAGGACGGCGTGACCGCGTTCCTGAAAACGATCCGCGAGTGCAACCCGCAGGCAGTGATCGTCTGGTGCTACGGTATGCTGGGGTACGGTCTGCAGGAGCCGATCAGCGATGCGATCGCAGACTACCGCAGAGAGAGCGGGGATCACAGAGTATGTTATCTCTCCCTGCCGGAGACGAACGACGAGACGGTGGGCTCCAGATGCCATCCGGGCTACCGCAATCATATCCAGGCAGCGGAGCTGCTTAGCAACTTCCTTCGCCACAAGCTGACGGAGAAGATTTCCTGAGAAAACAGAACAGAGCTTATGGGACGGTCTGGCCGCTATGGCAGACCGTCCTTTGTGTGTCGGCACCTATGTACTGTCTGTGGTTTGTTCTATGCTTGAACAGTTGATAGAAAACGGTGTAAGGAGATTGACAGAGTGGTCGGGAGAACGATACAATAAATATGTCTGTGTCATTCTTTGGAAAGCAGACGGATAACAGAATACATAAAGGGAACAGGTGACGATCATGGGTGGTTTTTTTGGAGTGGCTTCAAAGGAAAACTGTATTTTTGATCTGTTCTTCGGGACAGACTATCATTCCCATCTGGGGACGAGACGCGCCGGTATGGCGGTGTACGACAAGGAGAACGGATTTGACCGTGCGATCCACAACATCGAGAACGCGCCGTTTCGGACGAAATTTGACAAGGACGCCAACACCATGCAGGGGCATCTTGGTATCGGATGTATCTCCGATTACGAGCCACAGCCGCTGATCGTGCGTTCGCATCATGGAACCTATGCGATCACCACGGTGGGTAAGATCAACAATAAGGACGAGCTGGTGAAGGAGCTTTTTGACGACGGGCACGGGCATTTTCTGGAGATGAGCGGAGGCGACATCAATGCGACGGAGCTGGTAGCCGCCATCATCAACCGCAAGGATCATCTGGTGGAAGGAATCCGGTATGCGCAGGAGCGGATCGAAGGCTCCATGACAATGCTTTTGATGACGCCCAAGGGAATCTATGCCGCAAGGGATCGCTACGGCAGGACGCCGGTCGCTGTCGGAAGGAAGGAGAACGCATACTGCGTATCCTTCGAGAGCTTTGCCTATCTGAATCTGGGCTACCAGACAGAGCGGGAGCTTGGACCGGGAGAGATCGTCGCGGTGACGCCGGAGGGTGTACAGACGCTGGCAAGTCCCGGCAAGGAGATGAAGATCTGTACGTTCCTGTGGATCTACTATGGGTATCCTTCTTCATCCTACGAGGGGATCAGCGTGGAGCGGATGCGTTACAACTGCGGGGCGATGCTGGCGAAGCGGGATGACGCGAAGCCGGATATCGTAGCCGGAGTCCCGGATTCCGGGACGGCGCACGCCATCGGTTATGCGAACGCTTCGGGGATTCCTTTTTCCAGACCGTTTATCAAGTATACGCCGACCTGGCCGCGCTCTTTCATGCCGACGATCCAGAGCCAGCGGAATCTGATCGCGAAGATGAAGCTTATTCCGGTGCATGATCTGATCAAGGACCGGAGCCTTCTTCTGATCGACGATTCGATCGTGAGAGGAACCCAGCTTCGGGAGACGACGGAATTCCTCTATCAGAGCGGAGCAAAAGAGGTGCATATCCGTCCGGCGTGTCCGCCGCTCCTTTACGGGTGCAAGTATCTGAATTTTTCCCGTTCCACCTCGGAGATGGAACTGATCACGCGGCGCGTGATCGAGGAGATGGAGGGCAACCGGTATCCGAACCTGAGCGCCTACGCTGACCCGGAGAGCACACAGTACCGGGATATGCTCGAGTCGATCCGGCAGAAACTGAATTTTACATCTTTGCGTTATCACCGGCTGGATGATATGATAGAGTCGGTCGGCATTGATAAATGCAAGCTGTGTACATACTGCTGGGACGGCAGGGAATAGAAATAGAACAACAGACAAAATGCAGGAAAACGAACAGAGGGGAGAAGTGTATGCTATTTAAGTGTAAAAACTGCGGCGGCAACGTCGTGTTTGATCCAGACAGAGAAACGATGTACTGTCCGCACTGTGAGGGCGAGGAGAGCCAGGATGTACTGCAGGGCGGATCACTGACACAGTGCGTGAACTGCGGAGCGCCCCTGCAGGTGGGAGAATATACCTCCGCAAGCAAGTGTGAGCACTGCGGAAGCTATCTGGTCTTTAATGAGCGGGTGGAGGGCGTGTATGAGCCGCACCTGGTGCTTCCGTTCAAGGTGAGCAGGAAGAAGGCGGTGGAAGCCATGAACAAGGAATTCGGAAAGCGCGTTTTTACGCCGGCGGGCTTTCTTTCGTCGAAGAGCCTGGAAAAGATGCAGGGCATCTATGTTCCGTTCTGGCTGTACGACTACGATGCAGATTACAACTTTGAAGGAGAGGGAACCAAGGTCAGAAGCTGGCGGAGCGGAGACACCGAGTATGTGGAGACATCCTACTACGAGGTGGTCAGAAGAATGGAGGCTTCGTTCGACAAGATCCCGGTGGACGCCTCCTATGCGATGGACGACGGCGTGATGGACCTGATGGAGCCATACGATTATCAGAAGCTGCTGGCTTTTGATCCGAAATATATGTCCGGCTTTTACGGGGAGATCTACAACCAGTCGGCGCCGGAGCTGGAAGGCAGGGCGCAGGTGAAGGCAAGGAACGCCTCTGAGGAGCTGATGCAGGGATCGCTGAGTGGCTACAATACCATGAAGGCGCGCCGCAAGGATCTGAATTTGCAGAGAAACGGCGTCAACTATGTATTGATGCCGGTGTGGGAATACCGCTACCAGTATCAGGGAAAAACATATCAGTACCATGTAAACGGCCAGACCGGCAAGGTGGTGGGCAAGACTCCGGTATCCAGACAGAAGGTGCTGGCGTACGGCGCTTCCTTCTTTGCAACGATGACGGCGATCTGCTATTTTGCAATACGTTTTCTGGAAATCTTATAGGAAGGGGGAAAAGCAGAGATGAAACAGTATTTTCAGTTTTTTAAATGGATCTATATTGTGCTCGGTGTGATCATTGCGCTGTACCTTTTCCTGCTGGGAGGTCATGCGGCGCTCGCCAAGATGTCATACTATGACCGGCTTAACGAGGATTGCACGACGGACGAGAGAGTGTTCGACTATGCGGATGTGCTGACGGACAAGGAGGAAGAAAAGCTCCGGAAGCTGATCGATAAGAGACAGAAGCAGACCGGCTGCGATATTGTCCTGGTGACGCTGGATGAGCCGCTGGAGGAATATGCGACGGCGATCGATCCCTGGGTATCTTCCCCTGAGTACGTGCGGGTGTACGCCGAGCAGTTCTATGAAGAGTGCAATATGGGATACGACAAGCCGAACGGCGACGGCGTGATCCTGGTGGACAACTGGTCGAGAGAGGACGACGGACAGATCCATACCTGGTTCTGTACCACCGGAAAGGTAAAGACGGCGTACTCGGATGCGGACATCAATCATATCCTGGACAATGTATACCGCTATGTGGAGACGAATCCGTACCGTGCCTATAAAACCTATGTGAACGATTTCTATCACGATATGATGGGAATCCGTGCGTTTGACACCTATGTGCCCGGCTGGCTGCCGTGGGTGGCAGGTCTGGTGCTGTCGGTGATCTTCATTGTATTGAACTGGAATTCCAAGAAGGGTGACAAGACGGTGAATGCGTCTACCTATGTAGAGGGGCATACCCCGAACTTCACGGTAAGACAGGACCGGTTCCTGCGAAAGAGTGTGACGAGTCATAAGATCCAGACGAGCAGCAGCGGTGGCGGAGGCGGTCACAGCGGCGGTGGCGGCGGTGGCGGAAGCCATGGAGGAGGCGGTCA
>OIZL01000596.1_pt1 | contig 25480 bp, 24 predicted proteins | sample 1588541 | NCBI WGS metagenome assembly OIZL01 (sample SAMN03283285) | human gut metagenome | biome: human-associated habitat; material: feces | host: Homo sapiens | place: Peru | collected 2012 | reverse complement strand
ATTTTGAAAAATACAATTTGAAAACAAGTAAAATACATTTACCTGCAAGAATTAGTAAAGAAGAAAGAGAAAGAATTAAAGATACTGCTCTTGCCATTTACAAAATATTAGGTTGTAGTGGTTTTGCGAGAGTTGATATGTTTTACACAAAAGATAAAAAAATCGTTTTCAATGAAGTAAATACTATTCCGGGCTGCACATCACATTCAAGATACCCTAGTATGTTAAAAGAAATTGGTATTCCTTTTGAAGAAGTTATTGAACGTTTAATTGAATTGGGGTGGGAAAAATGAAAAATATAACTTTAAAAAAAGAAGATATTGGAAAAGGAGAATTAGTCCTTATTAATCCAGATTATACATTGAAAAGTACAATAAATAATCTAGTATCCTTTGATGAAGAATACAACAATATCAAATTAAATAATATTGCAAATTATTCTTTACACTTAATACTGAATAATATAAATGCTGAAAATAAAATAGTCCCTGTAAGTGGGTATAGAACACTTGAAGAACAAAAAGATATATATAATACATCTTTAAAAGAGAATGGCAGAGAATATACGCAAAAATATGTTGCACTACCTAATGCTAGTGAACATCAAACAGGTTTGGCAATAGATTTAGCATTAAATGAGGGAAATATTGATTTTATTTGTCCTAAGTTTCCTTATTATGGTATATGTCAAAGTTTTAGAAATATTGCTCCAAAATATGGATTTATTGAGAGATATAAAGACGAAAAGAAAGCAATCACGAAAATATCAAAAGAAGAGTGGCATTTTCGATATGTTGGTTATCCACATTCAAAAATAATAACAGAAAAAGATATTTGTTTAGAAGAATATATAGATTTTTTGAAAGATTTTATATATCCAAATAAGCCTTTAATTTATGAAGAATATAAGATATTTTTCATTCCTTATAAAGACGAAAGTATTAGTTTAGATGTGGAGGAAAATTATAATATTTCTGGAAACAATGTTGATGGATTTATTTTAACTATCAAAGGAGAAAAATAATGAGTAAAAAAATAAATATTGATATATGGAGATTTATAGTATCGTTCTTGATTGTTGCTATACATATTTCACCATTTGCCAAAATTAGTCCTGAATTTGATTTCTTCTTTACAAGAATATTAGGAAGAATAGCAGTTCCTTTATTTCTAATGATAACTGGATATTATATATTAGACAGGGCTTTAAAAGATAAACAAGTTTTAGTTGACTATACAAAGAAAATACTAAAAATTTATCTTCTTTGCATATTACTTTATTTACCAATAAATATTTATATGGGTAGTTTTAAGAACACTGATATTATTACAATATTAAAAGCTTTTTTTATAAATGGAACATTATATCATTTATGGTATTTTCCAGCACTTATTGTTGGAGTGTGGATCACATATTATTTAATACAAAAAAATGGAGTAAAAATAGCCTTAATTATAACTGTTTTATTATATATAATAGGTATATTTGGCGATAGTTATTTTGGTATAACTGCTATGAATAAAATTACACGAATAATATATGAATTTGTATTTAATATTTTTGATTATACAAGAAATGGCTTGTTTTATGCACCGGTGTTTATATGTTTAGGACATGTAGCGAAAATCAAATTGAAAAATACAAAGTATAATTTATTATATGCTTTTTTCTTCTTTCTTCTTATGAGTGTGGAGGGAAGTATCTTACATTATTATAAATTACAAAGACATGATAGTATGTATTTGTTTTTAATACCACTTATGTATTTTTTGTTTTGCTATTTAATGAATTGTAATAAAACATCAAATAAGAAAATAAGAAATATAGCAACAAATATTTATATTTTTCATCCACTTTTTATTGTAGGAATTAGGTTTGTTTCTGGTAGTATTGGAATGAAAAAAATAGTTGTTGAAAATAATTTAGTTTTTTATCTGTTGGTTTGTATATCAACAACAATATTTGCATTTTTAATAGAAAAAATAAAGGAAGTAATAAAAAATGAAAGATAATAATTTATTAAAAGATAGAGCATGGATTGAAATTAGTTTAGATAATTTAGTAAATAATATAAATGAAATAAAAAAAATAATTTCTGCAAAAACAAAAATAATGGCAGTTGTGAAAGCTAATGCTTATGGACATGGGGTATTATTGGTAGCAAGAAAATTATCAGAAATTGGTATAACTGATTTTGCAGTAGCTACATTAGAAGAAGGTATATATTTAAGAAAAAATAATATACAAGGAAATATTTTGATATTAGGTTTTACTAATTTTGATGATTTAGAATATGTTATAAAATATGATTTAATTCAAACTATTATAGATTATGATTATTCTGAAAGGATAAAAGAATTAAATCTTGATGAAAAGTTAAAATGCCATATAAAAATAAATACTGGTATGAATAGATTAGGAGAAAAATATAATCATTTAGATAAATTATATAAGATTTACGAAAATGAAAAATTAAATATTTTAGGAACATTTAGTCATTTATGCGTTGCAGATTCTAACACAAAAGAAAATATTGATTTTACTAACCGACAAATAGAATTATTTAATGAAACTATAAAAAGAATTAAAACAAAAGGATATGATACTGGAAAAGTGCATTTACAGAGTAGTTATGGTGTAATAAATTATACTGGATTAGACTATGATTATGTGCGAGTTGGTATTCTTATGTATGGAATAAATAGTTCATACGAGTCATATCAATTAATACATTTGAACTTAAAACCTGTTTTGTCATTGAAAGCCAGAATTACAAGTGTAAAAGAAATAAATAAAAACGATTCTGTTAGTTATGGAAGAACATATATTGCAACAGAAAATAGAAAAATTGCCTCTGTATCAATAGGATATGCAGATGGAATACCGAGAAATTTATCTAACAAAAATATGCAAGTCAAAATAAATGAAAGTTATGGCACTGTAATAGGTAGAATTTGTATGGATCAATTACTAATTGATATTTCTGATATATCAAATGTAAAAGTTGGAGATATTATAACAATTATAGGAGAAGATAAGAATATTACTGCTGAACAAGTCGCTGATAAAGCAGATACTATTACAAATGAATTGCTATGCAGACTTGGAGATAGACTAGCAAGAATTATTGTCTGATTTTTTGGAAAGAATTTATAATTATTGTATAATAATAGAGAGGAGGGGTATGTTATGCACAGAATAGAAGCATATATAAGATTAGGTTTAATTTTTGTTGTTATCATAAGTATTTTATATTTACCAATATTATTTAAGTTGAAGAAAAAAGGGATAAGTCCAACAAGACAAGTGAGTTATATAGGTCTAGTTTGTTCTATATTTCTCATAGTATTTGCAACAATGTTATTTATGCTGATTTCATTTGATTCGACACATACATTAAATATTATTCCTTTTAATTGGAATGAAATTGGACTATATCAGTTTGTTGTTGAGAAAATTCCAAATATCCTATTATTTATTCCGTTTGGCTTTTTTGTTCCAGCAGTTTATAAAAGTAAACGAAATATATGGAAGACTATGCTTATTGTATTTTTAACAACTTTTGGAATAGAGTTTTTACAGTATTTTATGGGTAGATCGGCAGATATAGATGATGTTATTACTAACTTTCTAGGAGGTCTTATAGGATATATTTTATTCTTGGCTTTTAATAAACTTCTTAAAAATACAAATTTCTGGAAAAAATTTATTAAAAATGAGATATAAATACGAATGTATAAATAAGATATTAACAAATGGAATTGAAATAAGAGATGTTGCAGATATACTTGGACATAGAAATGTAGAAACAACAGAAAATTATTATATTTCAAGTACAGAAAAATCTAAACGATTAGCAACTGATGTTTTTGATAAGATAACAAAATCTGAAATTATAGAAGAAATTATTAAATATAAATAATTAAATATAAATAATTGGATAGATCCATTGATAAAAACGAATATTTATAGTATAATAAATGTGCAAAAATACAAAACGCACATTGTTAAATATATGATATAGATAGTATAATGACCGTAGTAAATGAATGCAAACATTGTTTGCGATTTGTTTGCAAGAGAGAAATATTTATAATAACAAAAATACTATAAATATTATAAATATAATAGGTTACCAAAACGATAAAACCTTGAAATATCAATAATATTATAAATATTATAAGTATTATAAATATGTGAGTTTCTACAACATGTGGTTCGGAAAAAAATATAAAAATTGTTGCGGAAGAAATGCATAGTTATATAAAGAAAGAGAAAATGTGTGGACAGTTTTGTTCACACATTTTAGGTATATAAATAATTTAAAAAAGTTTAAATTTTACGAATTTTATTATATAATAAATAAGAAAAATATTTTAAGTTGATATTATTAAATAGGAGTAATTTCATGGCAAAAAAAGATTGGAGCGAATATCAAGCTAAAACATACAGGAATGATGTATGTAAATTACTTATTGATTTTCTAAATACATATAAGGTAAAAACAGCGGTTGACTTAGGATGTGGAGCAGGTAATGAAACTGTATATATGCTAAAAAAAGGAATAAATGTTACTGCTGTTGATAAACAATTAAATAGCAAATTTATTTTAAATAGGATTAATAAAGAAGAAACAACAAGAGTAAAGTTTATAGAAGAAGATTTTCAAAACTTGGATATTCCATCAGCACAACTTGTTACGGCATTTTTTAGTATACCTTTTTGCCATCCAGATAAATTTGATAATTTATGGAATAGAATATATAATTCTTTAGAAATAAACGGATATTTTGTTGGACAATTATTTGGAAATAGAGATGCTTGGAACGAAAATAAGTATATTAATACATTTACTATAAAACAGATAAATGAATATTTGAAAAAATATAAAATTATTACACTAGATGAAGTTGAGTATATTAGAAAAAGTGATAATAAAAAATGGCACTATTATAATATAATAGCTCAAAAATGTGAAGCTTAAGTTTAGAACTCCATTATGAGATAAGAGACTAATATAATTGACAAAAAAATATATAATTGATAATATATTGTTAAAAGATTGAAAGGAAGTTATTATGAATTTTTATCCTAAAGGATACTTTAATAAAGTGTCAGAAATAAGTTTAGATTATCTAAAAGAAAATAACATAGCTGGATTAATTTTAGATGTAGATAATACATTAATAGATTATTATAAGAATATGGCAGATGAAACTTTAAAATGGTCTAATAATTTAAAAGAAAATGGAATTAAAATGTATATATTATCTAATAGCAATAAAAAAGATAAAGTTTCTGAAGTTGCACAAAAACTGGAAATAGAATATAGTTATTTCGGAATGAAACCTTTAAAGTTTGGATTCAAAAAAGCAAAGAAAAATTTGAATTTAAAAAGTGAAAATATAGGAGTAGTAGGAGATCAAATTTTTACAGATGTAATTGGAGCAAATAGAATGAAGATGTTTCCAATCTTAGTTGAGCCAATTAAAGAAAAGGATATGTGGATTACATTAATAAAAAGGCCAATAGAAAACTACATAAAAAGTAGATTCAAACATCAAAGAGCAAATCAAAATAAAAAGCATATTAGTAATGATAATTTAAAACAATATAAAGTAAGCAATAAAAGTACTAAAGAATGTTGTTATACTAATAAGAAAATAAACAATAAAAAAACAAAGGAGGAAAGAGATGTATTTTAATAATATACATATTCTAATATACGTAGCAATAGCGGTAGCAGGATTTTTTGCAGGAAAACTTGTGAATTGGTGTAATTATAGATTACCTAATTATGAAAAAGTATTTTGCAAAGATATGTTTAAAACAAAAGAAATAGAAGGTTATAAAACAAATATATTATTATCTTTAATTACAATGTTAATATATATTGTCCTTTTATATGTTTTAGGAATAGAAAAAAGCTTTTTAGGAAATTTAAAGTTAATAAAATATATAATACTAACACCAATGCTTCTATCTGCTTTTATTATTGATTTTAAGCTTCAAATAATTCCCAATAGATTAAACATGACTATGTTTGAAATAGGAATAGTATTAATGTTTTTAGCAGGAATATTTAATCCTAATATTGCAATAGATATGTTTTTGGGAATGCTTACAGGTGCAGGAATATTTTTACTAATAACTTTAGTTGGAGGCCTAATTGCTGGAAAAGAGGCAATGGGATTTGGAGATGTAAAATTAATGGGAGCATTAGGTATATATTTTGGACTTAGTAATATAATTGCAATTACCTTAATGGCTTTCTTAATTGGCGCAGTTCTAAGCATTATACTGCTGATAACCAAAATAAAGAAAACAGATGAATATATACCATTTGGACCATTTATTGTTATTGCAACATTTATAATGATGGTTGTTCCATTTAATAGAATTCTATCTATTTTGCTTTTAATTTTTTCACTAGGAATGATAAAAATTTAAAAAAGGAGGATTATTTCTATGAATGAAAGAATGCAATGGCTTAGAAGCAAAATGAAAAGAATGGATTTAGATGCAATGATTGTTTCTAATCCAATAAACATAAAATACTTGACAGGACTTGAGGATGAAGGACTTCTAATTTTAGGAAGAAAAGAAAATATATTTATAACAGATGGAAGATATATAGAATCCGCAAATAGTAAACTTACAATTGAAGACGAGGTAATAGTTGAAAATTGTGCAAATATGACTCAAGATGACAGAGAAAATTTATTCCTGTTTTGTACAAATGTAGGATTTGAAGAAGACTATGTTACTTATTCAAAGTATAAAGAGTTTATGTACAAATATAAAATTAATAATTTAGTTGAAACAGAAAAGATAATAGAAAAACAAAGAGCTATAAAAGATGATATAGAAATACAAAATATAACAATTGCATGCAATATAACTGATGAATGCTTTGAATATTTGATAAATTTTATAAAAATAGGAATGACAGAAAAACAAATAGCTGAAGCAATAGAAAGATTTTTTAGAATAAAAGGTGCAGATGGTTTAGCTTTTGATACAATTGTTGCTTCAGGTCCAAATTCATCAAAGCCTCATGCAGTTCCTACAGACAGAAAGATAGAATATGGCGATGTAATTACTATTGATATGGGATGCAAATACAATGGATATTGCTCTGATATGACAAGAACAATATTTGTTGGAGAAATAAAAGATAATGTAAAAAAAGTCTATAATTTAGTATTAAAAAATCAAATGCAAACCTTAAGAGAAATGCATGAAGGTGTTGTGTGCAAAAACTTAGCTAAGATGGTTATAAATGACTTTGAATTAAATGACCAAAATTTAATTCATGGTTTAGGACACTCTGTAGGATTAGAAATACATGAAATTCCAACACTAGGAACAAAATCAGAGGCTATTCTTAAGCCTAATATGGTGATAACAGATGAACCTGGAATTTATATAGCTGGACACTTTGGAATAAGAATTGAAGATACAGTAATTATTGGAAAGACAGTAGGAATACCGCTTACAAAGTCAAGTAAAGAAATAATAATAATAGAAGAAAAGAACACATAGGGTGTTCTTTTTTTCATACAAAATAAATTTAGCTTTTCTTATTTTAAAAAATCTAAAAAGTCATTTTGACTTAAAAACCTATTTATATTTTTTTCTGATATACCAGTTTTGATAGATATATCATTCAAAGAATTTATATTACTTATATTGTTTTCTTCAATATATGATTTGAATTTTGACATCTCAAATCTTTCTTTAGACATACAATTATAACAAACATCATCATTTGAAGTAAAGAAACAACCACAACGTGCACATTTTTTAAATTCCATAATATTTATACCTCCATTTAAGCTAATCATTATTTTCACATATTTGACATTATTCTACCATAAACAATAAAAAAAATAAAGCAAAAATATTAAAAATATGTAAAATTCTTGTACAAAAAAATTCTTTTATGATATACTATCAAATGTATTAATGTATGTAAAATATGGAGGAAATTTTAATGCCCGAAACAAATGAAAAAAGTTTGATTATTCAAAATTTAAATTACATAGGTTTAGATTTAAATAATATACCAGATTTTTTAAAGGAATATAAAGATGTTGATTATAAACCTACAAAAGCATATGAACAAACAGACTTTAGAGTGTATAAATATTTAAATCTTAATGATATTCAAATATTACTAACTCCAACAAATAGATTAACCGGTATAATTGAAAAATATTCAAAAGCTTTACCATTGAAAGAATATTTAGATGACAAAAATGAAGAAAATATTTTTAACCATGCAAGTTTCTTAAAGATGATGGAAAAACTAAATGTAAAAGAAATAGAAAAAATTAATGAAGAACAAGAAGAATTAAGAAAAAAAGTTCCTTTTAAAGTTAAATTCGATACAAATTATTTATGGGAAATATATTATTCTGAATATACAGGAAAATACTTTATGATGCTTACAACTGAGGACTTAAATTACAGCGCATTTTTCTATTTACTTAAAAATCAAATAGAATGCAGAAAGTTGAATAAAGAAGAAACAATATTTGTACCAATTAGTTATTTAGATTATACCAAAAGATATTTAAAGAAATCTGAAATAAGTGACTTAGAAAAATACTTATGGCTATTTACAAATGAATGGCCTAATATATACGAGATTTTTGATATACAAAATGAAATGACGTTACATGTAGTTGGAAAAGCTAAAGTATATGATAAGTTAAAAACAGATTATAAAGTTATATTAAAAACAAAAGAAGAGGCAACAAAATTTTATACTTTATTAAAAGCCTTATTTATATTAAAAACTGAATTGCCTCATCATTATACTTTTGAAACACAAATAAATGCAAACGGTGAAATTACATTTGAGTTTAATAATAAAGTAATAAACTATAATAGTTTAACAAAATTTGTAAAAGATGAATATCAAAAAAAAGAAAAACAACTTAAAGATATTCTTACAGAGAAAGAAAAGCTAGATATTAAGTTACAAAAATTAAAAGATGAAGAATTAGAAAAAAATAAAGAGTATTATTTTAGAGAAAAACAAGTAGCCACTTATCTTGAATGCAGAAAAAGTGTGTTTGGAAAAATTAAATATTTTTTTAAAAACAAAAACGGGAAGTTTACAAAAAACAGAAAGAAAAATAATGCAGAAATAAACAAAATAAAAGAAGAAAATGAAATGGAGAAAAGCATAGCAAACTCTATAATAGAACAAAAAGAACTATATACTATTGAAGATCTAATAAAAATTTGCATAGAATTAGATAGAATAAATATTAGAGTAAAAGACAATAAACTAGATATAACCGCATTAGAAAATAAAATAAAAATTGTTGATGCCAAAATTAAAAATGCGGCCTTGTTTATAGAAAAAATAGAGGAACATAAAAAAAGCATTTTTGAATTTTGGAAATTTTCTAATAAAGATTTAGCACTAGGCCTTACTGCAGCACCTGAAAAAGACAATAATATAAAGCAAACTAAAAAGATAAAAAAAGCATTTAACTATGAAGAAGACGTTGAAGATCTTGGAATTGAAGCAGACAAAGTTCAGAGACAATTTTTATCGAAAGAAGAAACAGATGCTTTATTCCTAATTTCTACAGAAGCTTCTTACGACATAAATAAAATTAGAAAAAACGAAGAAATATCAGACAATTACCTTAAAATAATAAAGAAAAATACAAATAAAGAAAGAAATTTGTTTAGTGTAAATGATTTTGATATATTTGGTAATATAAAAAATGATTCATCTAAAACAAGTACACTTGCCAACCAAAGACACCGTGAAGCTCATAAAGAACTTTACAAAATTTTAGATATATCAAATAATACAACTTTAGATGAGTATGCGGAGAAATTAAAAAAAGAAAATGAAATAATTGATTTAGGCTTGGCAAAGGGAAAAGCTATTACAGATATAGACATTTATATTTGTGATAATGATAAACTAGAAACATCTGATATAAAAATGTTTTATATAAATCCAGAAGATGCCATAAATGCTTTTAACAAACAAGAAAAACTAAACTTATTTAAAATAAAAATAAAAGAGGGCATGAATTTAATTTATAATACAAATATATTGTATTATGATAATTTGAATAATACTCTTCCAAATGGAATGAATGTAAAACAAACAATAATATTTGATATGAATAAATACAAAATTGATTTAAAGAAGCAAAAAATATTCAGAATATGTAGCAATACTGAAAAATTTAATTTCAAAGAAGAAATTATTTGCGCATATGAATATGAAGCAAGAATAAAGGAGAATGAATAGTGAAAATTTTGTCAATAGAAACTTCAGGAAAAATATGTGCTGTTGCACTTACAGAAGATAAAACTTTAATAAAAGAAGAAATAATAGAAGACGAGAATACATATTCTGTAAAACTTATGCCTTTAATTGACAAACTTTTAAGAGAAACCAATACTTATCTTTCAGATATTGACTTATTTGCCTGCGATATAGGACCAGGTTCTTTTACAGGAATACGTATAGGAATCTCTACAATTAAAGCATTTATGGATGCAAAAAATAAGAAGGCAGTTGGAGTTACATCTTTGGAAATATTAGCAAGAAATATAGAGGAAGACGGAATAATATGTTCTTTAATTGATGCTAAAAATAATAATGTGTATTATGGTATTTTTGAAAAAATAGGAAATGAATACATTACAAAGGAAACTAAGTTTGAAAATATAAATAATATTATTGAAATGACAAAAAAGTTAAATAGCAAAATATTTTTTATTGGAAATGGTAGTATATTATATAAAGATATGATAGAATCTAAAATTAATAATGCTAACATAATTACAGATGAAAAACTTAATAAATTAAATGCGTTTGAAATTTGTAAAATAGCTTTTGAAAGAGTACAAAAGAGTGTAGATTCAAATAATTTAACACCAATATATTTGAGACAGTCAAGCGCCGAAAGATTAAAAAAATAATAGGAAAGATAAATGAAAATAAAAATAGAAAAGATGAACGACAAACATCTCTGCCAGATTAAAGATTTATTAAAAGAACATTTTGATGAGTTCTGGACAGCAAGTGTAATAAAAAAGGAACTAGAGAATCCTTTATCAGAATATATTGTTGCAATTGTAGAGGATGAAGTAGTTGGATATGCGGGAATATGGAAACCAATTGACGAGGCACATATTACTAATATTGTAACTAAAAAAGAAAAAAGAGGAAACAATATTGGCACAACAATGTTAAAAGAACTTATAAAAATGGCACAACAAGAAAATTTAAAAGATATTACTCTTGAAGTAAATGTAAAAAACGAAATAGCTATAAATTTATATAAAAAATATAATTTTGTAGAATGTGGAAGGAGAAAAAGATACTATAATAATGTTGATGATGCTATTATTATGACTCTTAATCTTCAAAGAACTTAGTAAAAAGGAGAATAAACTAATGAAAAATGAATTATCTTACAAAAGTTTAAAAAAATACTGTGACCCTGAAAAATTACCATTTGAGACAACTGCCGAGCTTGAATCAATAAATACCCGGAATTGGACAAGAAAGAGGAATAAAAGCTTTAGAATTTGGACTAAATGTAGATATAAAAGGGTATAATTTATATCTTGAAGGACCAGGTGGAGTTGGAAAAACAATGTATACAAAGAAGTACTTAGATGGTATTTCAAAAAAACAAAAAACACCAAATGATTGGTGCTATATATATAATTTTAATAACCCTAATGAACCAATAGCTGTATCACTTCCTGCAGGGCAAGGAATAGAGTTTAAAGAAACAATGGATCAATTTATTAAAGACATTAAAAATGACATAAATACTACATTTGGAAATGAAGATTTTGAAAAAGAGAAAAACGCTATAAAACAAAAATTTGAACAAAAAAGGACAGTATTACTAGAAAAACTAAATAAAGATTCTTCAAAATACGGATTTGAGGTGAAGGCAGCACAAAATGGTATTTATATGATGCCAATAGTTAATGGAAAAACACTGCAAGAAGAAGAATTTGAAAAACTTGATGAAGATATAAAGAAAGAGTATGAAGATAAATCAAATATTGTACAAGAGCAAATAATTTCTGTTATTAGTCAGATAAAAACAATTGAAAAAGAAGCTGATCTAAAAATTGAAGAATGGCAATCTAATATTGCACTTCTTACAGTTAATGCAAGAATAAATCTTATAAAATCTGCTTATAAAAAAACTAAAAAAATAAATAATTTTTTAGATGATATTAAACAAGATATATTAAAAAACGTGTCATTATTTATGGAACAAAAACAACCTACAAATCAGCCAATGAGCCCGCAACAAGTATTACAACAGAATAAACCTTGGGAAAATTATAGAGTAAATCTTTTTATAGATAACAGAAATCTTCAAGGGGCACCTGTTATAATGGATTCAAATTACTCTTACCATAACATTTTTGGCAAACTAGAATATGAAAACTATTACGGCTCTTTAAAAACAGATTACACAATGCTTAAAGCAGGATTATTGCAAAAGGCTAATGGAGGATATATTATATTCCAAGCCAAAGATTTACTTGAAAATCAAATATGCTATAATGCTCTAAAAAAAGCTTTAAGGGTAAAGGAGACTGTTATTGAAAATACAGCTGATCAACGTAGTTCAATGGTTATGGTTTCATTAAAACCGGAACCTATTCCATTAAATGTAAAAGTTATATTAATAGGAAATGCAAATATATATCAAACATTATTAGCAATGGATTCAGATTTTAGAAAGTTGTTTAAAGCAAAAGTAGAATTTGAAGATGAGGCTCCAAGAACTGAAGAAAATATTTTAAAACTAGCTAGATTTATGCATGGATTTTGCGAACAAGAAGAATTAGCACATTTAGATAAATATGCAGTTGCGAAAATAATTGAATATGCATCTAAACTTGCTGAAAACCAAAATAAACTTTCAACAAGATTTAATGACTTAGCACAAATTATTGGAGAAGCTTGTACGTGGGCTAAAATGAGTAAATCTAAAGTAGTTAAAGCTGAACATGTTGAAAAAGCACTTTCTGAAAGAATTGAAAGAATAAAAAAATACGATGAAAAATACACAGAAATGATAAAAGAACGTACACTTTTAATAGATACATCTGGAGAAAAAGTTGGACAAATTAATGGCTTAACAGTTTTAACAATAGGAGATTATACTTTTGGAAAACCTGTTAAAATAACTGCAAATACTTATACCGGAAAAAATGGAATAGTAAATGTTGAAAGAGAGGTTGAACTTTCTGGATCATCTCACTCAAAGGGTGTTTTAATTCTTACAGGATATTTAGGAGAGTTATTTGCACAGGATATCACACTTTCACTAACTGCTAGCATATGCTTTGAACAATTGTATAATGGCGTAGATGGAGATAGTGCATCTAGTACAGAACTATATGCTTTGCTTTCTAGTCTATCGGGGTTACCAATTAATCAATCAATTGCAGTAACAGGATCAGTTAACCAAAAAGGTGATATACAACCAATTGGCGGAGTAAATGCTAAGATTGAAGGCTTTTACCAAGTATGCAAAATGAGGGGACTAACAGGAGAACAAGGAGTAATGATTCCTATTCAAAATGTAATGAACTTAAATTTATCTGATGAAATTGTAGAAGCAGTAAAAAATAAAAAATTTCATATATATGCTATTTCAAATATAGATGAAGGAATAGAAATACTAACAGGGGTGCCAGCTGGTAAGAAAAATAAAAACGGAAATTTCCCTGCGGGCAGTGTAAATAACTTAGTATATGAAAAACTAAAAAAATATGCAAAAATTAGTGCAACAGAATATTCACCTAATATGGAGAGAAAAGAATAATATATTTCGAAAGGAATTAAAATGGCAAAAAATAAAACAATATTTGTGTGCAGTGAATGTGGATACGAATCACCTAAATGGATGGGAAAATGCCCTGCGTGTGACCAATGGAATACTTTCTACGAAGAAAAGAAAATAAACAGTTCTGCAAGTAATAATACTTTAAAAAGAAAAGAAATTTCAAAACCAGTTGAGCTTAATAAAATTGAAGGAAAAATAGAAAATAAAATAAGCACAGGCTTTGGTGAACTAGATAGAGTGCTAGGAGGAGGCTTAGTAAATGGTTCACTTATATTATTGGGTGGTGAACCTGGAATAGGCAAATCTACTTTAATATTACAGTTATGCAACAAAATAAAAACAGATGGAAAAATATTATATATTTCTGGAGAAGAATCTGGAGAACAGATAAAATTAAGAGCTGATAGACTTGGAGTTAAAAATGAAAATTTACTTTTTTTATCTGAAACTAATATAGAAAATATAGAAGAAATAATACTAACAATGCAACCTAAATTAGTAATTATTGATTCTATACAAACTATGTATTCAGAAGAAATTACTTCTGCACCTGGAAGTGTAAGTCAAGTAAGAGAGATTACCGCCAGAATTATGAGAACATGTAAAGAAAATGGAGTAACAACTATTTTAATTGGTCATGTAACTAAAGATGGAAATATTGCAGGACCAAGAGTCCTAGAACATATGGTTGATACAGTACTTTACATAGAAGGCGAAAGATATTTTTCATATAGAATGCTAAGGGGAGTTAAAAATAGATTTGGCTCAACTAATGAAATAGGAATGTTTGAAATGCAAAATGAAGGACTAGTTGAGATAACAGATCCTTCTAAAGTACTAATATCAGATAATGATGATAATCCGTCGGGATCTGTTATTGTTGCAACTATAGAGGGAACTAGACCATTACTAGTGGAATTTCAAGCATTAACTACATCAACTGTTTATGGTTTACCAAGGAGAACTGCCAATGGAATTGACTATAACAGATTAGCTGTGCTGTTAGCTGTTTTAGAAAAAAAAGTAGGTATAAATTTAGGAAATCAAGATGTATATATAAATGTTGTTAGTGGCTTAAAAGTTAATGAACCTGCAATAGATCTAGGAATAATAGCTTCAACTATATCTGGCTATAAAAATATCCCAATAGATAAAAGGACAGTTGTTATGGGAGAAGTTGGATTAACGGGAGAAGTTAGAAGCATTAACTTAATAGAAAAAAGAATAAGAGAAGCAGAAAAACTTGGATTTAAAAAATGTATAATTCCAGAAAGTAACAAAAAACTATTGAAAGATGAATACAAATTAGATATAATTGGCGTAAAAACAATATCTGATGCAATAAAGATATTAGGATTATTAAAGTAAAAAGAAAGGTGAACAATATGTCAAATATAAAAAATGAAAATGCAATTACGTTAATGGCACTTGTAATAACAATAATCATAATGACTATTATTGCGGGTATATCTATAAGTGCTGGACAAGTATCATTAGATAATACAAAACTTAGAAATTTTTATTTAAAACTTGAAATTGTTCAAAAAAGAGTAGATAATATCGCTAGCCAAAATGAAACATATATAGATGCAAGCGGAAATGTAGTGATTTTAAAAGAAACAGGAAGCGAACTTACAGAAGAACAAAAGAATTTTTTAATTAACACAGTTAAAATTGAAAGTAAAAATGTAGGAAATTTTAAATATTTTACACAAGAAGACTTAAAACAATACTTTGATTTAACAGACATTGGTCATAATGTATTTATAGATTTTGAAAATAGAAGAATAGTTTCTGAAGATGCGGTAATTGCCAAGGGGAAAGAACATTATGTCCTAGAGAATGACACATACTTTATTAATAATTCTAATGCTGATAAAAAGAATGTTGGAAAACTAGGAGTTTTTACAATTGCTGTTGAAAAATATGGAACACAAAAATACAAAATAAAAGTAACTCCACCAAATAATATTGGAGATATTCGGCGGAGAAGGTAAAGTTCAATATAAAAAAAATACATCAAAATATTGGAAAACAGCTGATGATTTAGACTTTATAATTGATGACTTAGGAACTTATAATATAAAATATTCAGATGTTAATAATAATTCTGTAACACAGACTTATATAATAAGTGAAAATAATAATGAAATAAATTGGGAAGTTACAAAATAATAAACAATACAAGGAGGAATTTGAATGAAAAAGAAAGCAAATAAAAAAAGTGATATTATTCAAAAAGCTATTATAATAGTTTTAATAATTGCTTTATTAGCTGCAATTGTGATATTAGGTGTAGGATATTATAAAAAGGCTACATATGTTGTTAAAAATCCTATTGCTACAATAGAGGTAGAAAATTATGGTACAATGAAAATTGAGTTGTATCCAGATCAAGCACCAAACACTGTTAATAATTTTATAACTTTAGCTAATAATCAATTTTATGACGGATTAACTTTTCATAGAATTATTAAAGATTCTATGATTCAAGGTGGAGATATAAATAAAGATGGCACAGGTTCACCAACATTAAGCTATATAGATAATAGCGTAGAAAGAAATTCTGAAAGTGACAAACGATATAATATTGATGGAGAGTTTATGAACAATGATTTTGAAAGTAATACTCTAAAATTAGGAAAAGGAGTAATTGCAATGGCAAGAAATGACTTTTCTAGTTATGCATATTATTATCCAACATTACTAAAAGAAGGATATAACACAGCAGGTTCACAATTTTTTATTATGACAACTGACGATTATACTTCACTTACTGGTTCTTATGCGGGATTTGGCAAGGTAATAGAAGGATTTGATGTATTAGAAAAAATAGCTGATACAAAAGTAACAAAAGCTAGTGAAGATTCAACAGAAGAATCTAAGCCAGAAGAGGAACCAGTTATAAAATCTATAAAAGTTGAGACATTTGATACAAATTATAAAATGCCAAAAACACATGAACCTTTTGATATTAACAACTTTTTTAATTCTCAAATGAGTGTGAGTTATTAAGCGAGATGTAAGATCTGATTATAAAGTGTAAAAAATAGGTTAATAAGTTTAATTGAAAAAACTTATTAATCTATTTTTGTTTATATTTTAGGAATATTATTTTATAGTAGGAGAAAGGCCTTGTACTTTGCTCGAATATAATTATGTTAAAAATATAAATTTAAAAAATGTAGTGACAGGTCTTGTGCCTGCCCAAAATAACATAGGATAATTAAATATTTATTTCTAAATTATTAAGTATTTTCCTTGTAAAAAATAATAAAAAATGATAAAATGTGCATATATTTTAAAGAGTTGTTAGGGGGAAATATATGCTAAATTTTTATAATCAACTACTTGAAAATAATATAAAAAAAGAAAATATACAAATGAATGAAAAAATGAGCAAACATACATCTTTTAAAACAGGAGGAGTTGCTGATTTTTTTATAAAGATATATACAATAGACGAATTAAAAATTGTTATAAAAATATGTAAACAAAATAACTTGCCAATATTTATTCTTGGTAATGGAACTAATATTTTAGTTAAAGACGAAGGTTACAGAGGAGTTATTATTAATCTTAAATTTGAAAATATAAAAATAAATGAAGAAATAGTTACAGTTGGTAGTGGCATGAAAAATGCCATACTAGCTAATAAATTAGCTGAAAATAACTTAACTGGCTTTGAGTTTGCATCTGGTATTCCTGGCACTATTGGTGGTGCTATAAAAATGAATGCTGGTGCTTATGGTGGGGAGATAAAAGATATTCTTGTTGATGTTAAGTGTATGGATTATGACGGAAATATTATAAATCTTGATAATAAAGCTTGTGAATTTGATTATAGACATAGTATATTTTTTAATAAAAATCTGATTATTTTAGAAGCAAATTTTAAACTTAATAAAGGAAAAAAGGAAGAAATTCTAAATAAAATGAATGAACTAAATGCTAAAAGAAAAGAAAAACAACCATTAGAATACCCAAATGCAGGAAGCACATTTAAAAGAGGAGATGGATTTATTACAGCAATGCTAATTGATGAGTGTGGACTTAAGGGGTACAGTATTGGAGGAGCAGAAGTATCTAAAAAACATGCAGGTTTTATTATAAATAAAAATAATGCAACTACTTCAGATATTTTAAAATTAATAGATTATGTAAAAAATAAAGTATTCGAAGAAAAAAATAAAAAAATTGAACTAGAAATAGAGATAATATAGGAGGCATAAAAATGAAAGGATTTTTCAAGTGGTTTACAAATGAAGCAAAAATGAAAAGATGGATAACTATAATTTTGATAGGAATAGTATTAGCATGTATAGGAATTTCTAAATTAATGATAGCAAAGACTATTTCATTTGTTGGAATAGGAAAGGTAATAGCTTTATTTGTTGTAGGTTTTACACTTGTTGTTATAGGTCTTGTTTGTGCTCAAAAAAGAGAACTTGAAATGTTAATTGAAGATACCGACTTTAGAATGGAAAATGGCTCAAAACAAAGAAATGTGAAATCTTTAATTTTTAATAAAAAAATATATCATGAAGGACCAAATGTTGTTGTAATTGGTGGAGGAAGTGGACTAAATACAGTTTTAAAAGGACTAAAAAAATATACAAGCAATATAACTGCTATAGTTTCAGTCTCTTCATATGGAAAAATACAAAGTGAGTCAAGACAAAAACTTGGATTGCTACCAATAGATGACATAAAAGAAAGCATAGTCTCATTATCTAATAATGAAGAGGCAATGACTAAAGTCATGAATGCAGAATTGAATAATAAAAATTTAAATGGACTAACATTTGGTGACATATTTTTTGCAACAATGAGTGGATTATATGGAAACTTTTCAGACTCTATAGAAGAAAGCAAGGAGATTTTAAACATAGTTGGAAGAGTACTTCCTGTTTCATTAGATGAAATGCAAATTTGTGCTGAACTAAATGACGGAACTGTTGTTGAAGAAAAAGATGGTATAGCTGAGACAGTATTTAATAAAGTAGCAAAAATAGAAAGAATATATATAAATCCTTCTAATTGTGTACCAGCACCTGGAGTGCTTGAAGCAATTGGAAATGCTGATGCAATTATAATTGGACCAGGAAGTTTATATACAAATGTTATACCAAATTTATTAGTTAAAAATGTATCAAAGGCAATAAAGGAATCAAAAGCAATAAAGATTTATGTAAGTAATATAATGACAGAACCTGGACAAACGGATGGATTTACCTTATCAGAACATATACAAACAATTCAAGACTACGCAGGCAAGAGTGTTATAGATTACTGTATATATGATTCAGGTGAAATTATTCCAGAATTTATAAAAATGTATAATAAAAAGGGTGCTGATGTTGTTGAACAAGATATACAAAAAGCAAAAGAACTAGGAGTAAAACTAATAGAAAGAAACCTATCACAAGTTATAGATGACAGTATAAGACATAATACAGAAGCAGTGGCTGAAGCAGTAATTGAACTTATTTGCGATGATTTAAGATTTAAAGATGAACAAAATGATCCTAAATATGTAATGCTAAATGCTAAGTTACGTGAAGAAAAGAAGATTAACAAGGCTAAAAGAAAGAAAAATCAAAATACAAAATTAAAGAAAAAAGAGAAAACTACAAGTACTAGAACAAACAGTAAGTTTAGTAGTAAATATAGTGATAGAATTAGATCAATTCAAGAAAGCGATTTTAGAAGAGAACAAAATTTAAGATTGCAAAAAGAAGCACAAGAAGCAGAAAAACAAAAAAATAAGAAAAAAACTGGAAGAAAGAAAAAGGAAAATGCATAAGATTTAAGGAGATATACTAATGAATTTAGAAAATGGTTTGAAAAAAGAATGGATTTTGACAAATGGAATAGGCGGTTTTAGTTATTCAACTGAAGTTGGTTGTAATACTAGAAAATATCATGGACTTCTAGTTGCAGCTTTAAATCCACCGGCACGTAGATTCCTTATATTATCTAAACTTGATGAAGCTTTAGTAATTAATAATAAGGAACATGTTTTGTATACAAATATGGGAAAAAGCTATATATCTGAAGGATACAAAAACTTAGCACAATTTGAAAAGGAATATGTACCAATATTTTCATATAAAATAAAAGAAACTGAAATAAAAAAACTTATATGCTTAGAATATGGAAAAAATACAGTATGTGTATATTATAAAATAAAGAATGGAAATTACAAATCAAAATTTAAAATTGCACCAATTGTCAATTTTAGAGATTTTCATACTACAAATTCAAATCATGACTATAAATTAAACCAAACTATAAATAATACAAAAATAAGAATAATAGTTGATGACAACAGCTATTCACCTATATATATGTATTTAACTGACGGAAAATATATTGAACACTATAATGATAATTTTAAAAACATGTACTACATAGAAGAAGAAAAAAGGGGATTTTATCCTGAAGAAGATTTATCTGTACCAGGAGTATATGAGGTTGAACTAAAAGAGAATGAAGAAAAGGATATATATTTTATTTGTTCATTAGAAAATAATATAGAAGAAATTGATGCTAAAAATGTAATAAGTAATGAGATTATAAGAATAAACAAGCTTGTAAACAATTCTGGTTTAATAAATATAAAAAAAGAAACTGATTCTGAAGAGGATAGAAAATACAGAGAATTAGTAAAAAAATATATAATAGCTACAGATAATTTTGTTGTTGATAGGCCAAACTTTAACTTACATACTATAATTGCTGGATACCCATGGTTTTTAGACTGGGGAAGAGATTCAATGATTGCATTTGAAGGAATATTACTAATTCCACACAGATATGATATTGCAAGAGAAGTTCTATTAACATTTGTAAGAGATATAAAATTTGGACTTGTTCCAAACGGTTATTCGGGATTTGACAATAGACCTCTATATAACAGTGTTGATGCATCGCTTCTGTTGTTTGAACAAGTTGAAAAATATTTAAGATACACTGGAGATTATAAATTCATATATGAAAACATATATGAAAAGCTAAAAAATATAATTGATTCATATACAACAGGAATAGATATAGATGATAACAATATATATCTTGATAAAGATAATTTAATATCATCTGGAACAGAAAAAACACAAAACACATGGATGGATGCTAAATACTTAGATATTCCAGCTACTCCAAGAAATGGAAAAGTAGTAGAGGTAAATGCGTTATGGTATAATGCACTTAAAATATTGGAAAATTTAGCATTGAAATTTGAGAATAAAAATATTTCAAATACTTATAAAAAAATGGCGGAAAAAACAAAACAAGCATTTAATGAAAAATTTTATAACAAAAAAAGAAAATGTTTGTATGATGTTTTAGGAGATGGAAAGATAAGACCAAACCAATTATTTGCGTTATCACTTTCTTATCCAGTTATAGATTGCAATTCGGAAGAAGCAAGCAATATTATAAATGTTGTCACTTCTAAATTACTAAATAATTATGGGCTAAAAACTTTAGCTAAAGGTGAACCAAATTATATAGAAGTTTATGAAGGAGACGGTTTTAAAAGAGATATGAGCTATCACCAAGGAATTACTTGGCCATGGCTATTAGGCTTATACTATGATTCTTTAAAAAATATGATTAAATATACTAAAAACAAAGAATCAAAAAAGGTATATCAAGATAAATTAAATAGTTTAATTATTAATACTAAAAAAACATTCATACCAGAATTAGATTCAGAAGGAATAGTTGGAAGTATATCAGAATTATTTGACTCTAAAAAGCCATACTTACCTAAAGGAGCTTTAGCGCAAGCATGGAGCGTAGCAGAAGTATTTAGAATAATATTAGAAAAATAAAAGAGGAAAAAATGAAAATAAAAAAAGTAATAATATGTTAAGATATTGTGCTTCGCATTAGCAATTGTAGTAATTTTAGTTAGCACAATATTAATTATTAAATTAACAGTAAAACATAAAAACAAGGAGTAAAAATGAGAATTTTAGGTGTTGACCCAGGGTATGGAATAACAGGCTATAGTATTATTGACTATATTGGAAACAAGTTTAAACTAATAGAAAGTGGCGCAATAACTACACCAGCCAAACAGTCTTTTCCATTAAGATTATCCCAAATATATACTGATATGCAAAATATAATTAAAGAATATAAACCAGATGCTATTTCGGTAGAAGAATTATTTTTTAACAACAATGTTAAAACGGCTATTAATGTTGCGCAAGCAAGAGGAATAATTCTGGTATGTGGATGCCAAAACAATATTCCTACTTATGAATATACACCACTACAAGTAAAACAAGCAGTAGTTGGCTATGGAAGAGCTGATAAAATGCAAGTTCAAAAAATGGTAAAAACTATTCTAAAAGTTGATACCCTTCCAAAACTTGATGACATAACAGATAGTATGGCAATGGCAATATGTCATGCACATTCGGCTAAATTCGCAGAAAAACTGTAATTTATATGACGAATATAATTGCAATCAATTTATTTTTGAGAGCATTTTTTCAAAATTAGACCCTCCAGGCTAACGGGTATTCCCCGCCTCAAAGGGCTGTCAGGACGTAATTTTTCAAAAAAGTTTCAAAACAAATTGACATAAAATAGCTGGGAGCGGATTAATTTTGCAAATTACAATATATAAATGCAAAATATAAAAAAGAGGATATTTTAATGACAGTAGTTGAATTAGAAAAAGAATTAAAGGAAAATAAATTAAATAGTATATACTTGCTTTTTGGGGAAGAAACATTTCTTTTAGAGAGCTCTTTGAAAAAAATAAAGAAAATTTTTGGAGAAATATTGCCTGGAATAAATTATATACAAATTGATGATACAAACATAGAAGAATTAATACCAGATATACAAACTCCGGCTTTTGGATATGAAAAAAAGTTAATAATTGTAAAAAATTCAGGTATTTTTAGAAAAGAAGGACGAAAACAAACTAATAAGATTAAAGAATTAAAACAAAAAGTGTATAAATACTTTGAGGACAATATTCAAGAAATTAAAGATGGAAATGTAGTTGTATTTATAGAAGATGATGCAGAAAACAATGAATTATATAAGTTAATAAACAAAGAAGGAATAGTTTGCAACTTTGAAAAACAAACTCAAGGTCAAATTATAAAAAGACTAAAAGCAATTTTTTCTGCATATAAAGTAAATATAGATGAACAAGCATTAAAATATTTAATAGATTCATGTGGAAATGGAATGCAAGAATTAATAAACGAATCTAGAAAATTAATTGAATATGCTGGAGAAAACGGAAAAATAGAAAAAAATGATATAGATTTATTATGCATAAAAGAAGTAAATGCTGTAATCTTTACGCTAACAGATTCATTAGGAAAAAAAGATATAAAAACTGCTCTAAACACACTTAAAAACTTAATATATAATAAAGAACCAATACAAAAAATATTAGTAACATTATACAATCATTTTAAAAAGTTATATTTTACAAAACTAGCTTTAAACAAAAATAAAGACATTGCAGAAGCTTTAAATTTAAAAGCAAATCAAATGTTCTTGGTAAATAAGTATAAAACACAAGCAAGTTATTTTGAAACTATTGACCTAAAGAGCATATTAAATGAACTGATATTGTTAGATAAAAATTCAAAAATTGGACAAATCGATTTAAATATAGGACTTGAAGCAATATTAGCAAAATATTGTAGTTAACGGCCAAGAGCATCACTTAAAAAGTGATGCTCCCGGCCGAAATGGAGGAAGGTACCCATGGCAATACGAGGTACCAATTAAAGGAACCCTGAGAATTATACAAAAAGATATTTGCATAAATTTCAGAGAGCCTTTACCTCCGAATATTTTTTATGAATATATATTAACATAAAATTTTAAAAAAGTCAAATACTTTTTATATTTATACAGCAAAATTTATTCCCCTTGCTACGACATCTTTCATATTTTCGATTAATTCATCAATTTCTTTTGGAGTAACAATCATATTATAATCATTTGGAATTAATGATTCTTTTATTTCTTCATAGTTATCTTTTTCTTTTAAATTATTTAAATAATCATTTGATTTTGCCTCTTGTTGCAATTTGGTTATAAATAGGTTTAGACAATCATTTACTAAAACAGCACTTTCAACTACAGTTGGAATACCTAAAGCTATTACTGGTATACCAAGAGTATTTTTTGAAAGTTCTTTTCTTGTATTATCAACACCTGCTCCGGGTATTATTCCTGTATCAGAAAGCTGTATTGAAGAACTAATCCTGTCAATACTTCTGGAAGCAAGGGCATCAATAACAATAAGCATTTTGGGTTGAACGTTTTTTACAATTCCTTCTATTATTTCCAAGGTTTCCATTCCTGTTGTTCCAAGAACACCCGGGGAAATTGCACTTACAGATCTTGTACCTTCTTCTAAAACTTCAGGCATATATTTTAATATATGTCTTGTTACATCAATCTCATTTATAACTTTTGGACCCAATGAATCAGGTGTAACATAAATGTTTCCAAGTCCTACAACTAAAATTTCATCTTGCTTATTAATATGTTTATCAATTAACTTTTTCAATTCAGTGGATAGAATATTGCTATAATTTTCTATTTCATCGTCTGAAGCAATTTTCAAATCCTTTATATCAATTGTTACATAATTACCAATAGGTTTTCCTATTGCGTTTTCACCGTTAGAATTTGTAATCTTAACATTTGTTATCTTTACATTTCCATTCTCATTAATTTCTGTTTCAATTCCATCAATATTATTTAATAAATTATTACTCTTTTTGTATATATCAGCTCTTTCATCTGCCAAATCAGTTCTAAAATTATACATAAAAAACTCCTTTTATAAAATTATTTAAATTTACATTTATTATTTGCATTATTTTAAATTTTATTTATTTAGAGACATATTAAAATTTTTGTTATCTTCTATTTTGGTTATTAGATAATTGTTTATTAAAAATTAATTAATTTCAATATTGGGTAGGCACAAGACCTACTTTCTACGAGAAATAAATAATGTAGTGTGTAGGGGCAGGTTTTATGCATGCCAGAAAACATAGTATTAAACTGGCAACCTATTTTATAGTTTTTGTCTTATAAATCTTGACTTTTAATATTTACGATGCTAAAATATTTATTATATTAATATTTGCGTTGAAGAAGAAAAAATGTATGGAAGTCTAAAGAGAGCAAATGGGTGGTGTGAATTTGCGATGGAAGTATATGGGGAGCTTTTGAGCATAATAAAATAAATTAAGGTGGGTAGGTTAAAAATATAAACTTATCAATTAGGGTGGAATCGCGTAAGCATAAAAAGCTTTCGTCCCTAACTATATTTTTTATAATGTAGTTAGAGATGAAAGTTTTTTTATATTATAGGAAAGTTCTCCAAATTTCTTATAATATAAATACATTAATATTCGCTTTTACTCTATAAAAAAATGAAGGAGGAATAGTTATGTTTAAAGATATGCAAACATTAATTAATTTTTGTAAAACGAAAGGTTTTATATACCAAGGAAGTGAAATATATGGTGGTTTGGCTAACACATGGGATTATGGTGCTTTAGGAGCAAGGCTAAAAAATAATTTAAAAGAT
>OIZL01000595.1_pt1 | contig 25490 bp, 20 predicted proteins | sample 1588541 | NCBI WGS metagenome assembly OIZL01 (sample SAMN03283285) | human gut metagenome | biome: human-associated habitat; material: feces | host: Homo sapiens | place: Peru | collected 2012 | reverse complement strand
GCGTGACCGGGCTTTACACGCCGAAGAAGCCTCAGCTCTACGATGCGGTGATTCGTCTGGATGACAGCGGCGGCAAATACGTCAGCTTCAAGATGGAGTTCGACCGATGAGCCGCCCGAAGTATATTGCCTCTTGCAGCGGAGGCAAAGACAGCGTAGCGACGCTCCTGCTGGCGGCACAGCACAATGAGCCGCTGGACGAGGCGGTTTTCAGCGAGGTCATGTTTGATCAGAACACAAGCGGTGAAGTCCCGGAACATCGGGACTTCATCTATGACCGGCTCAAGCCCTTCTGCGAAAAGGAGCTGGGCATCAAGTTCACCATTCTCCACGCGGACAAGACCTACGATGAGGTGTTCCATCATGTCATCACCCGCGGACCGCACAAGGGCGAGGTTCGCGGCTTTGCATGGGCTGGTATGTGTGCAGTCAATCGTGACTGCAAAATCCCGCCAGTCCGCAAGTACAATGCCGCACTCTCGCCGGACACTGTGAGCTATGTCGGCATCGCGGAGGATGAGCCAAAACGCCTTGCTCGTCTGGATGGAATAACGAAGGTCAGTCTGCTTGCCAAATACGGTATGACCGAGGCGGACGCCTACAAGCTCTGTCAGGAACACGGGCTGCTTTCCCCAATCTACGCTCACTGCCGAAGAAACGGCTGCTGGTTCTGTCCCAACGCCAGTGACTCGGAGCTGCTGCACATGGTCACAAAGCACCCGGATATGTTTGACCGGCTGATTGAATGGGAGAACGAGGATAACATCTTCCATCGTCGGATGACGCGCAGAGAAACCCCGTCTGAGGTAAAGGCTCGTTTACTGAGCAAATCCCAGACGGGGTTTTCTTCGCCCAAAAGCAAATAAGAAATGGAGGTTTGAGATGGCTGAAAACAAAAATGCACAGCAAGTCCGCGAAATCACGGACAAGCTGGAACAGGGCATCAAGGAGCTTTTTGAATCCGAGCGGTTCAAGGAATATCTCCGCACGATGTCCAAGTTCTACAACTATTCCTTCAACAACACGCTGCTCATTGCGATGCAGAAGCCGGAGGCAACCTATGTTGCCGGTTATACCTCGTGGCAGCGCAACTTTGACCGTCAGGTCATGAAGGGCGAAAAGGGCATCAAGATTCTTGCACCCGCGCCGTACAAGGCGCAGGAAGAGCGTGAGAAGATTGATCCTTTGACGCAGAAGCCGGTGATCGGCGCAGATGGGAAGGCTGTCACGGAAACGGTTGAGGTCCTGCGTCCTGCCTTCAAGGTGGTAAGTGTCTTTGATGTTTCCCAGACGGACGGCAAGGAGCTTCCGGACATTATCGTCGATGAGCTGAAAGGCACCGTCGAAAACTACGAGGCGTTCTTCGATGCGCTCAAGCAGGAATCTCCCGTCCCTATTTCCTTTGAGGACATTCCGGGCGGTGCAAAGGGATTCTTCTCGCCGGTTGAAAGCCGCATTGCCATTCAGGAGGGCATGAGCGAAATCCAGACGGTCAAAACCGCCATTCACGAGATCGCCCACGCAAAGCTCCACGCCGTCAAGCCGGATGAGAAAGCCGCGCCAGAAGACAAGAAGGATCGGCATACCAAGGAGGTTGAAGCGGAAAGCGTTGCCTACACCGTCTGCCAACGGTACGGCATTGAAACCTCGGACTACTCCTTCGGTTACATTGCCGGTTGGTCATCCGGTAAGGAAACCAAGGAACTGAAAAGCTCTCTGGACACCATCCGCAAGACGGCGGCTGAGATGATTGAGGGCATTGACGCCAAGCTCAAGGTGCTGCTGGCAGAGAAAGCACAGTCCGCAGAGATGGAAGTCGAAGCTTCCGTAAAGGAAGCTGTTCCGGAGGAAAAGCCGGAAGTCCCCATTTACCGCGAGACGGCGAATTATGCCTATGAAGCCGGTGAGCTGGAGTCATATCGTGCTTCTCTCGCTGCAAACGTGGAATGCCGCCGTGCGATTGAGGCGGCGATCAGCTCCAACTACGGAGATAACCGGCTGGATGCGGATGCTGCCGTGAAAAGCGTCCTTGAGCAGTTCTCTCCGGAGCGCGTCCGATATGTCCTCGCAAACACCATTCAGCAGAAAGACTTTGACGGGCGTATTCCCCAGCCCCTCAAGGAATGGGCAAAGAGCATTGATGTCTGCCCGGAGAATGCCTCCCGCTTCCTTGTGGATAAACCCAATCCCGGACTGACCGCCCTTTTCGTCGATGCGTTCTGCCAGCAGACCGAAGCTCAAAAGGAAGTCACTTCTGAGAAAACAGAGGAAAGAGACCCTGAGGTTGTTGCGTGGGAGAACGATGAGATTACCTCTATTGAGGTAAAAACCGTGGAGGTCAAGTCTCCCTTTACCCGCTTGCCGGAGGAAGCAGCGAAAGCACCGAAAGCGCACCGCCTGACTGCCGAAGAAAAGGAAATCAAAGCCGCCGTCATGGACACGCTCAAGGGGCAGATTGCCTATAACAACGACGGAATGCGGGCGTCCTATCGCGCCTCTAACCATTCCTTCAATCTGCTGGCGCGGAACGGCGTCAGGATCGAGGGCAACACGGTCACGCAGAATGGTGAGCCACTGTTCAAAATCCATCGCCGTCATGCGACGCGGAAAACACAGGGCTGTTACCGTGAGCTGATGCCGACGCTGGAATACGTCAAGCAGGAGCAGAAGCAGGAAAAGCCCTCCATCCGCGATCAGCTCAGGACTGCTGCAAAACAGCAGCCGGAGCAGAAATCTCCGGTCAAATCCAAAACGCACGACATGGAGTTGTGAGAAAGGAGACGCATGAAGAAATACACAGACGTTGACATCATTGCGGAGCTGCAGAAGCTCGTGGACAGTCATGTAGACAGCTACAAGGAAGACTTCGACATCGACAAGCGCATCATCCGCCGCGCAGCGGAAAGCAAGGAACCGGAGGATAAGGTGCTGATGTGGTTCTGCCGCCCGCATGGGACGCACTGTCTTAATGAAAATCAGGTCTTTATTCAGGGGGCGCGGGATCATAACACCTTCCGTTTCTATGCGGAACAGACCTACGACGAGTGTATTGCCCGCGTTATTGTCCCGAAAACCGTCAAGCGCGGCAAGGTGTTCGGGGACGTCTTTGAGATCAACTACCGGGAACAGGCGGCAAATGTGGCGCAGAACTCGGTTGCGCCGGATCATGACCGGCTGACCTTCGCAGATGGCTTTGTGCTGGACGCAGCCTGCCGCAGCAGCTTCGATGCAGCAATGACACTGGTCGGTGAGCATGGCGGCGTCAAAACCCACCAGACGCTCCCGAAGGACGCGGATGCTCTGGCGGAAGTGCTGTCTAAGCAGAAAACCCGCCGTGACAGACTGCCGGATGCAGAAAGGACAGAGGTGCTTTCGCCGCTCCCCGTTGCAGAACTTCGGAAGTATGAGGCAGTAAAAGGGGCGCATCCCGACGCGCTGGTTTGCTTTGCCCAGAACGGCTATTTTGAGCTGTACGGCAAGGACGCGGAAAAAGCCGCGCCCTTGCTCGGCACAAAGCTCCTTGAGAAGAAGGTGCGCGACAAGCCTTCCGTGCCGGTTACTGGTTTCCGTGAAAGCGCATGGGTAGCCGGTTCTCATAAGCTCTGGAAGTCCGGCGTGAATGTCTTTCTCAGCAAAGACGGCGAGACCTTCAAGGAACTCAAAGCCGCAGATTACATTCCTGTCGGAGCGACACTGAATGTGGACGGCATCAAGTGCAGAATCGACGCCGTTGATTTTGCCGCTGGTGAAGTCCGGCTGACCAACATTGAGGACAACAACAGACCGATCCGCTTTTCTGAAAGCATTCAGTATGTCCGCTCGTATGTGGAGGATGCCGGAACTGCCATCTACGACAGCATCCCAAAGAAGCCCGCTGCCCGTGAATCCATCCGCGACAAGCTGAAATCCGCGCAGAAAGCACAGCCGCCCCACACACCGAAGCCGCAGAAAAACAAAGGAAAGGATATGGAACTCTGATATGAAGAACTTTACCGTGGAAGAAATCAACCTGATGTGCTGCTTCAACACGTCCAGCCGGAAGCGGCTGATCGACGATATGAAGGGCGTCACCCTGAACGACATGGACGGCGAGATTGCAGAGCTGATGTATAAGACCGTCCGGAAGCTCGAATCCATGACCGACGCAGAGCTTGAGGAACTGTATATCATGCCGGACGGCATGGTGGATGACTGAAAGGAGGATGCCTATGCCCGTATTAGACGGTGATTTTGAAGCCTTCGTCACGAACCTTGGCAAGTACAACGAGGGTATGCTGGTCGGTGAGTGGGTGAAGCTGCCCACCACCGAAGAAGAGATGCAGAAGGTCTTTGAACGCATCGGAATCGGCGAGCAGGATGAGTTCGGTCAGCCCTATGAAGAGTGGTTTATCACCGACTACGAATGCCCGATCTACGGTGTTCAGAAGATGCTTGGCGAGTACGAGAGCCTTGATAAGCTCAACTACCTTGCCGCTTTGATTGACGAGCTTTCCCTGAGCGATCAGGAAAAGCTCGTTGCCATTATGGAATCTGGCTGTGATGAGGTCAACGACATCGACGATCTTATCAATCTGACGTTCAATCTGGACTGCTACGACATCATGCCTGGTATCAACGACGAATCCGACCTTGGCTATTATTACGCCCACGAAGCCGGTATCTACTCCGAAAAGGATCTCGGTCCTCTGGCAAATTACATCGACTATGACCGCTATGGGCGCGACATTGCGATGGACGAGCAGGGACGCTTCACCGACGAAGGCTATGTCCGCGTTGCAAGCGAGAGGTGGGACAGACAGTTCAACGGCGATCTTGATGATATTCCCGACGAATACCGGATCACCGGCTCAGGGGAAGCCGCCGAGCGTGACAGCACCATTGCCGTTCTCATCGTTGAGCCGGGCAAGGAGCCTTATGTGAAGGAGATTGACTCCGGGCTGGAGTCCTTGCAGCATGAGGTCGGCGGCTACATTGAGGCGATTTATCCCTACGAAGACTCGGTTGCCTTAGTCTGCAACGAGGAAGGCAAGCTGGAAGGTTTGCCCCTGAACCGCGCTCTGCGTGATGAGGACGGTGACATCTACAACGTTGTTGCCGGAACATTCATGGTAGTCGGCTTGACGGATGACAGCTTCGGCTCTCTGACCGTAGAGCAGATGCAGAAGTTCTCTGACCACTTCAAAGTTCCGGAGCAGTTTGTCAAGCTGGGCGATAAGATTGTGGCGATCCCCATGATCTCGAAGGAACAGCAGAAGCAGGAGAGCATCGAGCAGAAGGACTTTGAGACGAACGCCGACACCTCCGGTCTGACGGTTGCCGGTCACATCGGGACGTGGCACACCATTGACCGGCACGAGATCGGCGGTCACAGCTTTTATTTGATGGAGCATGACACCTACGGCGATGAGGCAGCTTGCATCATCGTCGATGAGCGCGGCAAGCTCGTCCTTGATGATGTCTACAACGGCTTTGACGATGACACGCTCCGCCTTCTCGACCTTGAGGTCAAGGAAGTGCCGGAAATGCCCGATCCCACGCTCTCCGTTCAGGATATGAAGGACTACGGCTACGCATGGGCTGGCATCTTGCCCGCCGGTCAGGAGGCTGCTGAGAAGGCTTTGGAGATGGGCTGCGAGGTTTACCGTCTCTATTCCGATAACACCGAGGGCTTGTGCGTGGATGCCAAGGAGATTGCCGATCATGCGGCAAAGGGCGGAATGCTCGGTATCAGCAAGGAAAGCTGGATGGCAGCTCTTGAGAAGGAAAATTACCTCAAGGCGGCGGAGATGTCGATGGAGGATGACTACGGCATGATTGACGGGATCATCAACAACGGTCCGAAGGAGGAAAAGACCGCAGCGATCAAAGCTCCCGAAACCGGCGAGAAGTCCTCCATCATGGACAGGCTCAAGTCCGCAAAGGCTGAAAAGCAGAAGGAATGCTGCCCTCCCCAAAAGCACAAAGGAGAGATTGAGCTTTGAGCAGAAGTAAGAAATGGCGGCAGGAGTGGTCGTTCTTCATCGGGGACAGCGGACGCCGGAAGTATAACCGCTTCTGCGTCCGCTGCATCCATAGCTGCAAGCAGAGCTTCCGCGCGGATCTCATTGCCTGTCCGCACTTCTCCCGGAAGGGGGCGCAGGGTAGACAATTAGGGGTCGAAAAAGCCTGTGATTGCAAGCCCCAGAGAGACGCAAATTGACCAACCTAAGTGATTGTATTCCCTGCGCAGTTTCATCTTTAGCGCGGAAATAAGTGTCGATTTCAGCACTTGTTTAAATGCCTTGAAAACAAGCCAAGAGCCTCTATCGATACCCAGTTGGGTGTCGGCAGAGGCTCTTTTTTTATTTTACGGATGACAGTTGCCGCACGGGCTAAACCCTTGAGATATAAGATCATCTCTTATTCCGGTGTAGAACATTTTGTTGCTTTCTTTCATCTTCTTTACGCTTGAGCAAGAAGGATAATGGAACTTGCCGGTGTTTATATTCACAACATAGTCTGTTCCACTTGGCTGGATGTCTTTGCGTTGTTCTGTTTTTAAACCATGTGTCACATCTGGTGGAGTACCGATTGTGCTTCCTCCCGGTGTCATCACATCTTCTTTCGATGCAGATTTGTCCGTTGTCACAGTAACGGTTTCCCCATCGGAGGTAAATACTATGTCTCCATGAAGATCAGTCCTGAAAACAATAACATCTGCATCACGCAATCTGCTTAGAGTGTTGTCCATTGGATGGTCGTAACTGTTCCCTTTACCAACAGAAATAACCGCATACATTGGCATTATCTCGCGCAAGAACGGATATGTAGTGCTGGTGTCACTGCCGTGATGACCGATTTTTAACACGGTGGAGAATAAGTCTACACCAGAATTAAGAATCACTTGTTCTGCTTCGCGCTCTGCGTTGCCGGTAAACAAGAAGGATGTTTCTCCATATTGCACTTTCAACACAATAGACGTGTTATTAGTATCACTGCTGGCATTCAAGCCAAGAATTGATACGGTTGCGCTACCTAATGAATATGTATCGCCAACTGACGGAATGGTTATTCCGTTTCCTTTTTGAGTAGCATATTTCGCAAAGTCCTCAAAGGCATCGCTGTCATAAAATGCAACCGGGCAAAGTGTCAATCCTGCGGAGGCATAAATGAAGGCACCCGACAAACCTCCAATATGATCTTCATGCGCGTGAGTACCAACAACAATGTCTAAATACGACACGCCAGAGTTTTTCAATACCGTGTAAATTAAGCTCGAATCGCCCTTGTTGCCACCATCAATTAACATATAGTGTCCATCACATTCAATTAAAGCAGCGTCAGCTTGACCTACATCAATGAACCTAACTGTGAAAGTTGAATTGCTGGGTGGAACTGCAAAAAGCTTGTTCTGACCGTAATCTGTCGGTTTCCGGTTTCCCTCATCTGCAAATTGATTAGCTGAAGAATCGATCGTTTCGGAACTAGCATCCCCATTGGCTTTTTTATCGGGGAGGATGTCATTTGTAAAGGAGATACTGCAAACAACGAACAATATGCATAGAAGAACAGGTAAAACTATTCCTAATAGTCTTTTCATGTTTTCTCCTGTTGTCGAAATGTGATTTTAGTTGAATATATAAATCTATTCGACTTGATATTATAGCGGAGAAAATTGAAAAAAATCAATTCTATTAGCGTTGCTTTGCCCCTATTGGATTGTGTATTGATTCACATTCGCCGCCTATACTATTTGTGTGGTTGACACACGAATAGGAGGTGTCAGTTGTGGAACTCGAATCGATTGGAAGAAATATCCGTCGTTATCGCTTAAAGAAAAAACTTAGGCAGGAGGATCTTGCCGAACTTGCTGGCTTGAGTATAAACTATGTGGGCGCAGTGGAACGCGGGGAAAAAATCCCATCACTTGAAACGCTTATTGTGCTGATAAACGCACTTGAAGTTTCGGCAGATATGGTTTTAGCTGATGTTGTGTCTGTCGGATATACCGTGAAGGATTCACTTCTTGCGGAAAAGCTGGACAAACTCGATCCAGAAGATAGACGCAAAATATATGATGTAATAGACACAATGGTCAAAAACTCAAAACAGATAAAACCATGATGCATAGCACCAGAAAAGCCTCCATCGGTTGATGGAGGCTTTTTCTCTTATTCAACTTTTAGCATCAATTCGTAACTCTCTTTGTATTTCCCTAACAAGAGAAGACCGATATCGCCATAATAGTATCCATTCGCCTCTTGATTCTCATCAAGGAAGGTCATGACATCTTGAATATCGCTTTCTGATAAAGTGGTGTCGAGAATGGGAGAGGCTACTTTGATAATTTCTTTGGCTTGCTCTAATGATATGCCATCAGCATATATGCGGATGTCCTCTTTGTCCCAGCCATAGCCTACAATATCAACCGCGATATCACCGATAAGTCCTGTTTTGGCATAGGCATCTTCAAATGCTCCCAACCTAAACTCAGTGCGATAATGTCCGCTTGTTTGATCAGTTACATCAATCTCAGAAATATCGGTAATAGGTATGGTAGCGGCTATATTGTATTCTTCAATAAACAAATCCACCTTCTCAAATTCAACAGAAGGCTGTTCTGGCTCGGTTTCTTCAGTATCCTCTTTTTCGCTCTGAGACTCAGAGCTTTGAGCATCTGAATTGCTTTCTTGTTGAATGCCTTCAGAGGGAGCTTTTGAATCATTAGGCTCACTGCTACACGCAACCATAGAACAAGCTATCAGTAAAATAAGTAAAAATGTAAGAATCTTTCTCATTGTTTTATCCCCTTCCACGAATAGTTATCGTGCATCAGGATTGGAGTACATTATTACGGTGTTCAATTCCGATGTTGATGTTAGCTCAAGCTCACCGTAGAGACAAATGGGCAACTGTCTATTGTCCTTGAAGCGTCTGTCCGGTCCTCCAGATTTATTGACATATTTCCAAGTCTGTCCAACAATTTGAGCATCCTTCGGCACAGCTTCGCTCTCAATGAATCTGGTAGTATGGGGGTAGCTGGAAATATCGCTGTAGTTCAATGCTCCGATTATGCTTCCCTGAATGATAAACAGTTTATCGGGGAGGAAAAGGAGAGTTTCCTTTTTTACTTTGAACGCAGCTACCTTCACATTGGCTCTAAAGGGGAATGGTGCTTTGGTGGATGCAGCACACGCAGTACGATTAACCGTATTACTTGCACCGCCAGAATACTTGCGATCAATGACCTTGCTGGTTTGCATGATTCTCCATACTTTGGAGCATTCGGTTATTTTTATCATCGGATTCATTCGTGAATCCACAAGAGATTGCTGATCTGCCTCAATATCATAGTCGAGATCAATCATCCCCTTAGTCTTAACATAGATAAACATTGCTGCAAAGATAGCAGCTAGAACTAAAAATACAGGGTTGGCGAAACCAATGATGAGTGTGATCCAAAAACCAACAGTTGCGGTTTTCTTTAATTTTAATGCTCTACTTGCAGAAGCCAGCATAGCCTCTAAACCCTCAGAAATCATTTCTGTTGCCACACTGTTCACAATGTTTTGTGTGTCATAATGATTGTTGTCAATAGCCGGAACGGGTTGCTGACCGGGATTTGTATTTCGCTGTGATGAGCGATTATTTGCCTTTCCGGTTTCGTGAACATATGAAATTCCAGTACCCGGAATTGATGCAGTCGTGCGTGTAGTTCCTTTTGCGGTTTTGGTTACTCTATAGCCTTTTACACCCCAGCTATATCCGATACCAGACTTGCTGAGATTGATTCTGAAACCACCACCGAGATTGATGCTTTTTCTATATCTGAATCCCATGTTTATCCTCCTTATTCAAGATTGGCGACAGGAGCAAAACCGGACCCGTCGTTATAATTCATGTTGTGTTTGAACAGTGAAAGCGTGTCTGAAGGATCAATATATCCAAATTTGACCTTAGACAGATTTACACGATCAAAATCTACTGAGATGATCGTGTTACTATTTAACACAGCATGGACGAGAGTATGTGCTACAGGGAGAAGAGCAAACATATCACGCGCAATGCGGATACACACACTGCAAATATAGTCTTGCAAAAGATTGTTGTACTCCGTTGCACTTAACTGTCGTTTAGATGAGCTTAAAGGGTTTTCATTTACGGTGAACTCAACTTCGATCTTACTCGGATTATCAGTTCCAAACTCAAAATTTCCCCCGTATGCAAGGAGGTCATCAAGTGGGTTTACTTCATAAATCAACTGTAAATATGTATCAATATCGCCGGATAGGACTTTAGAAGCCATAGAATGATAATACTGCCACATCCCCTGATTGTAGGATTCATCTGGCGGTAATGGAGAAACCAGAACTTCAGTCCAATCAACAGAATCATCGCTTGATTTATGAATTGACTTTAGAGATGCCGTATCAAGCTGAACTGTTTCAGGCACACTATCATGCTCAGTTGAATACTCCACTTGATTCACGGGTGTATGCACGACATGATCTGCTTCTTCGTTTGCGGAGGAATATGCATCCCATACATCGTAACTGGCTTGGCTGCCAGCAGAAGTGTCATGTCGCTGATTAAGGGAGCTATCCGTAGAACGGCTTGACTGAGTTTGTGATGTGCGTCGATCCGACTGTTTTTTTGTGTTCTTCGTGTCAACATAGTATAACCCCGTTCCGGGAATACCGACACTTGTTGTAACTCTGCCGCTTGTATGGAAAGTTTTTCTGAAGCCTGGTACGCCGGTGCTTACAGACATACCCGTAGTTCCAAAGTTTAGTTTCACACCGGGAAACAGTGAAACACTTTTTCTAAATCTAAGTCCCATTTATATTTCTCCTATCACAATGCTTATATCGTCCCTTGATCCTGCGTCACGAGCAGCGGAAATCATTGCTTCACAAGCCAAGACAGTTATGCCATTCTCAGCAATAATATCCTCCATGAGATCAATAGAGATATAATCATGGATTCCATCAGAAGTCATCATGAAAGGAGATGACAAGGATTCAATGGTGCTACATTTCATCTTAAATAGGTGTGCCGCACCGCCACCAAAACAAGCTGTAATCTCATTTTTCCTATCAAATGATTCGGCTTCTTCAGGAGATAGTTGTCCAGTGGCAAGAAGGTAGTTCAATGTGGTGTCATCTGTTGTCAATTGCTTGAGATATTTTTTTCCTTGCAACAGATAAACCCGAGTATTACCTATACTGAACACTTGTGTAGCTCCGTTAAAAGATGCAACGCCAGAAAGAGTAGTTGCCATATTCTCGTAAGCTGAACACTCTAATGAAAGAGATAGCAATTCCTCATTGATTCTCGTAAGGTCATTTTCAGAAACAGTATTCAGTGTGGAAAGTTGCTTTGCAACATAATGAGAGGCTACAGCACCAGCGTTATTTCCTCCGACACCATCCGCAACGGCAATAATGCCATTTGTAAGCTGACTCTGCAAAATGCCTTCCGCTATAATGTTTTTTCCGACGATTATTCGATCCTCATTCTCGGCTTTGTTTGGACCTTTTTGAGTAATTGCTATGATGTTCATGTCTTACTCCTTTGTACAAACCAATGATGGTGGGTTAACCGTCACATCTATGTTATCAATTCTTACTGTAGCATTGTCAAATATCTCATTATCGAACAAGTATCTGGACAGAGGATTGATCAAGAGGTTTTCGACCACATTGCCAATACCTCTACCGCCATTTGCCAAGTTGTTGAGGGCTTGTTCAGTCAGGATGCTCACTGCATCGTCAGAGATTGTCAGTGCAATGTGCTTTTCAACAGATAGGTTCTTGACGATCTTGTTGACCTGAGAAGAAAGTATAAGTTTGGCAACATCAGGGCGAATGTAATCAAAAACAACAATATTTTCGCCAATTCGGTTAAGAATCTCAGGGCGTCCCAATTGAAGCTTAAAATAATCTTCGATTGCCTCTCTAACACGAACTGACATCTCCTGATACGGCATATCACTTGTTACATTTGCTTCTCGTTGGCCATTCTCATTCATCGTGAAAATACCAAGGTTGCTCGTAAATATAATAATAGTCTCAGAGAAATATACGGTATTTCCTTGCCCGTCTGTCATTCGACCATCCTCAAGGATCTGAAGGAACTTGTCCAAAATGGACGGATGGGCTTTTTCAATCTCGTCAAACAGGAGGATGGAGAACGGATTCTTTTTCACAGCGTTCGTGAGCTGACCACCAGCCTCATATCCGACATATCCGGGAGGCGCACCAAGTAACTTCTGATCGCTATGGCTCTGTCCGTATTCACTCATATCAAAGCGCTTGCAGCAGCTCTCGTCACCAAACAGGATCTCAGCAAGTGTTTTAGCTGTCTCTGTTTTACCTGTACCGGTAGGACCCGCAAAAAACAGAACGCCTTTAGGTCTGGTATGAGATGAGCCTTGCAGTCCGGACATTCCGGTCACGGCTCTTTTGATCACATCGAGAGTCTTTGTAATAGCATAGTCTTGTCCCTTAACACGGTTTTCAAAGTCAGTTTTAGCGTTGCGGATTTCAGCTAAGTCAAGGCTCTTCCAAGGATTTTCACGAATACCGTACTTATAAAGATCGATAACATCGCAGAAGTCTTGCATTCTGATCTTCTCGTTTTTGCAAAGTCTACGAAGACCATTGATTTCTGTAAAGCTAAATCCTTCTGTAAGCGCAACAAACTTGTCCTGAATTTTTTCAAGTTCCTCTGGATGATCGTTGTAGTAAGCACTGTCCTGCATATAAACTTCACCGGCAAAGAAGCTTGGGAAGTTTGGACTTTTCACAAGTGCTTCACGCTCTTCCTTTGAAGGGGATGAAAGTGTGATCATCTTGACATTTGGATTCTGCAAGTAAAACCAAGCTGGAATATCGTTAGCCTTGTTTGTAATCAGAACCAGAAGATTTTTAAGAACACCGTTGCTCTCGGTACGAACATCTTTTGCATCAAGAGAAGCCTGAAGCAGTACAGTAAAGCTATCCACTTCGCTCTGCTCCATGTTGTCAGGAGAAGTAATATAACGAGAAGCGAAATCCATTACGATCACAGTTGCTTCTTTGTTTTGTGAAAGTGTTTTTCTTACGATATTGGCTGCCGCGTCGTTCTTGCTGCTACCTTTGAACTCAGACTTTATGTACCCCTGTGAAGCAGAACACTCAGCCAGCTTCGCGAAACTATCAAGGTAGCCTTCTTCACAAGTATTATAAAAACCACGGAGGCTATCATAGAATACGATGTTTTGATACCCCATGTCTTTGAAGAAGAAGTGGAGATATTCGGGTAGACGAAGGATACTACCTTTGGGGGTGCTGCCTTCCTCTGGATACTGATAGGAATCAAGAACATTTCCCTCCAATATTATGAGAGGCTTTATCTTAGAAAAAATTCCAAGCTCCTTGTGCCATTTTGATATGTAATCACTCATACTAACCCCTTTCCCGATACTGCCTTTTGCAGTTCGTTCATAAAGTTTGGCTTGTGGATACCAACGGATATTACACCGTCAGATGTCATAAAGTTCTGTATCTGATTTGTACTTTGCAAAAGATACTCTTCATATTTCTCCTTATAGTTTGGATCAAGGATATGAATAATCTGATTGTCTGATCCTCGCAAAATACAGTCGTTATTCCTACCTTCGATGTATTCTCCATCTATAAGAACAGCTATTCCACGCAGATACTCAGAGTTAATTTCCGTGATAGAGTATCCAGTATATACTAAGATGTCATCCGAGATAGTTTGAAGAAGTCTGATTAGCTCCTGTAGGTCATCCGCTTGGTACAGTGGATCGCCTCCGGTTAATGTAAACCCTTCAATCGGATAGCTCTTAGTTATCTGCATAACAAGTTCAAATACTTGCTTTGGAGACGTTAGATAACGGTCTTGTAATTCCCATAGTTCAGGATTACTGCATCCTTCACATCTTCTTGGACAACCACAAAACCATATTCCAACCCTCTTGCCGGGACCGAGAACTTCAACAGGGTATAAAACCCTTGCTACATACATTGGTCAATCCTCACTAAGAAATAAGCTGCATCTGCTTGACACTTTCCGTTGATATTTGTGCCTCCTAAGCCCAGTTCATCACCGTTTTTCAGCTCAGTCTTTGCGACGATCTTTTTGTTATTTACATAAGTGTAATTTGTTCCGCTAAGGTTTTCAATGTAGAATACACCGTCTTCTATGGTTAGCTTGGCATGAGCGCGGCTCACATAGCTTTTAGCTGCCAAATAATCACTCATGGTGTTTTCTCTGCCAATTACAGTTTCACCGGCAGAGACTTTATAGGCGTACTGTCCATCAAGACTACTCAAAACATAAGTTGGAGCAGCAACAGTCGCATTCTCCGGCGTTCCGTCCGGTGTAGGAATAATATCCGAGATATCCTCGCCACAAGCCTGACATTTTCTTGCATTTGCAGGATTTTTCTCTCCGCAATCACAAATGCGGACCATCGCCGCTTTGTCTGATGGAGCAGGAGTAACCGCTGCATTTTCCTCCAACATCTTTTCTGTTTCTTCATCTGTAATCTTCACACGAGTTAAGTCAGCCTCACAGTAAAGACACTCTAAAAGAGTTGGCTCATTTTTTGAATAGCATGATGGACATATCTTATACTTCTTCATTTATGTTACTCCCTCCGCAAAGCTTTTTGTTTGGAGACGGATCTGCGCTGTTTTTTAACGCTTATGGTGTCAGCCTCGGTTTCCATAGAGTAGTCAGATGTGTTGATAATCTGTGCGTATTCTGCATCCGGTGGAAGAAGAGAAATACGATCTGCGAGTACAACGCCTTTCGCAAGAAGTCTTTTTTCGATTTCTTTGAAGTCATCGCAGAATTGTTCCATCGAATCGCAGAGCTTGTCTGTTTCCTGCGCAGTGGGAACGCGATCACTTGTATCTATTCCACCAAGCTCCATTGCAATTTTCCCGTCTGAAGAGTAGGTTACATTGACTGCTGTGCCATCACCGTATGCATACAGCTCGTTCCGAAATCTTTTTCCGTTTCGCTTAGTAACTTCACGAGAGCCAAGCACCGAGTAACCCATTTCAATCATAACCTCATCCAAGCAATCGCTAATATAGGCTTGTTCATCATCTTCAGCAACAGCCTTCTTTATTCTCGCGATCTCAGCTTCAAGAATTTGAATAGAAGAGCGAGAACATACATATTCCTGAGCCACATAGTAATAAAGATCGCACAGAGCAGTATATTCTGTGTATAGACTATCAAATTCAGCTTGACATTCTCTGTACTCCGCGATGAATTGATTGGCTTGTTTAATGAGAGGATTGACGCTCACTGCAATGAAGTTCTTTAGGAAAATTTCATCTGCAATCTCATCCAGTCTGGTGCTTGCTATACTAATCTCGCTTTTGTAATCATGAGGAAGAAAATCAATTTTACTTATCTGTGCCAGTCGTTGTGCAGCCTCAGTACGCAATGTTGTCACAGTGTCAGTTTTGATCTCCTTAATATCTGCAAAGGAAGTAGCAAACCCCTGGTCTATTGCTTCGGACAAGTTTGCTTTAAGGTTTCCTTCATTGGTAGTAGCAATTGATGAAATCTTTGATGCGATTTTTTCTGCTTCTTTGAGGTAAACGCAAACAGCATTTGCAGTTTCTTCAACTGAGTTCACATCTTCAAAATTGGTACGAGATACTAAAGGTTGAATCGGTGTGATCAATGTTTCAAGTTCTAAAATGAGCGCAGTCATTCCATTATCATTGCCGGTTCTGTTAAACAACTCGGAGGCGATTTGCTTTTCAGTATTAAACATCCCTCCGATCTGAATGAGTTGTTTCTGCGCCTTTCTGATCTTTTCCGTTGCGACAGCCTTGCGGCGTTCAATTTTTCGTTGCTCAGCAAGTATCCTGCGTTGCTCCGGTGTTAATGTATATCGTGAACTTTTGGGTCCTGACATAGCGTTCCTCGCTTTCTTCTCTTAAAGAACATTGTATGGGTTTTCTGGAAATCAAAATCTCCTGCAAATCTGTCTGATTTTCGCATCCGATAAAGCGTCTGTTTTAATTCCAACCTTTGAAAGATTATCCCACAGTACAGCCATGTTTTGTGGCAAAAACAACTTGTCGCCATGTTTTCGATACAGATTTTTAATTGTGTTATCACGAATTTCTATTTTTCGCTTTTCTTTTTCGGTTATTGGATCATCAGGAATCACTTCTAAATTAAATTCGTTCCAAAAAGCACTCTTGTTGATGGAGTAAACTGATAAAGCCTTTATTAACCCATAATACTCTGCAAGAAGTTCTTCTGTTGAATGAATGCATATCTGACCATCAAAAATGCGCTCCCAAATATTAGTTGCATCATTATCGTCCGTCATCTGAAGTAGTAGCATGAGCTTTCCTTCTGGTGTGGAAAGCTTCTCATACATAAGATGAAGTCTGTCAAACCCTGCGAAAAGATTCAACTGTTTTTTCACTTTTGTGGCGAGTTTGTGTTGTGCGGTCAAAAGCTGTGAAATCGCATCCGTAGAATTACTCAACTCAACAATATCGTTGTTCTCAAGAAAGTGTTTCTGAAATAAAGCAAACCCTTGTTGCTCGGTTTGTTTACTGAGTAGTTCTTCTTTCACTATCCCAATTTCTTTCATCGAAGCCAATATATCCTCGAAGCAAGCGAGTGTGTTTCTAAGTGATGCATTTTCTGCATTCAATCGGTTGATTTCTTCCAATAAACAGGTCACGGTATATTCTTCTTGCATCATGGTGTTCCTTTCAGAGGGAATAACGGATACTATTTCCCTACAATACTTCTGTAATGCGAAGCATTTTTTTGATCACTGATGATGGAGTATTCATCGGCTAATTTCTGAACTTGAGATTCAAGCTTTCTGATGCGTCTTAGCTTTTCATAGTTGCAAGAGCATCTATCTACACACATTTTGAATGTAGATTTGTTGTCGGCAATAGTGGACAACAGGCAGCACAGATTATAGCTTGATACAATAGATGCCTCGTTTACTGGTACTTCCTTCCTAAGTTGAGTGAGTTCTGTAATTACTTTGCTTATATTCTTGTTTGCCTTGCGAATGCCTCTGCTTGCGATTTTACGCTCCTTCCGTCTATGAGCCGCATCTACAGTGTTTTTAATAAATGACACAATGGCTGTAATCGCCTGTTCGATGATCATTTCTAAAAATCCGCCTGCAATAAACCCGATGCCGCCACCAGCTATTACAGATATAGCAAATGGAAGTAAGAACACGGCAATAGTAAGAATGCCCGTGATTAGTCCCACTGGCTCAATATCGAAATCAGCGTACCATTCTCCAAAAACGGTAGTTACAAAAATGATTGTACCGGCAATTGCACCGATAATTGCAAGAGCTCCAGATAATCCACTTAACGACTTTTTGTTTTGGGGTCCCATGTTAAGCCTCCTTTATTGCGCAATTTGGCTTCTCCAAGTATCAAGTTCTTTTCGTTTACCCAGTGCAATTAACCATGCTTCGAGCTGAACATCCAGAGTATCATCATAGTCGATCAGCGTATGGCAAAAATCTTCAAACTCTTCATAAGAAGAATCAAGAAGAGACTTCATGTGTGCAGTTAGCTCAGCAACATTCTTTAGCTGCTTGTCTCCGATGCTGAAAAGCTTCTGACCAGAGAGCAAATAAGCCATTGTGTAATAATTCATCAAAGTATCTCTTTTACTTCTGTTTGCCAAACTGTGGGCAGTTTCAAGTGCAGAAGCAGCAGCAGACAATCCAGCATTTTTGGATTTAACCGTTGCTAAGTAATTCGAGAGCAGCTTGTTTCCCAAAACACTGTCCCAATATGTATAGTTGGACTTATCATTTTTCCAAAGCTTTTCAAGCATATCTCGTCCCAAGGCAGGAAGAGACTCGTAGATTTGTCCCATCCAGTAGAAACCATTGAGTTCGGGATAAATTTTGTAAAGCAAATTCCAGAAAATAATATCGTCTTTTCCGGCAGTGCGAGATGCCTCGTCTTCTGCATCCATGCAGTATCCGGCAATTTCGGGATTGAAGTTTTTGAAGAATGCAGACATCAAGCCGCGGTAGAGTTGTTTCTTGCCGTCGTTCCAGTTGCTTGCAAGTGCAGTAATCAAAGAAGGAATGTCCTTATATCCCTGACCCAAGAAGGTATAAGTGGGGATTGCCTTTTCCGCAGCCATGCCTACACCTTCGCCCGGAATGACTTGCTTCTTTCCCTTGCACCAATTTAGAACTTCTGCATATGTCCAGCGTCGATTCGGATTTTCCTTCTTATGTCTGTTTGTAATATCGAAATAGGTTACAGCAGAAATGAGGTCCTGCAGTTCCTTCGGCATATCCTTCGGGAAGGGAATGCGCTGCACAGCAGTAAACTGCGCGATCTCTTCTGCGTTCATGTTTTTGTACGGAGTATAACCACAATACAGCTCATACAAAGTAATGCCGAAAGAATAGTAATCAGACTCTTCCAAGAAGAGGCTTCTGAAGGTTTCCGGTGCAGAATATTCAGGTGTCATACCCGTTTTAGTTACCAGAACGGTATTTCCTTGCTCGACAACGGAACTAATACCAAAGTCAATGATCGCCACGCTCTTATTGTCATCCAAAAGCATGATGTTGGACGGCTTCAAATCTTTGTGAATGATATCGTTCTGGTGCAAAACATGAAGTGCCTCATTGATACAAGGAATGATCGTCTTCTTCAACTCATCAAGTGAAAACTTCCTTCCTTGCAGACTACCATTTTTATAGTAAGGCAGCACCTCAAATGGTAAGCCATTATACTCTCCGGTATCAAACAAAGACGCTACATAAGGAGAGTTGATCGACTTCAAAACGGAAATTACTTCCGGTTTGACTGCACGCTGTCTTCTATAAACTTTTGCAACATATTCCTTTTCGTTGTACTTGCAGATATAGAGATCCGCTTCTCCGGTAGCAACGCTCAAAGGCTCAACAATTTGATATTTTCCTCCGAGAATTGTTCCAGCAGCTATTTTTTTGCTTGTGCCGCCAGTAAGATTAGGGTTGATTGCGGTAGCCTGTCCGAGTTCGGAATTGATTGCAGTTGCATTAGCATTAGGGTTAATTACCGTTTGATTACTCATAGCGTTTCCTCCTGCAAAAGCGGTTATCTGCCGCCAACTAATTGAGCCTTGCCGTCAATAAGCTTAACTTTACCGGTTCTGATCAAATATTCGATGGCAGCATCGGTTTTTTGCTTGATTTTCGGTCCTTTACGTTCGAAACCAAATGCACGAGCGCACTCTGTGGACAAATCCTCTGTTGTGATTCCAAAGGAACGCTCAATGATTCTTATCATTGCATTTGCAACTTCTTCAGTGTGGATGTATTCCATCGGACGCGGTGTATCGTATTTTTCCGGAATACGAACAACTACAGGCGCTTTGGGCAGAAGTCGAATGAAGTTGTCGCTGTCGATCATCACTTTACCTTTAAGCTTTTTGCTGATTGCTTCATCGATAGTGCTTCTGACGCTCTCTGTTGCTTTTCCGGTTGTAAAAGACGGTCCCATTCGCTTATAAAGAAGCTCCATATGCATTGGCTGCTCGACAGAAACGATGTACTTAACATTCTCACTAATTCTTGTAAGGTTATCATCCGAGTGAGAATGCGGAGCATCCCACCATTTTGCCTCCTTGTAGTAAGAGAAACCATAGGGGTTAGTGGCGGGCTGCTTTTGAACAACTTTTGCTGTCTCGCTTGCAATTTGATCAATAGCAACATTCTCACTTCCGTCATTGCTATTTTTCATCGCATGGCGAACTTTGCCGTCCTTGCCAACGACTGAACGCAGGAAAGAAAGCAGTGCCTCGCCTTCAGCACCGGGATTGCGCACCCATTCGGTAGACCAAACACGGTAAAGATTCCACCCCATGTTTTGAAGAATTGTTCGTCTCAGATGATCTCTGTCACGGGCTGTTTTGGCTTGAACATAGGAAAGTCCATCACACTCAATGCCAGCGATATACTCTCCTTCTACATCGGGATTAACGACTGCGATGTCAATTTTATAATCGGAACAGCCGATCTCAGTTTCTACTAAGTATCCATGCTTCCTCAGGAAATCCACAATTACTTTGCAGAAATCATCCTTCAACTCGAATGCATCATCGCTCTCAATCGGTTTAAGCGCGTTTGTGCCTTGTTGCGCAAACTCAATATAGGATCTCAGCATTCTTACACCTTCAGAATTTGTTCGACTCAAGTCGATATCTGATGGAAGTATCGAACCAACCAGTTTGACATTGCATTTTGCTCTTGTGATGGCAACATTCAGTCGACGTTCACCGCCTACATGACCAAGGGGACCGAAGCGCATATACATCTTGCCGGATCTGTCTTTTGCGTAACAAATGCTAAAAATTACAGTATCCCTTTCGTCGCCCTGAACATTTTCAAGGTTTTTCACAAAGAACGGCTCATCTTTAGATTCGTCAAAAAACCATTCGTACTTCGGGTTGCGCTCTCTGAAATCTATTATTGCGTTTTCAATAGCTGTCTGCTGTTTTTCGCTAAATGCAATTATCCCGAGGGAGCGATCAGGATGCCTTTGAATGTGATCCAACACAAGCATTACACATTTTTGGGTTTCTCTTATATTGCAGTTCTTACCACCGCCTTCATAATAACCGTCCTCAACATAGATATACTCGACGCCCATATCAGCGACCTTAGTAATGCTGTTGGGGAAAGTAATCAGGCTATTCTTGTAGATTTCTCTGTTAGAGAAAGCAATCAGGTTTTCGTGTTTGCTGCGATAATGCCAAAGCAAAGTCCTATTTGGCAATACAGATGCAGATTCTTCCAAGATAGAGTCAGAAACAACTTCGCTGAAATCTTCTTCTCCGGAAATATCGTAATCACCATCAAAATTGTTGGTCGATGCAGCAAAAAAGTTTGTAGGAGGTAGCTGCTTACTATCGCCCGCAATGATAACTTGCGATCCTCTAAAAATCGCGCCAATGGCATCTTCCGGGAAAATCTGAGAAGCCTCATCGAAGATTACGAGATCAAAATGATATGCTTCAGTCTCTAAAAAGTAGGATACGGAGAGGGGTGACATCATCAAGCATGGTTTCAGCTTCAATAGCAAGTTTGGAATTTGCTTGAAGAGCTTTCTCAGCGGCATAATATTGCGTTTTTTGCTTAATTCCTTTCTAAGAATAGCAACTTCATCTGTAGCTTTGAGTAACTGATGATTGGAGGGAAGATTCTCGATTAGTTTTTCACGGATACGCATCTGCGCAATGAGAAGCTGAAGATCATCTAACTCTATAAACTTTCTTATGCGCTCATCATGAGTGTTCCTTCTAAAACGGCGCACTGAAGCAGACTTGTCGCATACTGCTCCAAGCCACATTTGATAGAAACCTTTAAGGAAAATTCTTTCGATTCCAGAGTGATATCTTGCCGCTTCAATTTTGGCGATAAAGTCTCCAAGCCCATTTGCACAACAATCGTCTTTTGCCTCTTGATAATCTATCCAACCATTAAGCGTATTCATTGCAGACAGGCATTTTTGAGTTTTCGAATGTATTTCGCTCAGTTTCATAGAATGACTGAAGCAGTTTGGTGCAAACTGGGCGGATATCCACTCAAAGTGATCGCTTGCTTCATGGAAGCGCTTAGAAACTTCATCTGCAATAGATTTGAGTTCGTCCTTTCGAGATACTTCCGCGTTGACAACTGGCTTCAGGTTCTCATACATATCCATCTGCATGATTGTTTCTGCCTGATGGAGCAGCATAAGGATGTTATCCCAATCGGTTTGACGATCAGCGTAATAGTTACCGAAGTATTGTTTGTAAATGCTCTCACCAGAGACGAGCGCTTCAGAGAGTTTTTTATGCTCGTTAAGGCTTTCAATCGCTCTGTAAATCGCAGAAACCTGAATGTTTCTATTCACTAAATAAGGAGCAAGTAATGCCTTCTCATCACCTATACGGTCAAGTGCTTTCAGATAAATATCAATCTGTGCTAAAGCTGATGCTCCATTAAAATCAGTCTCATCAATACCAAGCTCAATTGCACCAGAAGATATGATGTTTCGAATCTTGGCAAACGCAGCCATAGATGCGCTTAGATGCTCATCTAATGCAGTTATTTGTTTGGCATGATCCTGAGACACAATGCTTTGCAGAGCTTCGGTAATACACGCAGCAGGAAGAGTTTTCAGCTTTTCCAATGCATCTATTGCAGCGAGTGCATCATCCCACTTGGATTCGACACCGTTATAATAGCTGGAAAGCGCATCAGTCAGAATTGTAGAATTGGTTTCAAACCACGCTACTTGCTCATGATATTCTTTCAGACTGAGCAGAAGAGAGCTTGCAACTTCATCCGGCAACTTCTTGATAACAGTTTTGGACAGCGCTTGTATTTGCTTTTTGTCTTGCTTGTATTGCGACTTAAAGACTTTGAAAAAGCTTGTATATTCTGTTTTATATCGCAATAGCATAGGGGCGTAGTCTAAACACAGAACATCGGACTCCCAATCTGCCAAAATGCGATTCTTTGTTTCTAAGAGATACGTTGCTTTTGTTTTTGCCTCTGAAACCAACGCTTTAAGTTTTGCCATATCGCTGCCAAACCATTGGGAGGGAATAATGCTATTGCCTCGAATTGCGGTAAGAACGGTAGCGATATCCTGCTGGTTATTTGTGTTGACTGCGGCATTAAAGCCAAGCAAGGCGTTTATCGAATCAAAAGAGGAAATTGCTTGGTCAAGCTGCTCGCGGATGTCTGTGAACATTTGATGCAATAAAGCATGATTCTCTATAAAGAAATCCGAATTGTCTTTCTTGATGAATGGCATTCCAACAAAACCATTTGCAATAGCCAACAGCTTGTCTTTCCAGTTATTGTAGTCGTAGTCATAAATGCCTGATACGAAAATATCCGCGACACTATCTTCAAGTGCAAAGAGTCTTTCGTATTTTGCTTTAAGTTTTTCGGCTTCTGCAAGAATTATTTGAAGTTTTCCGGACTCAAGCCAAGCGTCGGGAACAGTAGGCAAAGCACATACGCTCCGCAGGGTATTTACCAATGCAGGAAGCGAAGTATAAGCTATCACCGAGAGTAAATTAGGGCATTCGTTGATATCCGAAATGGATCTAAATACAGCATCTATTGTATCCTGCAAGGCTGTTAATTCTTGCTGCATTTTTTCAGTGTACTCATACCCGGTTGTTCGAGATTTTAGACCATCCCACGGGTTATTGTATATCTCACAGTTTACTCTTTGAATTGCCAGAGCGTAGTCCTTCAGAGAATTAAGGTAGGATTGCAGTTGCGCTTGAGTTACCGCTAATGGGGCGTCTATGGCATATGTTACGGAAGGTGCGTCGCTAACCGCTTCTAATTTGCTGCATACTTCATAGCAACTTAAATTGAGTTCGGGATTGAGCTGATGCAATTCTGTTGCGTACTTATTTAACTCCTGACGAGTCGCCAGCAGCTCTTCCAAATTATTTAATGCAGTGTCCTTTACTCGCGTCTGCTTCAGGCGTAAATTCGCACCGATTTGTTCCAGAATCTCTTTCTTATTTGCTTTGTAACTGTGTAACGGCAAGCAGAAATCAGCAAGATGAGCGTCCTGCAATCTTCGGTAAACCACTTGAAGCGCAGCCATTTTTTCGGAAACGAACAATACTTTTTTTCCATCAGCTAAAGCTTCTGCGATGATATTGGTGATAGTTTGACTTTTGCCGGTACCGGGAGGTCCCTGCATAACAAAGCTTATGTTATTTTTAGAATACAGGATCGCATCTTGCTGGCTTGAGTCTGCACTCATTACTTGGTAGCAATCCTGCGTACTTATCGAATCCAAATCAAAAGTCCGCAAGTTTTCAGGAATGTCGTTTGCTTCATCAGCGTCACCCGACATAGCTCTAATTACAGGATTGTTCTTTATTCGCTCTTCGTTGCGCATCAGATCGTTATACATCGAAATTTTCAGAAAGGAAAGTAAGCCCAAGCTGACTTCCTTTAAGATTCGCCAGCCACGCTGATCTGCAATTTCTTCGAGACTTTCTAAATAACCACTAAGAGTATCTTTGTCTGCATCGAAATTAGGAAGCTCAATCCCGTATTCAGTTTTGAGATAGTATTGTAATGTCGGATTAACTACAATATCATCTTCATGTTTTGAAAGCGTATATGGTGAGTTCAAAGCCTCAAGCGCCAAAACAGTAGGCACCAAAATCAAAGGGGATTTTATCCACTGTGCGGACGCTCCTTTCCCATCTCGCCATTCAATAAAACCAAAAGAAAGGTATAAAATATTAGTGCCTTGTTCTTCCATAGAAAGGCGTGACTTTGAACGAATATTCTTTAATGTCTTTTGCCGTTCCAGAATACTTCCCTCTGTCTTTATATCGCCAATTGTAACAGGCAATGGGGAAGAAAGGTTTTCGAGAAGAGATAGGATCGAGAAAACACGAATGTCGGTTTCTCTATCTACAGAGCGTTGAAAGGTAAGAGTTTCTTCATCAATTGCCAACCTTTGAAACAAGTCCTCAAACGCTGGCTCAATCAACTTCAACGTTGACCTCTTTGTCTCCCGATAATTGATCATTTTGTTGCGTTTCCCGAGATCAAGAAGCTGGTGTTCCCAGTATTCAATTTTCTTGTTTAACAATGTAGAAGACATACGAAACTCTCCTTACTTAATTACTGTGCTATATCGTCCGGTTCAATTACATCCATGATGTCATCCACCTTGCAATCAAGGCATCTGCAAATTTTGGCGAGTGTATCTGTTGTGATTGCCTCGTCACGACTCAGCCTTCTCATTGCATAGCTTGTTAAATTTGCAGCCGCTTGGAGGTCTTTCTTTTTCATGTCCTTATCGATGAGTAAATGCCACAATTTTTTATACGAGACTGCCATACTAACCGTTCCTTTCAGACTTTTGGCGTGGTTATAACAAAACATATTATATTATAGCACGCACTCCGGCGAGAAACAACATTATTTGCGATTATTCACAATTAAGTGCGCTTATTCGCAATCAAAACACTCTATTAGCGTTGGCGCACATCTAACGAAGAAAATAATGAAGGCTTATTGATTACCGATAGAATCAATAAGCCTTCATTGTTCTTATTCAAGTTCGCTACGTTTTTCTTTTTCGCGATTCTGTGAAAGCGTCGGACTGAGGAAATCATCCACATTTGCCTTCATGGTATCAATCACCTTAGTCTCTTTTTTGAGCCTTGCTCGTTCGTCGTAGAGATGCTGTTGCTCTTCCAGAAGGCGTTGCTGCTCGGCTTGCAGAGACTTCAAACTCGGCAGTTTTTCATCTCCCTGCATGGCAAGCAATGTACTCCGTGCCGCCTCGAAAATCACAAGCTCGGCTTCGTGCTTTGCTTTGAACCCCGGCTTGTCTTTCGTCTTCTGGAAGGCGTCATATACGGGTTTTAGGCGCTGGTAGTTGGAGATGTTTTTGATAAGCGGCTGGACTTCCCGCAGTCGCG
>OIZL01000593.1_pt1 | contig 25526 bp, 24 predicted proteins | sample 1588541 | NCBI WGS metagenome assembly OIZL01 (sample SAMN03283285) | human gut metagenome | biome: human-associated habitat; material: feces | host: Homo sapiens | place: Peru | collected 2012 | reverse complement strand
GTACCTCTACCATCGGCATCATGAATCTGGTGGGGCCGGACGTGGCCACCATCGGCAACCACGAGATCGATTACGGTCTGGCCCATCTTCTGTTTCTGGAGAAGTGCGCGGATTTCCCCATCATCAACGCCAATCTGCACATCAAATCCAACGGACGGCGGATGTTCCAGCCCTTCTGGATCGCCCATATCGACGGCATGAAGATCCTGTTCATCGGCATCATCACCGAGGAGGTGCTGGCCGCCACCAAGAGCGACGAGCTGATCGGCTCCTTTGTGGACATCGGCGAGGCGGCCCGGGAGGTGGGCAACATCTGCAACGCCTACAACGCCATCGACATCGACTTCACCGTGCTGCTCACCCACATCGGCTTTGAGGAGGACAAGAGGCTGGCGGCAATGCTGGATCCCGCATGGGGCGTGGATCTGATCATCGGTGGACACAGCCACACGCGGCTGGAGGAGCCCTTCAAGGTCAACGACATCTACATCGTGCAGGCGGGCACCGGCACCGACGAGATCGGCCGTTTCGATATCATGGTGGACACCGACCTCAACGCCATCGACACCTTCACGTGGCAGATGATCCCCATTGACAACGCCCACTGCCCCCGCGACGAGGAGGTGGAATCGTTCATCCAGCGCTACAAAAGTGCCACCTCCCAGAAATACGACCGCATCATCACGCGGTTCGCCTGCGAGCTGGGTCATCCCAAGCGCAATCAGGAGACGCCGCTGGGCAACCTGATCGCCGACATCCTGCGGGACAGCTTCGGCATCGACCTGATGCTCATGGGCTCCGGCGCTATCCGCAGCTACTCTCTGGGGCCCGTGGTACACTACGCCGACCTTGTGGAGTGTCTGCCCTACGACGACGCGGTGTATATGCTCAAGGTCACCGGCGCTCAGCTGGAGCGGATGCTGCGCCACGTCCTGCGGGATGAGGCGTTTCAGGGCGAGCATACGGAGTTCTACCAGTTCTCCCACGGGATGCACATCGTCTGGTCCAGAAGCGCACAGACGTTCCGCACGCTGACGCTGGACGGCGAGGCGCTGTACGCCGACCGGCTCTACACCGTGGCCATGCAGAGGTACCACTACAACAACCTCAAGGCGTTTCTGAACATCACGCTGGAGGAGGCGGAAGAAAATGGCAGGACTCGCGTGCTGTCCACTTCGGCGCGGGATGTGGTGGAGGAGTACCTGATGGTCAACCAGCACCTCAACCGCCGGGTGGAGGGCCGTCTGGTGGTGGAGGACTGAGCGGCGTATGCTGCCGCCATATCCGATCAAGCAAAAAGCAAGTCAAGGAGTTTTCCTTGACTTGCTTTTTCAGGTAATATCGCGCCGACGCCTGCGTTACGGCATCTGGATATTGGTCTTTTGCAGGGCCTTCCGCAGGGCGAGGCACAGCGGCGGGGCGATGATGATGGCCACCGCGCCGTTGAACAGGGACGCGGGGATCTTCAGCACCAGCGCGGCGCCGGCAACGGAGGCTGTCAGGCCGCCCAGCAGCAGTCCGTCGTAGGCAAAGGACTTGAAGAAGTAGAGGATATAATAGGCCAGGCAGCCCAGCGCGGCGGCAACGGTGCAGCGGCCGTATTTGGGCGTCACCCGATCCTTCATGGCAAGGCCGGCCACCATGCCCATGACCCCCTTGGTGATAAAGGTGATCCAGCATTCCGCCGCAAAGGCGGGGTTGGTCAGGTCATACAGAGCGGAGCCGAGGCCGGAGGCCAGACCGCCCACAGGCCCCAGCAGCAGGCCGGAAAGGCAGCACATAATGTTGGCCAGCGTGAAAGAGGTGCGCCCGCCGATGGCGATGGGCATGGTGATGCGCAGGTAGTTGCTGACAAATACAAGGGCGGTCATCATGCCCAGCGCGGTCAGCTTGTTGATGCTTTTCTGGTTAATGGGAAACACTTCCTTCTCCTAAGATGCCCCCATCATAGCAGCGAACTGGTATTATTGCAAATACCAGTTCGCAACAATTTAGTATACCCACATAGTGTGCGTATCCTGTTTACAGATCTGCGGGCATGGGATATAATGACAGCGGTTTCGGAAGAAACGCGTCGAGGCAGACGATGCACCGATGCAAGGCATCGGCGACAAATCAGACGCCTCTGCATGACATACACATTTACCGGGAGTAAGAGAGAAAGAATATGAACTACATCGTCTTAGATTTTGAGTGGAATCAGCCGCTGACCGAGCAGGACACCATCACAGACCCGTTCCCCTTCGACTCCGAGATCATCGAGATCGGCGCCGTAAAGCTGGACGAGACCTTTGCCGCAGTCGGGGAGTTCAAGACCCTTATCCGGCCGCAATTCTACCCCCACATGAACGGCGCTGTCGTGCGGCTCACCAAAATACGGCCGCAGGAGCTGGAAAGCGCGCCGCTGTTTCCCCAGGCGTTTCAGACCTTCATCGACTGGTGCGGGGACGACTGCGCGCTTTGCTCATGGGGGCCGGACGACATCCCCGTGCTGCTGGACAATATGCTCCTGCACCACATCCCCACCGAGCCGTTCCCCTACTGCTATGATCTCCAGCGCATCTTTGCCCACGAGATCCTGCGGGAAAACCGCCAATGCTCGCTGGAGGACGCCGTCAAAATGCTGGGTCTTCCCGCCGACCGCGCCCACGACGCGCTGAACGACACCCGCAACACCGTGCGCATCTGCGACCGCATGGATCTGGCCGGCTGCATGGACGAATACCGCACATCGCTTGTCGGCTACGGGGCAGACCGGATGAACGGGCTGATCTCCGGGCAGATCTTCCCCGATCTGGACACCGCACTGTCGGATACGCGGTTCAGCCAAATGACCTGTCCCTACTGCGGTGCCACCACTACGCCGGATGCCTCCGGCTGCTGCGAGTTCTGCGGCGGTGCTATTGGAGGCTGACCTATTAGGGCGCTTTTCTGAGAAAACCTTATAATTATAATTGGGAATCGTGAAAGAGGCCCTATTCGTAAGCAGAAAGTAGGTGGTGATGTATGCGATGGGTCATTGTGAATATGAAAGACTATATTTTTGCCGACGCGGTTGCCGGGGCGCTGCGCGGCGACAAGGGGAGTGATTTCAAGATTGAGTGCGTTTCCACCCCGGAGGATATTTTACAGTACAGCAAAATCGCGTCTATCATTCTGATGGAGGTCAACGGCTATCCGCCCTATGTGCTGGAAGAACGGTTAAAAATCCGGGATGCAATCAAAGAGGTCAATCCCGACTGCAAGATCGTTCTTGTCGTGGACGAAAACTCGGAGAAAAAAGTAGCCGAGGAGGTGCGACGGGCGAAAAAAGCCGGGAGGATCGACCAGTTCATTTACGGCTCTATCAGTGCCAGCTACCTTGTGGCGCTGATGGATACACTGTAAAAACCGAATGATTCCCCATTCTCAAACAGGAAATCGCACCGAACATTATCTGACGGAGAGGAGGAAAAGAATATGGCAGAAAAACCTGAAATCGGGAAAAAAGAGAAACTGAAAAAAGAAGCCGCAGTCTCGTCAGTGGAAATCAAACAGAAATACAGGCTGAACGGCACAGCGGCCTTTGATCCTAATCACGGTTGCGGAAATGAGCCGCCGAAAATCAGACTACCGCCCAGAGTGGACGATCCACCGAAGTGCGGAAACGAGCCGCCGGTCATTCCGCCAATCAAAAAGGCGAAAAAATAAGAAAACGAGGTGAACAATTTATGATTGGAACACGAAAAGCGCCTGCAAGGTTTTTGAGCGCCATGCTCTGCCTTGTGCTGATGCTGGGACTGATGCCGATGACGGCGTTTGCGGAGGGTACCCGCGAAGAGGTTGACACCATAAAAGCCACAGCGATAATTAATGTACCATCTTATGGCGAACCGACCAATTATCCGGCATTTACAGTGACAGAAGGCAGCCCTGCATATATTGCTGCTATGATGACTCACTGGGAAAAGAAAAACACAGTGACAGGAAAATGGGATAATGTTTCCTCTGGGAATACGTTTACAGAGGGAACATGGAGGCTTTCTGTCCAAGTCCGCATAGACGGTGAAGGCGGCAAAACCCACAAGCTGTCGGAAAAACCGCGGTTTTTCGTCAATGAAGTAGAGTGGCAGATTGAATCGAAATCTCGTTTTGATGATTACCACTTTGTATCTCTTGCTTATTTTCATTCTCAGGAATATGAGGTGACATCCTCAACATTGCCGCAGATGTATGATATTACCGTAACAAACGGTGTGGCTAAAAATGTAAGTTATATAGACATCACAAAAGCGAAACCCGGTGATAAAGTGGTGCTGCTGGCGGACGATAGACGAGATGAAGGTTTTGCATTTGAGAAGTGGGTTGTTACCGGTGCTACCGTTGATGCTGAAAACAACATGACTGCGAAATTCATTATGCCGGAAGGTAATGTAACCGCAGAAGCAACCTATATCCCTTGTGATATATCAATTAAGGCTGTCAAACTTACACTGGGCAACTATGCTGTTGGCAAAAAAGCCAGCGATATTTCTGTAAAAATCATTACACCAGATGTAGTAGACTTTTCTTATGGCGATACCTATCGTTGTTATGATGAGGATGGTGTTGCTTTAGGTGGTAGCTACGTGTTATGTTATCTCGAAGGCGAAACAGTAAAGCGTCTTGGTGCGGATGAGCTTATAAAGGAAGGCGTAGAATACTTCCTCGAGGTTCACATTAAGTCTGACGAAGGCTATACATTTTTGGGTTTGAAGGAAGAAAATGTAACGTTAGACGGAACAGCGGGTGTAGCTATGTTTATGCAACCTAACAACGCAGTGTACAGCTTCATGCTGACTCCACTTGGAGCTTCGCACACCCACACTTACGGCACCGAATGGAAATCCGACGCATACAAGCACTGGCATGAATGTTCCTGCGGCGCAAAGTCTGAGGAAGCAGCTCATACCGCCGGTGAATGGATTATCGACACCCCGGCAACAGCTACCACAAGCGGCACAAAGCATAAGGAATGCACCGTCTGCGGTTATACGATGACAACCGAAACTATCCCGGCAACCGGCGGCGGTGAGCATACTCACAGCTACGGCAGCGAGTGGAAGAACGATGCCGACAACCACTGGCATGAGTGCTCTTGCGGAGATAAGGCCGATAAGGCGGCGCACGACTTCAAGTGGGTTGTTGACAAGGAAGCGACCGCAACGCAAAAGGGCTCCAAGCATGAGGAGTGCAAGGTTTGCGGCTACAAGAAGGCGGCAGTTGAGATTCCGGCTACCGGAACACCGACTGAGCCGGGCAAGCCGACTGGTCCGGATTCTCCGCAGACCGGTGACAACAGCAATATGATCCTCTGGATCGCACTGTTGTTCATCAGCGGCGGTGTTCTGACAGGTGTAACGGTATTTGATAAGAGGAAAAGACATTCCGTCAAATAATCAAAGATAAGTAATAATTAACGATCTATCACGGAAACATCGCAAATACGGCACAGAGGGCATAAAAACCGCTGTGCCGTATTTCTTTCCTTGGCGACTGTTTTTGAGAAATAAGCAATTTCTCGGTCATAACCCAACAATTTTTTGCCGGATTCCATGTATACTGCGTATATCACACTTATGCACTCTTCACTTTTGCCCCGGCAGCGGATACACTGATATCAACAGATACCAAATACAGCGAGGTAATTATGAAAACAAGGAGAAGCCCCTAACAATCATGTACATAAGCGAAACGCAACACTCAAGACCGTCTTAACAAAACGGTTTTTATATGCACGCCCTCATGCGGCTGTACTATGCCTTAAAGCATAGCGCAGTCGCTTTTTTGTTTCCCCGAATACCGTAACAGGAGGTGACCACGATGTTTAGCCTTGCAGAATCAATCGACGAAGCTCAACACAACGCAGTGCCATAAAAAGCGGCGCCCTGCCGTTTTCAAGCGACAAGGTGAAAGAATGAAAAAGAATACAGGAAAGAAACAGGTGTTGAAATAGCAAAGGCTGTCTTTGCGCAAACACACAGACACCTATATTTTTTTGACCTCTGCGGTCAACAGAATTCCATACGATATCTGCAAAAGACCAACGATAAATCTGTTATTTCGGAATTTCAAAGTGGATTGGATTTCTGCGTTTGTATAAACGGCGGCGTACTGTCGAAGTTTGCGGTAGGCTGTCGAAGCCCTCCGTATCAATCGTTTTTGACCCAACAAAAAACGATTGAACGGAGGTACATAACCTTGAAAAAACTGAACCCTAAAAAGGTTTTTATTATAGCCGACGGCGGCTATCGGGAAATAACTCCCGTGGAGCATGAATTTCGGAAAGAAACCGATGCAGGCTACCGAGAAAAGAAATTCATCGGCCTGCACAGCATGATCATGGAGGTGAGTGAAAAGGAATACATCGAATTCTACCGCAACAAACGGCGACAGAAATATCTCGACGAGCAGCGCAGGGATAACGGCGATGTTTCGTATGACGCCTTGAACAGTGATGAATTCAATGGTGAGGAAATTCTGATTGCCGAGCTGCCGGATGTTTGCGATACGCTTGTCCATCAGCAATTGTTGGACAAGCTGCGCCAAGCGGTGGACGCTCTGCCGGAGGATGAAAAGGCTCTGATTGCCCAGCATTTCTATGACGAAGTTCCGCAGACGGAGCTTGCCGAGCGCTACGGCGTTTCACAGCAGGCAATCAGCAAGAAAATCGCAAAGATCCGTGCGAAACTCAAAAATCTTTTAGAAAATTAAAAAATTTGGTTGTAGCCCCCTTGCTTTTTCGGCTGAAAAAGTGAGGGGGCTTTCTCAATAGCCTCCGCCCGTTCTTTGAAAACCGAATAGCACAGCGCATTCTTTACCTTCCTTCTGCCGTCGGCGAGAGCCGATAAGCCACACGACCTTTTGAGTCGGACGGTGCGGCGCATCCGCACCGAAGGCCATGACAGGCAGAAGCAATAATGATACTTGCGTCCAGTCACAGGCCGAGCGTTGAAGCGGTACGAACAAAGTACCGTAAGCCGTCGCAGCCAATGAGGGCGCCTCGCAGAGATCCTGGGAGTGGTGGGATTCCAATGAGGTCAAATGCATGACCGGAGGATGCGTTCCCTTGTTCGGGGCGTCGTGGACAAATACGGACAGAACCAAGAACGATTGATACAAAACACAAGGCGGTCGTTTGCCCAAAAGCACTCGGCCGCCTTTTTACTTAAACGGAGGCTAACTATGAAAGAGATTAAACGAGGTGAAATCTATGCCGTTGACTTCGGTACAGGCTTCGGCAGTGAGCAAGGCGGAACGCGCCCGTCCTTGATTTTACAGAATGATATCGGCAACAGGCACAGCCCCACCACCATCGTGGCGGCGATCACAGGCAGAAAGACAAAAGCGGCTCTGCCCACCCATGTGAAAATCATGGCGAAAGGGCTTAAAACCGAATCCACCGTCCTGCTCGAACAAATCAGGACGATAGACAAAGCGAGACTCGGCGAATACATCGGCAGGCTCGACAGCAAGACCCTTGCCGCCGTTGACCGTGCCATTGTGGTAAGCCTCGGCATCAAATATTTGGAGGAACTGATTCATGTACGATAACCGCATCACCGCCTATACCTTCACCAGAATGCAGCCGCAGGCGACGGAAGCAGACTTCCTTACGGCGCAAAGAGAAATGGACGCCTACTGCAAGGAAAACGGATACCGCATCGTCGGCTCTGCTTTTACCAAAGAACCGTCGGAGAAAATGGCATCTGTTATGGATAACATTCTCACCGACATGAAAAACAAGAATGCCGAGCTGCTCGTCATCCCCGACATCAGCCGTTTGGGAAGGAACACCGCTACAGTAGCCGGCATCGTCAAAGCCTTTGCGGATGAGGGCATCGACATTGAAATAACGGCAGACGGCTCTCGCCCGACCGAATCGTTTGCACCGGACGCCGAACCGTTCATCCAAGAAATGTGAGGTGCGAATATGAATAAGAAAGACATCGACAACTCCTCTTTTGCTTACAGTGTAAACCTATTAAAAATGCTCCTCGCCATGCAGCTCATCACCGAGGACGAATACGAAAAAATCGCTCAGATCAGCGCCGAACACTACGGCGCTGATCTGATTTATGTCTGAAATCTTAATTCTCAAGTTTTTGCGAAAAACCGCTGGAAGTATTCGAACTATTGTGGTATGGTGTGTCGTGCCAAAAGGCAAAAAACAGCAAGGCAACCCCTTGCGGAAAGGAGAAAGACATGAACATTACTGAAATCACAAGCACAAAGAAGCAGACAGCCGAACGGCTTCGGTTAGCCCCATACTGCCGCGTATCGAGCGATTCAACCGACCAGCTCCATTCCTTCGCCGCACAGATCCGCTACTACAGCGACTATGCCAAGAAGCATCCCGAATATCAGCTTGTCGACATTTATGCCGATGAGGGCATCACGGGAACCGAGATGAAAAAGCGGGACGAGCTGAACCGCCTCATTACCGACTGTAGAAAAGGCAAGGTCGACCGCATCATCGTCAAATCGGTCTCCCGATTGGCACGGAACACCGAGGAGCTACTCGTGCTGCTGCGGATGTGCAAAGAGATCGGCGTAAGCGTGTATTTCGAGGAACAGGGCATCGACACCGAAAAACTGAATATGGAGATGATCGTAACATTCCCCGGTATGGCCGCACAGCAAGAAAGTGTGAACATATCGGGGAATTTGCGTTGGAGCTATCAAAAGCGGATGCAGTCCGGTGACTTCAACTGCACCTGTCCGGCTTACGGCTTCGACCTCAAAGACGGGCAAATGACCGTCAACGAAACGGAGGCGGCGGTCATACGGCGCATATTCGATCTATACCTCCAAGGATACGGTACGCTTGCCATTGCGAAAATGCTGAATGAGGACGGCATACCGCGGAAACACGGCTACGAAAAATGGCTGCCGAGTTCCATCAACTATGTATTGAACAACGAACGCTATATGGGAGATGCGCTCCTGCAGAAAAGCTACACCACCGAAACACTGCCGTTTCGGAAAATGAAAAACGACGGACGGCTGCCGCAATACTATGTGGAGAACAGCAACCCTGCCATCGTCAGCCGAGAAACCTTTCAGGCGGCGCAGAACCTGCTGTACTCACGGAAAACGGAAAGATGCAAAAGAAAGTCCTATCCGCTGACCGGAAAGCTGCGCTGTCCCGAATGCGGCAGAGTCTTCCGGCATCAGGTGGTAAACGGCAAGGCGCATTGGATATGCTCCTGCCGCTCGTCCGGTGCAACCGACTGTCAGCACCGCCATGTGCGTGAGGATATCGTATACGGGATATTCACCGATATGGTTATCAAGCTGAAAACCTACCGAGGCGAACTGCTCGGTACGCTGATTCACCAAATGGAAACCATGCAGGACCGCACAAGCCGCAATCAGGAACGCATACGGCAGATAGACAGAGAAATCGCCGACCTCGGTGCAAAGAACCATATCATTGCAAGGTTGCACACAAGCGGCGCTATGAACGCCGCCGATTACGCCATGCAGACTTCGGAGATCGGCAATCGCCTCACCGAGCTGCGCATCGAACGGCGGCAAAAGCTCACCGAGGATGAGAACGACCAACTGCTCGCCACCCTCAAAGACTTGAACGGCATCCTCGATGAATACGAGCCGACCGTCGAGTTTGACAACGGGCTGTTTGACGAAATCGTCGAGAGCATCACGGTGGACAGCAGCGAACAACTTACCTTCAAGCTCATCGGCGGCATCACACTGACCGAGCAAATCCCCAAGAAAGGACGGTGAAACCCGAATGAAAAACAGAATCCTGCCTTACGGCTACTGCTGTAAAGACGGCGTTATCGTCATAGAGCCACAGGAGAGCAAGGTGCTTAAGCGGATATACGCCGCCTACCTTGACGGCTCCTCTATGCTGACCATAGCCGAGCAGCTGAACAGAGAAAAAATCGAATACAGGGACGGCGTTACCGGTTGGAACAAGGGACGGCTCAAGCATCTCATTGACAACGCAAAATATCTCGGTACAGAGGTGTATCCGCCGATCATCGACCAAGCGACCTATGAGAAAATGCAGAAAACAAAGCATGGGCGCAACACACAAAAGAACACGGACAAAGCACAGGACAAATTCAAGCTGACCGTCCCCGTCCGATGCCCAGGCTGCGGTGACCGAATGCGCCGCCGACACGACAGCCGATGCAAATGCCAAGAGCGCTGGACTTGTGAGAACACGGCCTGCCGTCTGCGGATCGAGATATCCGATGCCGAACTGCTGACCGCACTCGCCGACCTTCTCGGCACGGTAACCGCCGACAGCATCACACTGCCCGCCGAAACACCCTACGAGCCGAGCACCGAGGTAATACGGCTGAATAACGAGATCAGCCGAATGCTTGACATGGCGGAAATAGACAAGGCTGTGTTGCGAAGCAAAATGACGGAGTGCCTCGCCCGGAAATATAAAGAACTCGGCAACGGGTGCTGCGCCGTACAAAGGCTGAAAGCCGAACTTGGCAGTACGGCAGACATCGCCGAGCGGCTGAACCGCACGGTCAGCGAAATACGCCTGTACACCGACAAAACGGCAGACATCATACTGCTAAACGGACAGATCATACGAAAGGAGCAAGGTCATGCAACAAACAACGGTCGCCCCTCAGAGAGTGGTGCGGATAATCGAACCAACCGTATCGGTCAGAGAGAGCGTGAAAACCCATTACCGAGTCCTGCGGGTGGCGGCATACTGCCGCGTTTCCACTAAGCAGGAGGAACAGCTTAACAGTTATGAAAATCAGGTGCAGCACTACACCGAACGCATCAATTCCGAAAACGGATGGACGCTCGAAGGTATCTACGCCGACAAGGGCATCTCCGGCACAAGCGTGAAAAACCGAGATGAATTCAACCGCATGATTCGTCGATGCAAGCAAGGGAAAATCGACATGATCATCACGAAATCCATCGCCCGGTTTGCGAGGAATACCGTCGACTGCTTGAAATATGTCCGCCTGCTCAATGACCTTGGCGTCGATGTGTACTTCGAGGAACAGGGCATCCACAGCAATCAGCCCGGTGCGGAATTTTACATCACCATCTACGGCAGCATCGCCCAAAGCGAATCGGAAAATATCAGTGCTAACATTAAATGGGGCAAGGCGCAGGCCGCCCGTGAAGGCAAGGTAGTATTCAGATACAAGAACTTCCTCGGCTACCGCAAGGGCGACGACGGACAACCTGAAATCGTCCCCGAAGAAGCCGAAACGATCCGCCTTATATATGACCGCTTCCTCGCAGGCGACAGCTTAAAGGGAATTGCCGAACTACTTGAAGAAAAGGGCATCAAAAGCCCGACGGGAAAAGCAGAGTGGCAGTTTTCCACGATACAGTCCATTCTCTCTAATGAGAGATACAAAGGCGATGCCATCATCAACAAAACCTACATTACCGACTGCATCAGCAAAAAGGTCAGAGTCAACAACGGCGAACGCCCGAAATACTATGTAGAGAATAGTCACCCTGCCATTATCGACTCAGCCACCTTCGGCAGAGTCCAAGAGGAACTCGCAAGGCGTTCAGGTAAGCGCAAGGTCAGACAAAAAGCTAAGACCGAGCAAGGCAAATATTCAAGCAAATACGCTATGACAGAACTGCTCGTCTGCGGCGAATGCAAAACACCATACCGCCGATGCACTTGGACGGCAGGCGGCAAAAAGAAAATCGTATGGCGATGTATAAATCGCCTTGACTACGGCAAGAAATACTGCCACAACTCGCCGACCATAGAAGAAAGCATATTGCAAAAGGCTGTTATGACGGCAATCATGGAAACCGCCAACCAAAACACCGAGGTGCTGCGAACACTGAAACTGCATATCGGTATGGGATTAGAGGGAGAAAAGAGCAATGACAACAGCCTCGACCTGCAAGTGCGGATTGCCGAAATTGACGCAGAGTTCAGAAAAATGCTTGATCGAGTATCCACAGAAACAGTGGAAGCCTTTGACGAGGAAACTGCAACTCGGCTCATGAACGAAAAAAGCCGTCTGCAACAGCAGCTCGACAACATAGCCGACGCTGAGCAACGGCGTGAAAACGCAAAATCCCGACTCGATGATATCTATACGATATTGGACGGCATAAAGAACCGTCCGATGGAATACGATGACCAAATCGTCCGCCAACTGCTCGAATGCATAGTGGTCGACTCAAAAGAACAGGTCACCGTAATATTCAAAGGCGGTCTCAAATCGGTGCAGCCGCTGACCGAATGACAGCGGCTCACCTCCGCCCTTAACCTTGAAAGTTCAAGATTTTTTGTAAGGGTACAAATACCAACCTAAAAAGGCTAAAAAATCTTTTTTATAGTCCTCCCACATCACCATCTTGGTGTAATCACTGTAAAATAAGTGTTTACATACTGTCATTGAACCATGAAAGAGGAGGTAAAACAACAATGACAAGTAGTAAATCCACAAAGCGGGCATTGATTTTCAGTACACTGGCGATACTCCTGTGTGCTGCAATGCTCATCGGCACCACCTTTGCGTGGTTCACCGATACCGCATCCACCGGGGTCAACAAGATTCAGGCGGGTAATTTGAACATTGAATTGCAGATGAAGGACAATACCGGCAACTGGGTCACTGCCGAGGGCAAAACGCTTTCGTTCCTCGTAAATGGCAAGCTTCCCGCTGATGGGACTCAAATCCTGTGGGAGCCGGGCTGCACCTATACCCTGCCCGAGCTGAGAGTTGTCAACAACGGCAATCTGGCGCTGAAATATAAGGTCGTCGTTTCCGGAATTCAGGGCAGCGCAAAGCTGAACGAAGTTATCGACTGGACAATGCATCTGGACGGTGCCGATTTTATCATGGGCAGCGAGCATAGCTTGGCTGCGAAGAATAATGATACTGTTGATTTTGATATCTTCACTATTTCCGGTACGATGGACAGGGATGCCGGAAACGAGTATCAGAAGGAATCCATTGAAGGCATCAGTATCAATGTCTACGCCACGCAGGACACCGTGGAGAGCGACAGCTTCGGCAATACTTATGATAAGGACGCAGACGGTACGCCCCAGTTCGACACATGGTACGACAATGTTGCAGCGACTGTACCGGTCGCTGCGGATGGCGATACTGTGGTAAAGGATAGAGATACTGCGCCTACGATTCAGGCGACGATCCCTGCGGGCAGTACGACTGCAAGTGAGCTTACCCTGATCAAGAGCAAGGGCGAAACTCCGTCTAACATTACTGTTGTGGCTGGCACCAAGGCGCTGACTGTCGAGGTCAAGCTGGTCGATCAGGACGGCAACAAGGTTACCGCTAAGAGCGGCAAGTTCTTTACCGTGTCTATGCAGCTTGGAAAGAACCTGAATATTGTTGACTTCTATCATAATGAAATGGCGCTTGCGAAGGTTGCTGATGTCAACAGCCTGACCGCAAATGACCGGTATTTCTATGATGCTGCTGCCGGCTATGTGACCTTTACCACCGATGATTTCTCTCCCTTTACCGCGATTGTTTCCGACAGCGCCTTTAACGGCGGCAACGGAACAGAGGCAAATCCTTATTTGATTGCAACTGCCGAACAGGCTATGCAAATCGAAAAGCTCAAAAAGGGCGCATATTTGAAATTGGTAAATGATATTACCGTTCCCGGCGAAATTTATATGTCGGGTAAAAAGTTCTTCTTCGATTTGAACGGTCATACCATTAAACTGGAATACGCAGAGGGTGTTAAGCCCAATAACGGCAGCGTATTGTACATCGGCGGTAGAAACGGAAACCTCACTATAAATGACAGCAGTGCTGCACAGACCGGCGCGGTTATCGGCTCGGATAAGACCTATCCCAACAAGGTAACCTGTGCAGTTCGTGCAGGCAACTACGGCAAGCTCATCATCAACGGCGGCCATTTCTATGGCACAAGTGAGGGGACTTCCTGTATCTTTGTGTGTACAAGTTGGTCCTCTGGCTCAAAGGCTACCGTAACAATTAACGGCGGCAAGTTTGAAACGGCAACTCCGTCTAACGGCACTTATTTTGTTTTGAATCATCAGGATAACGCGACTGCCGACTGTACGATTACAGTCAATGGCGGCTCGTTCAAAAACTACAATCCCGGTGTTACGACTGTTGACCCCGTTAACGCTAAAACGGGCAAGATCGTTCTCGGCGAAGGCTGCACGACCACACAGGACGGCGAGTGGTATGTCGTTTCCAAGTAATAGAGTTCCTTAATCCCCAAGCCCCCTCCGCCGCGGTCAGTTTACCAAGACCTCGGCGGACATTCCCGCAGACCTCGTAAAGCTGTGCAAGGATCGTGGTGTGCATCTGATACGGGTCCCTTAAGGTGAAAACCGGATAAAATCACGGGCAGCCATAGTCAAAGTGCTATGGCTGCCCGGTTTTTATCGATCGCTTCCGCTGGAAAAAGATAAAATAATACTGGAAATTATGCGGCGCAGGTAGTATACTTATCAAAAAAGCGCGAAATACAGCGTATATTTTTCCGAAAGAAATACACAAAAGAGGTAGCTTATGAGAATTGTTGTCAAAGTCGGTACATCGACGCTGGCCCATCCGACGGGGCGGCTGAATATTGCGCGGATCGAATGCCTTTGTAAGGTCCTGAGTGACCTGAAAAACGCGGGGCATGAGGTCATTCTGGTATCCTCCGGTGCCATTGCAATGGGCATCGGCAAGCTGAATCTGCCGGAGCGGCCGACGGACATTCCAACGAAGCAGGCTGCGGCAGCAGTCGGCCAATGTGAACTGATGTATACCTATGACAAGCTGTTCACCGAGTACAACCACACGGTGGCGCAGCTTCTCATCACCGGCCCGGACGTGAACGATCCCGTCCGCAAGACCAATTTCCACAACACACTGGAGCGGCTGCTGTCCATGCGGGTGCTGCCCATCATCAACGAAAACGACACCGTGTCTACCGACGAGATCGTGATCGGTGACAACGACACGCTCTCGGCAACCGTTTCGGCCAGCGTCCGGGCAGAGCTGTTGGTGCTGCTGTCTGATATCGACGGATTATACGATAGCGACCCGCACGAAAACCCGAACGCGAAGCTGATCTCCGTCGTGCCGGAGCTGACCGAGGAGGTATATGCGCTGGCGGGCGGGAAAGGCTCGGTACTGGGAACCGGCGGCATGGTGACAAAGCTGCGTGCCGCCGCCATCGCGACGGAGGCCGGATGCGAAATGCTGATCGCCAACGGAAAAAACCCGCTCATTCTCTACGATATCGCCGCCGGAAAGCCCGTCGGCACCCGTTTTTTGACGAAAGGAGCCGCAAAATGACCACAAGAGAATTATTGCTGCGCACCAAGGCCGCCTGGGGCAGCCTGCGCGATATGGATGAGGCTGCAAAGAATCAAATGCTGCGCACGATGGCGGACCATCTGCTGGCTGCACAGGAGGAAATTTTACAGGCGAACGCAGCCGATATGGAAGCCGCAAGAAACAGCATCTCCAAGGTCATGCTCGACCGCTTGCTGCTGGACGAGAACCGCCTGCACGGCATGGCCGACGGCATCCGGGCGCTGACCGCCCTGCCGGACCACACGGGCCGGATCCTCTCGGAGGTCACACGGCCAAACGGTCTGGTCATCCGCAAAGTACAGGTCCCGCTGGGCCTCGTCGCGATTATCTATGAAAGCCGCCCAAACGTGACCTCCGATGCCGCCGCACTGACGCTGAAAAGCGGCAACGTCTGCGTCCTGCGCAGCGGGAAGGAGTCCATCCGCTCGGCCTCGGCGATCGTCGCGGCGCTCAAAAACGGTATCGCCTCGGTCGGCGGGAATCCTGACATTCTGAATCTGGTGCAGGACACCTCGCGCGAGAGCGCACGGGAGCTGATGCAGGCCAGCGGACTGGTCGACCTGCTCATCCCGCGCGGCGGTGCCGGACTCATCCGCGCCTGCGTGGAGAACGCCACTGTCCCCTGCATCCAGACCGGGACCGGCATCTGCCACGTGTACGTGGACGAATTTGCCGACTTGGACAAAGCGCTTCGCATTATTGTCAATGCAAAAACCAGCCGTCCCTCCGTCTGCAATGCTGAGGAAGTCTGTCTGGTCCATCGCGCCGTTGCCGAACGCTTTCTGCCAATGCTGAAAAAGGCATTGGTTGACGAACGAATCGAATTAGGCTGGCAGCCGGTGGAGCTGCGGTTGGATGAGAAGGCCGCAGATATCATTCCCGGCGTTCCTGCTGTTAAGGATGATTTCGACACGGAGTTTTTAGACTACATTCTGGCGGTCAAGATCGTGGATTCTCTCACGGAGGCCATCGCGCATATCGCCGCACACTCGACCGGCCACAGCGACGCAATCGTCACCGAGAACCAGAACAACGCCGCGCAATTCACGACGCAGGTGGACAGCGCTGCCGTGTACGTCAACGCCTCCACCCGCTTCACCGACGGCGGTGAGTTCGGCCTCGGCTGCGAGATGGGCATCTCGACGCAGAAGCTCCATGCGCGCGGGCCGATGGGGCTGGACGAGCTGAGTACTTACAAATATATTATCACCGGTAACGGGCAGATTCGATAGGAGAAGGTATCATGCAAGCATATCTCGCAGGGTTTTATGGCGCAGGCAACATGGGCGGCGCGTTGGCGCAGGCGGCGTGCAGGGCCGTTTCGCCGGAACGCGTTGCCGTCACGTGCAGCACGCCGGAGCATACGCAGGCAGCCGCCGACCGGCTGGGCTGTCGCGCCGTTTCAGCAGACCGGCTGATCGCCGACAGCAAGTTCGTATTTCTGGGCATTAAGCCGCAGATGCTGGAAAAGACCGCGCCACAGCTTCAGGCCGCCGTGGCGGCATCGGACTGCGTGCTGGTGTCGATGCTGGCCGGGGTTTCGCTGGCGGCGCTGGAGGTGTATTTCCCCGGAAAACGCATCCTGCGCATCATGCCGAACACGCCGTGCGCCGTCGGCAGCGGGATGATGCTGCTCTGCCGGGGAACACTGGCGACACAGGAGGACGCAGCGGCATTTTGCGAGCTGATGCGGGAATCCGGGCGCATCGACGAGCTGCCGGAGCGCCTGATCGACGCCGCGTCGGCCGTTGCAGGCTGCGGCCCGGCGTTTGCGTATATGTTCGCTCAAGCGCTGGCCGACGGCGGCGTTGCCTGCGGTCTGCCGCGGGCGAAGGCGCAGGAATATGCCGCGCAGATGCTGCTCGGCAGCGCCAAGCTGGTACTGGAAGGCGGAACGCATCCGGAGGCGCTCAAGGACGCCGTGTGCAGCCCCGGCGGCAGCACGATCGCCGGTGTTCGCGCATTGGAAGCAGCCGGCTTCCGCTCGGCGGCGATGGAGGCCGTGCTGGCAGCTTACGAGAAAACGAAAAAGCTGGTATAAAGTCAAATAAAACGGAGGTGCCCCCCCATGGGAATGACGTTGACGACCCTGAGCCTGTACGGCGCTGAAGCATCGGCAGTCGAACCGCTCCTTGCGCCGACCGACACCCTTCGCACGCAAAATCTCCCCTGGCTGACCGTCGCGACCTCGATCGAGAACGACCCGGAGCCGGGCGCACGCTACCGTAAGCTGGCGAAGCAGCTGACGAAAGGCACCGAGGCTACAGCGCTGTTTTTCTTTTATTTCGACGACGAGCTATTTTCCTGTGATCTGTATCAGCGCGGCAAAAAGTGCGCGTCATGCGACAGCAATTCCTCATGGTCGAAGCTCGGCAAGCGATTGGACGCGCTGTTCGGCGACGATCTGGCCTCCAAAGCGTTTCGCTATGCGCAGCGCTGCTGTTCCCTGGAGGAGCAGGTGCAGCTTCTGGAGGAAGCACTCGGCGCAGCGGTGTTCGACGACACGGAAGATATCCCGCGCGTTGTTGCAAGGGGCGACAAAACGCTGGGAGCGGTCAAGACGCGGGAGACGCTGCTGCGAAAGCGGCCGAATCAATACGTCCTGACCGAGGTCCCACAAGCGGAGTGGCCGGAAAACGCAAAGCTGCGGGAGGTACTTCTTAAGCGGCTGAAGGCAGAGAATAAGAACATTGACGTAATGTGTCTGCTTTATTCTGACTTCATCAAAAAATATCGTGTTCCCGGAGCAGAAAGTCTCATCGCCTATCCGATGACAGAAAGCCCGATGCAGTGGGGCGTACACGTGTTCCGCGGAACAGCGGCAGTACTGCACTATTTATTTCTATACGATTGTTCAACAGATGAGCAGCGGATTTTAGGTCCGTTTCGCGACGCTCCGGAACGCGTGATCTGGCGGCGAGGGGACGGAGGACTCGTCATTCTGTTTTCCAACGTGATACGAGAACATCAGGATGCGTCGTCATGGTCCCAAATGCGCGGCCGTGGTGATGTGCGCTGCCTGTCGCCGGACAGCGCAATGCTTTGGCAATTCACACCGGAGCAGGAGGACTACATTCATATTGAATACATCCACACTGCGCCGGACGGCTTGGTCACACTGTTCGCCGGTTCGATCAACAGGTATGTCGCAACCGATGCCATGATCTGGCAGCTTGATGGAGAAACCGGTACGCTTGTGCGCCACGTTCGTATTCCCTGTTCGTTGGGTGTAACCCATTTGGCATATGCCGCATCCATTGGCGCATTTGTCTATTATGAACGCAGTACAAAATCATTGGTTCTTCTTAACGACGCTTTGGAGGAAATCCGCCGGCTTCCCTACTCCTGCAGCGGCTACTTCAAGGAATCTCAGTTCTGCGGTGAGCTGCTTTGGGACTGCGACGATCGCCGGACGGTACACCTTTTTGATCTGCGCAGCGGCGCGGAGGAAAAGGTCCGGCTAGAAATCCCCGCCTACCCTATCGCCATGCTGAACGACGGTCGAATCCTCGCCGTGCCGGAGCGCTTTAACGCACTGTTTGTTTTTGACCGCGAAGGGACGCTGCTATCACGCTGCAAGCTGCCCGCACCAGGTAAGCTGCTTGTGGAAGGCTATCCGGTTTCCGTTCCCGGCATCATCAGCGAAGTCATACAAGACAACGATGTAGTTTATGTAACAGAGAAACGGGCGCCGGATTCTCACGGCTTTCTTTTTGACGGTTATGACGAACACATTTCCCTCCATGTCTGGCGGCTGGACCCCGCAGCGAAATAACGCAGCAAAAAAGCACGCCAAAGGTTGTCTGACGAAGGGATGATATCGTGTCAATCGTTGTACTTGCCTTGCACTGCCGTTGACGGTTTCCGCAATCTTTTCGTCTGTTCGGAACCGTCACTTGAATGCAAAGAATCCCAAAAGGAGTGTTAAAAATGTTTCGACCGATGCGAAAGAAGAAATATGCGCTGGATGAAGCGGAGGCAAAGCACCTGCTTCATGATGCGCGGCGCGGAACGCTGGCCGTGAACGGCGAGGGCGGCTATCCCTATGCCTTTCCGATCAATTATTACTACGACGAAGCCGGCGGAAAGATTTATTTCCACGGCGGCCACGTTGGCCACAAGGTCGATGCGCTCAAGGCCGACGACCGCGTCTGCTTCACCGTCTGGGGCAACGAAACCGTCCGCGACGAGGCGTGGGCGCCGTATTTGCAGAGTGTGGTCGTCTTTGGCCGCTGCCGCCTGCTGCCCGACGATGCCGAGTCCGTCGCCCTGCTCAAGCGCTTTGCCATGAAATACTACCCCAGCGAAGCGTTGGTCGAGGAAGCCATCGCCGCGTCCACCAAGCCCGCCCAGATGTTTGAGATCACGATCGAGCATCTTACCGGGAAAATTGCGCACGAGCGCTGAATTAAGCGGCAGTCCCCTGCCAAGGTGTGAAATAGAGCTGCCCGCCGCATCTGTTGCTTCAGATGCGGCGGGCAGTTTTTATCGCAGCTCGGCGGTGAACTCGATCACGTCACCGGTGCATTTTGCAGTGATATTGCCGTGGTGCCCCTCGGCGATGCCGCGGGCGATGGAAAGGCCGATACCGAAGCCGCTCCCGTCGGCACTCCGCGAGGGGTCGGCGCGATAGAAGCGGTCAAAGAGCTTACCCGTTTCGGACGCAAGCGACGGGTCGCTGTGATTCCTCGTCCGCAGCGTCACGCCGCGGCGCGATTTTTCCAGCGAAACAACGATCGGCGTGTCCGGGTCGGCATACTTGATCGCATTGTCGAGCAGAATGGACACCAGCTGCCGTACGGCGTACTCATCGCCGCGATAGGTCAGGTTTTCGGCGATTTCTGCGGTCAACTCATGGCCCTTCGTGGCCGCAAAGTCGCGGAACGACTCCACCGTTTCGCTCACGGCTTCGCTGACGGCAAACGGTTCGAGCTTGAGCGGCGAGCTTTCCTCATCCATACGCGAGAGCGTAACAAGGGAATTGACCAGCTCCGTCAGCTTCTCCGTCTGCACCTGCGCCTTGTCAATCCACTTCTGCTTGCCGGTTTCCATTTCCAGCACACGCAGGCTGGTCGCAATGACCGTGATGGGTGTTTTCAACTCATGGCTCGCATCGGTGATGAACTGCTTTTGCCGCTCGGCACTGCGCACGACCGGGTCGATCGCCCGGCGCGACAGCAGCACGACCAGCAGGAACACAAGCAAAATACATCCTGCGTCCGCCGCAAGCGACCACAGCAGCACCGTCCGCACAGCCCGCTGCTCCTGATAGGCATCGAGGAAAATCGCCATGTTCCGGTCCTCGCCGTTGTCCGCAACGAGGAAGCGGTAGTCGCCGTAATGGCCGTAGCCCGCACCGTTTTCCAGTGCGGCGGCGAGATACTGCGCCGTGTCCTCCTCCGAAACGGAGGCGATCTTATCCAGCTCAGCCTGCGTCAACGTCCCATCGTCCGTATAGCGCAGGACGAAAAAGCGGGTGGAAAACGGCGTTTCCGCCGTGAAGGGGCCGCTTTTGCCCTGACGCACATCCAACGGCGGCTGTTCGGGCGGGTCGGGCAGCGTTACGCTCTCGTCCGGCAGCTCCGGCATATTGTCAGGCCGCGCGGAGATTGGAATCGTACCTTGATTTTCATAAATTAAATCCAGTGTCTGGCGCAGGTCGGCATCGGTAGACCAATAATTTGCGACGTTCAAAACAACCGTCAGCAGCAGCATGACCGCCGCGACGGATAGCGTTGCGATCAGGATAAAGCGATTGCGCAGGCGTTTTATCATAGCGTATCCTCCAGCGCGTAGCCGAGGCCGCGATTGGCCCGGAGCTGAACGCGCGAGCCGATTGTCTTAAGCCGCTTGCGGAGGTTGGAAATATTCACCCAAACGACGTTGATCTCTGCCTCGGCATCCCAGCCCCAGACCTTTTCCATAATGCGCTCGGCGGAAAAGACCTGCCGCGGTGAGCGCATGAACAGCTCCATCACATGAAATTCCCGGCCGTTCAACCGGACCGTCTGCGTTCCGCAGGACAGTATCCCGTTTGTCGGGTCGAGCGTCAGGTCGCCATAGCGCAGCAGAGTCGGCTGGTACGCCTCGCTCCGGCGGAGAACGGCGCGGACGCGGCTGAGCAGCTCGTCCGGGTCGAACGGCTTAGGCAGATAATCGTCCGCCCCGGCGTTAAAGCCGGTGATGCGGTCGTTTTTCTGTCCCTTCGCCGTCAGCATCATGATCGGCGTTTTCACGCCCTCCTGCCGCAGACGTTCCAATACTTGAATTCCGTCCATCTTCGGCATCATAACATCGAGAATGATCGCGTCGTAAGCACCGCTCACGGCATATTCGTAGGCATCAAAGCCGTTGTGGACCGCGTCCACGGAAAAATGGTTCTTTTCAAAAAAGACCGTCAGCGCTTCGGCAAGATCAAGTTCATCCTCCGCGATCAGCAGCCGCATGGTCATCCCTCCCCGGTGAGCTTCTCACCGACAGTATAAAAAATTCCGTGTGAAAAATCAATCCCCATTACAGTGCGTCGCGTTCCAGCTCTCGGCCGCAGACGATGTTGAGGTTGCCATTCCGGCACCGCAATGCATCCAGAAACTCCTTGGGAATCTGCTCCGTGCGCAGCGTGATGCGATATTCCAGCTCATAGAGCGTTCCCATATTGCTCGTTTTCACGCGCAGGAGCGTGTGCGATTTCGTGTACCTTTCAAGCAAATCGTCAAATAGCGATTCGTAGTCGAGCGTTTCCGGGATGGTGATTTTGAGCGTCCGTTCCGCAGGCGCTCTCTGGCCGAAGCGCATCGCCGTGAGCAGGAGCAGCACGCCGCCGAGGATGACAAAAAACAGAGCTGCCAGACACACAAAGCCCATGCCCGTGGCAAGACCGATGGCCATGGCGGAGAACAGCACGCCGATCTCCCGCGCGGTCCCCGGTGCAGAGCGGAAGCGCACCAGTCCGAACGCACCGGCCACCGCAACACCCACACCGAGGTTGCCGTTGACGAGCATAATGACCAGCTGCACCGCAAGCGGCAAAATCGCAATCGTGACCGCGAAGCTCTGCGTCGAGCGCGAGCGGTACATCCCGACCAACGCCAGACCGATACCGAGCGCAAGGGATACCGCCGTACAGATTAAAAAAGTCGAGAGGGTCAATTCTGACCCGATGATGGAATTAAGCACAGAGAAGCGCCTCCTTTGCTTTCTCTCCCATGGGGAGGTCGTTTTGATAGCAGCTGCCGTATTTGGAGAACGAAACCGGAAAGGCCCCGGCCTCGGACAGCAGGCGGCTGAGCCACAGCGGGCAGGCCGCCGGGAGCTTCAATTCCAGCAGCACATCGCCCGCCATCGTGATCGGTGCGCCGTGATCTCCGGCACTCAGCGACAGCTCCGTCGTGCGCCAGCGGAGGTTCGTATCAAAGGTAATGCGCAGCGACGGGTCCTCGATACCCATAAAGGCCTGCCGGTCGTAGCCGATGAACACCTTCGGCTCCGTGCGGTAGAACGACTGGAACCACGCAAGCTCCTTACCGATCTGACCGTAGCGCTCGGCGGGGATATCGCCGTTCAGCAACGGAGCGACCTCGTTCAGGCCAGTTGTGATGCGGCGCTTATAGACGATACCGTCAAACTTCTTTTTCAGCTCGACGAACACGCTGTCCATATTGCCCGGAACGCCGTAGCTGCGGACGCGGAGCTTTTCCTTGTAGGCGGGCTTTCCCAGAGAGGTGCGGATGAGCCGCCAGTCGTCGGTATCATAATAAAGATTGCAGATCGTGTAGTTACTGTAGCGATCGGCCTGCACATACGGGCGCATCTTATCAAGAAAAGATGCCTGTTGTTCCGCGCTGAGCAGGTACTTCTTTTCATATCGTTCAAAGCTGAATTGCATTGTCCTGACCTCCTTTGCACCCCCATCCTATGCTGCGAGCCTAAAAAGGACCTAAAAGAAAAAACGATTTTTCCTTTAACCAGCCTTTAAGTTCGGCGCGTATGCTGGCCGCATTCAAAGGGACAGCGGTCCCACAACCCTTGCACTACAATGACGAAGGAGGTCATTCTTATGAAAAAGAAACAGCTGCTCTCCATTCTGACCGGATCGGCGCTTCTGCTTTCCCTCGCCGCCTGCGGCACGGAATCGGGCAGCGCTACCGCCACTACGCCCTCGGAAACGGCGAGAGCCACCCAAGCGGCAACAACCGTCGCCCTCACCGGTGAGGAAACCGCACTCGCCTTTTCCGACAGCGGCATCAGCGTCACCTCCGGCAGCAGCAACGGCTTCGAGTGCGAAGGTACGGCGCTGACGATTGACGCGGCAGGCACCTACGTCCTCTCCGGCTCCTGCGCGGACGGCTCCGTTAAAGTAAAGAAAGGCACAACCGGCGTGACGCTCGTTCTGAACGGTCTGACGCTCACCAGCAGCAACACCGCACCGATCGCGTGCAACAAATCCACCGAAGTCACCGTCGTCGCCGCCGGCGGGACGGAAAACACGCTGACCGACGCGGCGGAGAACAATAACGACGATTACCCCGACAATGAAAACGCGGAAAACGCCGTTATCAAATGTAAGGACGGCTCGACCGTCACCCTCTGCGGCACCGGCACGCTGACGCTGAATGCCAACGGCAAGAACGGCATCAAGTCCGGCGCGACCACCGACGAGGAGGGTGAAGCCTCCCTCACCATCCGCGAGCTGACACTGAACATCAACGCCGCCGTAAATGACGCGGTGAACGCTGAGCAGTACCTCGCCGTCGAAAGCGGCGCACTGAACCTCGCCGCCGCAGACGACGCGCTGCACTGCGACCTGACCATGGATGTCGGCGCAGAAGGCACGGACGGCCCGACAATCAAGATCACCGAGGCCTATGAGGGCATCGAGGCCGCGACGCTGAACATTCAGTCCGGCGACATTTCCATCCTCTGCACGGACGATTGCATGAACGTTGCAAATTCCGACCTCGGCAGCTACGATTTCTCGATGAACATCTCCGGCGGCACGATCGTCGCCTACACCAGCGAAGGCGACGGGTTCGACTCCAACGGCAGCCTGACGATCTCCGGCGGCAATGTGACCGTCTGGACCGCCAGCTCCGCCGACAACCAGCCTCTTGATGCGGACGGCACGTTCTCCATCACCGGCGGCACCGTGCTTGCCGCAGGCGGCAGCGCAGGTATGGGCATGAACCTCAGCGCCACGCAGGCCTACGTCACCTTCGGGTCCACCGGCATGGACGGCATGGGCGGCATGGGCAATATGGGTGGGCAGCCCGGCGGCTTCGGCGGCGGAATGCAGCCCCCGCAGTCCGGCAGCGACCAGCCCGGCGGAGGTTTCCGGCCCGACGACAGCTTCCAGCCCGGCAGGGATTCCCAGTTCGGCGACAGCTTCCAGCCCGGCAGGGATTCCCAGTCCGACGACAGCTTCCAGCCCGGCAGGGATTCCCAGTCCGGCGGCAACGCGCCGTCCGACAGCGGCATACAGCCCGGCGGTATCGGCAACGCGCTGATTTCAAGCGGCAGCACCGTTACCATTCTCGATGCGTCCGGCAACGTCGTTTCCACCGGTGAAGCTCCCTGCAACGCAGCCTTCGTGTTCTTCTCCTCGCCCGACCTGAGCACCGATGAGAGCTATACGCTCTCCGCCGACGGCACATCCGCCGCAGCAGCCACCGCTCAGACCGGTACGTCCTCCGCACAATTCGGCGGCGGTCAGAGGCCCGGCAGCGAGCCTCCCGCTGCTCCCGGCGGCGAAGCCGGTGACAATCTTTAATTCCTTCAAAAAAACCGCCGCCCGCAGCAGCCGTGATTGACTGCTGCGGGCGGCAAGTATTCTTTTTTTAGGGTTCAATTTTCCCGTCTCGCATACGCAGGCAGAGATCGGCGCTCTCGGCGACGGCGGGGTCGTGGGTCACGACGATGACGCAGCGGTTTTTGTCATGCGCCAGCTTTTGCAGAATTTCTACAATGTTCCGGCTGTTCTCGCTGTCGAGGTTGCCGGTCGGCTCGTCGGCCAGAATCAGCTCGTTGCCTGCCGCCAGCGCCCGCGCAATGGCCACGCGCTGCTGTTCGCCGCCGGAGAGCATAACCACAGGTTAGTACAAATACCTTGGGGGATTGCTTTACAGAACGAGTTGAAAGTATGCCGGATCCTCATTTCCGCGAGGTGGCCAAAGCTTGTTTCCCAAAGGCCGTTATTGTCGC
>OIZL01000592.1_pt1 | contig 25543 bp, 26 predicted proteins | sample 1588541 | NCBI WGS metagenome assembly OIZL01 (sample SAMN03283285) | human gut metagenome | biome: human-associated habitat; material: feces | host: Homo sapiens | place: Peru | collected 2012 | reverse complement strand
ATTAGTTTCACATATAAAAATATGTTGTTTTAAGTCAATACTTGTTACTATTTCCTTTACTTTATTTGGTATTATATCTTTGTATTCGGTTGTTATTATTTCTACATATTTTTTTATTTCTTTTTCTAAATCTTGTTTTACAATTTCTATATCTTTCATTTACATCTTCCTTTTTATTTATTTTCCATTTTCTTTTTATAATATCTTACAGTTGATGGCAAAATATTAAAGTATCTAGCTGCCGGCTTTACTCCTATCTTATTTGATAGATATACAATATTTTCTGGTGTTTTTTCTAAGGGTTCTTCCTCTTCTTCTTTGATTTCACTTTCTACTTCTTTTATTAAATCTAGTCTATATTTTTTCCAAAAGTCATAATTTTGGTTTAAATAATCATCACTTGCAAGTTTTTGTATTTTCATTTAACTCTCCTTTTATGTTAAAAATTTCTAATATATTTTATTTATATATATTAACATTAATTTAACATATTAGCAAAGGAATTAATCAAAAAAGAAAGAAAGGACTTTTAGTTCAGTTAGTTATTATATTTGTTTTGTATATTTACATCCTGGAAAATTAGTACATCCAATAAAAATTCCATATTTTCCTTGTCTTTTAATGAGTCTTCCTCCACATTTAGGACATATCATACTTGTTTTATCATCATCTGTTTTATCACTTTTTCCCTTATTACACCTATCACATAATGTTTGTAAGTTATTCATTACCGTCTTACCACCTTTAGATACTGGTATAATATGATCCACTTCAAGTTTGGCCCCATCTTTGTTAGTTGCTCCACATATTTGACATGTAAAGTTATCTCTTTTTAATACATTGTACCTAATATCATCATTCATTATTTTTCTTTCTTGTTTTTTGGTTTCCTCATATTTTTTACCATTTTGCCATTCATTATAATATTTTATTAAATCTTCAGTTAAAATAGTTCCTTCCCTTTGCTCAAATACTCTTCCCCTATCGCTTTTATAATATGCTTTTAACTTAACAGTAATTAAAAACTCCTCTTTTTTTATGGTCTTTTTTTCAAAAACTTTTTGAAAAAAAGACCATAAAAAAAGAGGAGTTTTTAATTTCATATTTATCATTATAAATCTTTAATACTTCTTCTTTATATTTGTTTAGTTTATTAATATTATAAATAGCATTTTCTATATTTGTTCTTAAGGAATCAATATTATTTTCTATATGATATCTTATTATACTATCCCTGGTTACTCTATCTAGGCTTTTTCTTGAATATTCTCTTTCCACAATAACATAATTAAACTTTGATATTTTTTTAAAGTCATATGATTCATTAAATTTAATTAGTTTTTCTATTTTAGAACTTGTTTTTAAAATATCTTCTGTTTCTTTTTTATTTTTTATAAATATTATAACTAATACAAACATGATAGGTATTGAAATAATGCTTAAATATTTCATACTTTTTACTAAAATTTTTTCAGGTATTTTGGATATTATAAATAAAAATAGATAACATAACGTAAATATTAATACTAACACCTTTTTTTCATGTTTCATATTTTTTCACCATAATAATTATAACATCAAATTAACTAATAGTGCAAAATAAAAAGTAATTGCTACTGAAATTATAAAAATTAAAAAAGATTTATTATGTTGTAAGTTTTTAACTTATGTAATTTTAATATACTTATTTATTAAGCATTAAATTACTTGGTGTTAAATTATTACATTTTATAATAAATCTTTTTTTAATCATTATTTATTATACTTCCTTTTTAGATATTATTTTTTTTATTTTCTTTCGTTTTTTGTTTGAAATTTCAAATTTTCAAGTATTAAAAAAACAACTTTGTATAGTTGCTTCTTTTACTTTTATTTATTAAAAATGGTGCTGGAAAGAGGAATTGAACCCCCAACCTACTGATTACGATTCAGTTGCTCTACCTATTAAGCTATTCCAGCACAATAAAATGTTAAAATAAAACCCTTTTTAGAAAAAGGGCAATATGCTAAATTTGGTGACCTGTACGGGATTTGAACCCATGTATGCTGCCGTGAAAGGGCAGTGTGTTTAACCACTTCACCAACAGGCCAATTTAAATGGCGCCCCAACTAGGACTTGAACCTAGGACCCCTTGATTAACAGTCAAGTGCTCTAACCGACTGAGCTATTGAGGCATTTCTTACAAACGCATATTTATGATATAATAAATAAGATAGTTTGTCAAGCATTTTTTTAAAAAAAATTTATTTTTTATGATATAATTATTTTGGTGGTTAAATTGATCGAAAAAGTAATAAGAAGAATAAGAAAAGATAAGGGTTATTCACAAAAGGAATTATCTAATATTATTGGGGTAGCTCAAACTACTCTATCTGGTTATGAAACTAATTATAGTAAGCCAATATTTGATACTATTTTAGATATTGCTAATGCTTGCGATTATGATATATGTTTAGTGCATAAAAAATATAAGGATAAAAAAATAATTATAAAAAAACATAATTTACCATAATCTTTTGATATTTATCCAACAATTATTATATAAAATGGCAACATGGAGGTGATAAGTATAAGGTTAAAACGTAAATAAATTAGGAGGTGTTTTATGTATAAAATAGCTTTTGTAGAAGATGAGGAAGATTTAAACGCTTTAATTAAAACATACTTAGAACATGAAGGTTATGAAGTTACTAGTTATCTTAATGGAACTGATGCTATTAAGGATATAGATGAAAATCCTGATTTATGGATATTAGATATTATGCTTCCTGGAGATATAAGTGGCTATGACATAATAAAAAAGATAAGAGAAAAAAATGATGTTGTTCCAGTAATATTTACTTCGGCTAGAGATGAACAATTAGATAAAATAATTGGTTTAGAATTAGGAAGTGATGATTATATTACTAAACCATATTCACCTAAAGAACTAGTACTTAGAGTAAATAATATTATTAAAAGAGTATATAAAAATGATAATCAAAAGTTAGTTTATAATAACTATTATATTGATACTAAAAAAAGAATTGTAACCTTAATTGATAAGGAAATTAATTTAACTACGTTAGAATATGATTTACTTTATATGTTTGTTACGAATTTAGGTAAGTCTTATTCGAGGGATGAAATATTAAATATCATATGGGGTGAAGATTACTATGGGGCAGATCGTGTAGTTGATGATTTAGTTAGAAGGCTAAGAAAGAAATGTCCAGGATTAAATATTAATACAATATATGGGTATGGTTATAGGTTAACATGAAATACGAGAATACTTTAAGGGAACAGTTACTTGTTTTAACAATTATTATAATTATAGTTTTAATCATCTCACTTGGTGTTATACTTCCAAAACAGTTAAAACCTATCTATGAAAAAAATATTTATTCATATTTAAAACAACCACTTAATCTTATTGAAAATGACATAAATAGTACTTCTATTGATAGTGAAGCTGCTTATTTATACATAAATAGTAATAATGAAATAGTTATATCACATAATTTCCATGATTTAATTGATATTGATATTGATGATTTTCTTGATAAGATTGATTATAGTTATGGAAAGTTTAAATATAAAAATAAAACTTATTACTATAATACATCTAAAGGTGTAAATGTTACGAAAATTGCTTTTACCAATGATAATTATATAAAATCAATGCGTTATTCCATTTTTAATACCATTTTCTATACTGTTGGTATAACATATTTAGTAGTAACAATAATTTTACTTTATTGGTCAAATAGTTTAGTTAGTAAGATAGATAAACTTAAGGAAAAAGTTGATAATATTAATAATGAGAGTTATAAGTATGAAAAATTAAAGGAAGATGATGCTCTCTACTCTTTGGATAATGCTATTAATAAAATGAGACTTTATTTAAAGGAAAATGAAGAATATAAAAATCAAATGTATCAAAATATATCTCATGACTTTAAAACTCCTATTACAGTTATGAAATCATATATCGAGGCATATGAGGATAAGGTCTTAAGTGAAGAAAAAACAATGTCTGTGATTAAAGAACAAATAAATAAATTAGAAATAAAAGTCCACTCCTTATTATATCTAAATAAAATTAATTATATTAAAGATAAAAATCAAAAATTAAGTGATACTTATGACGTTAGTTTGATTCTTACTTCTTCACTGGAAAAGTTTAAAATGGCAAGGCCTGATGTTAATTTTAAGATTAATATTGATACTAAAAATACGGTATTTAGAGGTAGCAAAGATATGTGGGAGGCCATAATTGATAATATTATGGGAAACTTCATTAGATATGCCAATAAAGAAATAAGTATTACTTTGAAGAATAATAAAATAATTTTCTATAATGATGGACCTAATATTGATAATAATATTCTAAATAATATTTTCACTCCCTATGAAAAAGGTATTAATGGAATGTTTGGATTGGGTCTATCTATCGTTAAAAAAACACTACAGCTATTAGATTATGATATCTTTGTTAAGAACGAAAAGAAAGGTATCAAGTTTATAATCGGTAAAAAGAAATAGTGAAAATTCCACTCTTAGCTATTTCTTTTTTTAGACATTTGTTTGAAAAAGCACTTGCATTAGTTTTAATTTTATAGTATAATTAGATGTGTTATGGGGCTGTTATTTGGCTTCGACAGGAACAAGAGTGTTTAAGTGGCAAGTCGAAAGCTACTAGCGTTAAAGTGCAAAATAAAATAACTGGAAACAATAGTTTCAACTACGCTCCTTCTTTTGCCTAATTTAAGGCAAGGAGTGTGCTTCTGTAATTCCTCTGTCTGTGGGAGTTATAAGGGGCTTATTTAGCAGACTATATTATCAAGTTTTTTAGGCGAAGATAACGAATTTTAGCTAGAATGGTAAGTGTCTTAAGTTGTTAATTACTATGATACTTATGAGATTTTATAATTAACTAAACTTGTAGAAGCTTAAAATTATCTTTTTCTGGACAGGGGTTCGACTCCCCTCAGCTCCACCAATATGAAAATAAAGCCTTATTTTATAAGGTTTTTTATTATTATGAGTATTTAGATATTATTAAACGAAAGGAAAATTAATAATGAATAACTATTGTATAAATCTAAAAAAAGAAAGAATAAACCATATTGTAAAATAAAAAACAATGAATAAAGATTAATCATAGTTGACATTTTCATGCAAATTTAAAAAAGAGTTAGAGTTTTATTAACTCTATCCTTTATTTATTAAATAAGTCGCTATGACTACCAGTTGCAAAAAGTAACAATACTAACTCATTATCTTGTACTTTATAAACTAAGAGCCAATCGGGTTGTATATGACACTCGTAACATTCTTTAAATGTTTTATCGTTTATTAGTTTATGGTTTTTGTATTTTTCGTCTAATTCTTTGCCATTTGCTATAACGTTAAGTACCTCTAAAAATAAATTTTCATCTTTGCCTTGTTTTAATAATTTTTTAAACTCTTTTTTAAATCGGCTAGTATATTGTACGTGGTACTTTGTCTTTTCTAAATCAAACATATTAAGCCTTTAAATCCTTTAACATTTCATACATATTAGTATAACTTTTTGCTTTTACTTTTCCGTTTAGTATATCTTCTCCCTCTTGTAAAGCCTTTAATAATTCTTTACTTGGTCTAGGATTTACCACCTCAAAAGGTACGCCATCTTTATTAATTAATTCTAAATCAATAATATCTTTTTTAATAGGTATTTTTGCACCACCAGCAGGCTTTACAATAGATTCCCAAGATTTTCCACATGCACCTGTATAAAAATAAGAAGGAGTTTCTTGTTCAGTGTATTCAACAATAATACCTACTGCAGAATCTCCAAAAAGCATTACGTCTTTTCGATTTCTTATATCTGAACACGTACTTGGAGTATCACTAATTAATAATAAAACTTTTTTAGCAAAAGATAATGTATCCATTTTACCAGATTTTAATATAAATTCTTCTAATTCTTCTTCTTTTTCTTTTAACATATTTTCATTTATATAAAAATATCTATTATTGTTTTTAAGTGGTAATATAATTTTATTATTCATAATAGATAGTCACCTCTTTTTGATTAAGTATTATACAGCATAAAATAGTAAAAAGGAAGCTTAAAATAACATCAAGCTTCCTAATCTATATAAAAACGCTTTATCATGCATCAGCGTTCTACAATATTATATGGTTTGTAACTTTTTTGTTTACTACTTTTTATACAAACCAATTTATATACATTTATAATTTATCCATTTTTATAATAAAATTACACATATATTTTTATTATATGTTTAATTTTTTATAATATACTTATTATCATAAAAGTTAAATTACTTTTTTATTATTCATTTTTTATCTTTTGCATTATATACTCTTTCATATAAAAGTGTTGATCTTTGCCTTGCAAGTTCTCTAACATTCCAATTAGAATTAATACATTCATGCATATAAAAATTTCTTTTTGTATCATCTTCTATTTTTATAAGTTCTAAATAATGAGACCATGACAATTGGGACAACATTGTTGTCCCTTTTGGGTAACATTGGTAAAATTTTCTCATTCTTTTAATATTTCGTTGTGAAAAACCCTTTCCATAATCATTAGTTAGTTTTTTTGATATATTATCTATAAGATAATCGCCATATTTTGCCCTATGATTTCCATTTTGTTTATCAACAACTAATTTACCGATATTCCAATATAATTTTATCATTTCTATATTAACAGTTTTATATACTCTATTTCTACTTTCTTCAACTAACTTTTTTATATCATTATATAGCACATCAACTTCCTTACTATCTATTAGATCAATTTTACTTTTCATATTCTTCCTTTCTATGGCTTGCAATTTTTAATCTTATATCCATTCTTATTTAATCTAATTTCTATACTTCCATCCTTATCTGTTCGGTATATTTTACTATCCTTTAAAATATCTAACACTTCCTCTTTAGGGTGACCATACCTATTATTTTCACCTACACTAATTAAACTATATTTAGGATTAATACTATCAATAAACTTTTTGCTACTACTTGTATTAGAGCCATGGTGTCCTACTTTTAAAAAGTCTATGTCATTTAAATTATACATATCTAAAATATCATTTTCTCTTTTAATACTAGCATCTGCCATAAATAGAAATTTTAAATTTTTGTAATTAAAGTAAATTACACTAGAATTGTCATTTTCATTATCATATAAAGATGTATTTAAAAATTGGAATTTATACTTATCTATATTTAAATTATCAATACATGAATAATATTTAATTTTTTTATTTTCTAACGCTTTGATTAATTTATTTTCTAGATTATTAAAATTACCACAATTTAATATAACCTTTGAAACTCTAATATTATTTATCAAATTAACTGATTCTCCCATATGATCATAATCACCATGAGTTAAAATAAGTACATCTATTCTGTTTATTCCTTTAGAATTAAGATAAGGAATTATTTTATCTTTTGCAAGAGAATAATTACTATTAAATAAACCACCTGTATCTATTAAAACTGTTTTACCATGCGGAAGTATAATTACACTAGAGTCCCCTTGGCCAACATCTAAATAAGTAATAGTTTGATTAAAAATAAACAATCTACTATTTACATTAATTACCAATACTAAAAGATACAACATTATATATTTCCTATTTTTATTTATAAAAAGATATAAAAAAGCGTAATATAAAATAATCATAAAAATATTAGGCTTAGAAATAGCAAATGAAAACACTTTTATTTTATTTAAAAAACTTATAGTATAGTTAAATAACTTAATTAAATTGTAAAAGGAATTATCCAAGAACTTAAACATAAATGTTAACAAACTAAAAGGAAATATTATAATTGTTACTACAGGAATATAAATCAAATTATATATAATTGTAAGTAAATTCACTTTAAAATAATATAAAGCTAAAATTGGAACTGATGATAAAAAACTAATTAAACTAGTATAAACTAAATTTTTTCTTTTTATACTAAGTATAAAAAAAGTTATAGTAAAAGAAAAAATAAAGCCAATATTATAAACCAAATATGGATTAAAAAGTAATAATATAAAAAATACAAATATAAGTAAATAATTTTTTTTATAATTAAGAGAATATCTTTTATTTAAAAAACATGCTAATAAAAAGAAGACACATCTTATAAGTGATATCGCATAATTAGTTAAAAATAACATAAATAGTAAAAATATGAACATAACCTTTTCTTTTAATTTTTTATTTTTAATTAATTTATTAAGCACTAATAAAAAGAAATTAATATGCATACCAGAAATAGCAAAAAGATGACTGATACCTAAATTTTTGTACCATTCTTTATAGTCTTTTTCTATCATACTTTGATCTGCAATAATAAAGGCTTTTAGATAACCACTAGATTTATAGTTATCTATATGTTTGATAAAATCATTTTTTATTCTGTATAAAATATTTTTATTCTTGCTAATTAAAAGGGACTTTTCCTCTACTAACACATATTTTATGTTTAATGATAATAAATACTTGCGATAATTAAAAAGATTAAATACCGAATTATTTTTAGAAGTCTTAATACTACCACATACTTTAACTTTATCTCCTAAGTAATATTTAAAATTATCATATGTAGTAACTCTATATTTATAATTATTTTTAATATCATAAACATATCTATTATCATATTTAATTACATTAACTATCTTACCTTTAATACATCCATCTTTTATAAATTCTTCCTTTTCATCATTAATTAATAAATAAAATGTTTTAATTAATGAGATAACACAAATTAAAATTAATACTATACTTAATTTCTTTTTATCAAACTTCAATATTATCCTTTATTTTATTAAATATACTCTCTCCAATACCAGATACATTTAATATGTCTTCTATTTTTTCAAAATATCCATTAGTATTTCTATAATCTATTATCTTTTTAGCCTTTGCTTCTCCTATTCCTTTCAAAGTCATAAGTTCTTCCATACCAGCCGTATTAATTGATATTTTACCTTTAATAGAATTTGTCTTTTTTTCTTCATTTTTACTTTCTTTAGAAGCTTTTGTAGTAGAGGCATCTTTAGCATTATTACATGCTTTATTACCAGTATCTGGACATGCGCACTCTGTTGATACACATTTTAAAGCTTTATTATCACTACTATTATTATTTTTCATATAATCTTCTATTTCTTTAGTAGTATAAATAATTAAATACATTTCATCTTCTACTTTTTTACTTAAATTTAAATTTTTAGTATAAGAATCATTAGTAAGCCCTCCAGCAAGTTTTATAACATCAGTAATTCGTTTTCCCTCTTCTATTTCATACACTCCAGGTGAATTAACAGCCCCTTTAATATCAACAAACACCGTACCATTATCCTTATTTTTAGACTCTTTTTTATTAATAACAGACATTTTTTTATCACTTTCAGTTTGAATAGTATCTTCTCTATCAGTCGTAAAGCTAATAGTAAGCATTAATATTACTACAAAAATAAATATAAAATATTTCCAATATCTTCTTAAAAAATTAAACATTTTTACCTCCTTCTAATCATATTATTATCTACTTAATATGTAAAACCCTCTTCTAAAATTAAAAAAAGTTAGAATTTTTTTATTCTAACTTAAAAAAATATTATTTAAACTTTTGCTTTTTTTTATATGTATTATCTAACCAAATGCTTTTGTTCAAACATCTTATTTTCAACAGCTACTCTTTGAACTAGTCCTAAACAAATTAACAAATTAATCATAAATGATCCACCATACGTATAAAAAGGAAGCGGAACACCAGTTAATGGTATAACACCTAATACACCACCTAAATTAATTAATATATGAAGACTAATTAAAGAAGCTACTCCATAACATATTATAGTTCCAAATAAATTATAAGATCTTCTACCAATTCTTATAATTCTCCATATTATAATAAAATAAGCCGCTAACATTAATATACCTGATACTAATCCCATTTCTTCTATAATTATTGCAAAGATAAAATCAGTATGAGCTTCTGGTAAATATAAGAACTTCTGCTTACTATTACCATAACCACTACCAAGTAAGCCACCTGTATTTATTGCAATATAACCATTACATACTTGATAACCAGTTTTTTGTCTATACCTAGTACAAGGATCTTTATAATTAAATCTACTTTTTTGACTATCACTTAATCCTTTACCAGTTAAAAGCATTACAACTACTAAAATCAAAACTGAAATAACAGCAGATGATGTCATAACAAGTTTTGTCTTAGAATCATATGGAACAATTAAGAATATAACAATAGTTATTCCCATTATAACCATCATTGTACCAAAGTCAGGTTGCTTATATACTAAGAGTATAAATATAATTGGAACTAGAAATGGTAAAACTTTCATTGTATTACTTATGTTCCTTATCTTAATTAAATAAGAATATATAAAAGCAAAGTATAAAATAAGAACTGTCTTAGCAAACTCACTAGGCTGAATACCAAAACTTCCTATAAAAAGCCAACCTTTAACACCATTACTAACATTATCATTAACAAGTACATATACTAATAAACCGATTATTCCTACAACAGATAAATAAACTAAATTTTTCCATCTTTTAAGTGGAACACTTATAATAATTCCAGCACAAAAAAGACCTATACATATAAATATCAATTGTCTTTTAAAGAAATAATAGCTATCTTGATACTTCATATATGCTTTTAGAGAAGATGCACTTCCTACCATCATAAGACCAAATACTAAACATATAAAGCTAATAATTAAAAGTGGTTTATCTATTTTATTAAGTACTCTTTTATTAAACATTTTTAATCTCCTAACATATATATAATACCACATCTTTTTTAAATTTTTAATACCTAGGTATTTTGTATAACACTTTGTTTACATTTAGAGTAAACTATAGTAGGTAATTATAAAGGAGGGATATTAGTATGTATTATTATGGTTACCAAGGTGGTTACGGATATAACTCTCCATGTTCAGGTGGTGCTTATGCTTATCCATCATATGGAAACAATAGTGGATATGGTGCTGCTATAATACTAGTTCTATTTATTTTACTTGTTATAGTAATTGGTGCTAGATGGATAGGAAATAATTAAAGACTACTTACTTAAGGAAGCATTTATTTGCTTTCTTTTCTTTTTCATTTTACTTTCTTATTAATTTATGATAGAATACATTTAAGTTTGGGGATGTATTATATGTTTAAGAAGTTAAAAATACTAGATGAAAAAGATAAAAGATTAAGAACTAAAAGTGAAAATGTAGTTTTTCCTATATCGAAAGAAGAAAAAGAAACCATAAAAATAGCTATGGATAACTTAAGATATAGTCAAATAGAAAAGTACGCTAAAAAGTATAACTTAAGAGCTGGTTGGGGACTTTCTGCTGTACAAATTGGTATATTAAAAAGATGGTTTATAATAGTAGAAGAACAAGATGATGGTTCATTTAAAGAATACTTTTTTGCTAATCCTAAAATAATTAGTAATTCACAAGAGAAAATATATGTTGAACAAGGAGAAGGATGCTTAAGTGTTAATCGTGATGTTCCTGGTATAATACCTAGATATGCAAGAGTAACAGTTGAAGCTTATGATATGAATGGTAATAAATTCACTTTAAGAGTAAGAGAAGATTTAGCTATATGTGTACAACATGAATTAGATCACTTAGAAGGTATATTATTTGTTGATAGAATTGATAAAAAGAATCCTTTTAAAGACAAAGATAAATATAGATCAATATAAAAACATTTAAGTTATAAAAATGTTTTTTTGTTTTATACTTTAGTTGGCACTAAATAATTAAAATAAGGAATATTTCTTAAAATCATATATATAAATAAAACTATAATGATAACAATTAATATCTTAGTATTAGGAAATATTACTATTCCTTTAAATATATAATTATAAATTAATAATATTAAATATATAAAAAGCATAATACTTAGAATAAACACTCCTGGATTATATCTAAAACTTTGATAAAAATCTAATTTTATCAAAGACTTAATCATTCTAGTTGTACCACAACCTGCACAGTAAAAATTAAATAGATACTTAAATAAACATCTAAAGTGCATTAAATCAAGTATTTTAATAGAAAGTAAAATAACTAATATAACTAAAGCAGTTATTAATATAACTTTAAATAATCTTTTTTTCATATTATAAAAACATGAACATAGTTTCAAATGGTAAAGTAAAATCTATGTTATTATTAGCATTATCAACTACATTAAAGATAACACCTAAATAATATAATATAATCCATAATACAAGCATACATGCACTTATTATGATACCTGCTATCGCAAGTGATTTACCATCATTGTTATATTTCTTTGATTCACATAATCCTATAATAGAAAACACTAATCCTATCCAAGATGATGCACCGCAACATAAAAGTGATACTAAAGATATTACAAATCCTGCTATTGCAAGACCATTTTTCTTAACCTTGTCACTTTTAACATTACTTTTATCATTAACTACTCTTTCTTTTTCATTAGAATTTTTTTTATTACTAAAATCACATTTACAATTAGGACAAATCATATTTTCATCTAATGCATTACCACAATTTGAACAATATTTCATACTAATTACCTCCGTTTATATTATCTTTATTATCAATATCCTCTAGTTTAACACTAACTAATTTAGATACACCAGACTCTTGCATAGTTATTCCATATAAACAATCTGCATATTCCATTGTCTTCTTTTTATGTGTAATTACTATAAACTGAGTCTTTTTCTTAAATTCATTTAAGAACTTACCAAAATTATCAACATTTACTTCATCAAGTGCTGCCTCAACCTCATCTAATACACAAAATGGAACTGGTCTTACTTCTAATATTGCAAATAAAAGTGCTATTGCAGTTAATGTTTTTTCACCACCTGATAAAAGTGATATATGCTTAAGTGTTTTACCTGGCGGAAGAGCTTTTATATCAATACCAGTTTTTAATAAATCATCTGGATCAGTTAATGAAAGTTCTGCATTACCACCACCAAATAATTTTTTAAATACTTCTTTAAATTTTTCTTTTATTTCATTAAATGTATTAATAAATTTTTCTTTCATAATATCATCTAATTCTTTAATTATTTCAAGTATTGTATTCTCAGCCTTTTCTAAATCATTTCTCTGATTAGTTAAAAATTCATGTCTTGTCTTTACTCTTTCATACTCTTCTATAGCTCCTAGATTAACTTCTCCTAGCCTTTTTATTTCAGCCCTACATTTATCAACAATCTGCCTAGCTTCTTTTTTATCCATATCTAAAAAGTAATTTTCTTTAGCTTTTTCATAAGTTATAGAATAGTCTTCAGTTAAAGTATTAAGTAAATTATCAAGCATTACATCTAATCTATTTACCTTTATTTCTAAATCTTTTAACTCATCTTTTTTCTTGTAATATAAAGAGTTATTTAACCTAGACTCTTTTTCCATGTCTTCTATAGTTTCATTATTACTATTAATAATAGCTTTAATATTATTAACATTTAATTCTAAACTTTGTCTTTGTCTTTCTTTTTCATAGAACTCTTCTACTATCTTTTCTTCTTCTTTAGATAAAGTATTATTAATTAAACCTTTTATATTATTTGCTTCTTCTTTTAAATTATCTAATTCTTTTTCTAAAGAACTTTTCTTAAGCAATTCATAATTATAACTTGCTTCTAGCTTAGTTTTTTCATCTAGAGTTTTATTTTTTAAATTATCATAAACTTTATATTTATTATCTTCTATGTTTATCTTTTCTTCTTTTTCTTTTCTTTTTTCTTGAAGTTTTCTAAGAAGTTCACGGTTATAATTTAAATCATGTTTTTGCGTTATTATGTTTGTTTGATTTTTTATTGCACCACCTGTTATAGCTCCTCCAGTATGAACTAGTTCTCCATCTAATGATACTACTTTATATCTATATGATATTTTTCTTGCAATAGAATTTGCACTATCTAAATCTTTTACTATAATAGTTGTACCTAACCTATTTTTAATTATTCTATCATAAGTAGATTCATATCTAACTAAGTTAGATGCAACATCAATAAAATCATTTTCTAATCTTAATTGCTTAAGTGTTTCATTATCTATGTATCCTTCTTTAATTATATTAATAGGAAAAAATGTTGCTCTTCCAAATTTATTTATTTTAAGATAATTAACTGCATCTTTAGCAGCTAATTCATCTGTTGTAACTATATAGGAAGATGCAGATGCTAAAGCTGTTGAAATAGCTGTAGCATAAAGGTCATCAACTTCAATTAATGATGCAATAGTTCCATGAATACCAGTAAGTTTTGGATTATCTAAAACGCATTTAACAGCATATGGTAAACTAGAATTATTTTCTATAGAAGTTTTTAACATTTCTATTTTATACTTTGTTTCATTTTCTAATCTGTTTTGAGTTAACATGTCATTTTCTAGGGCATCATGTACTTCTTTTAGTTTATTAAACTTAAAGATTATATCATCATAAGTTAAATTAACTTCATCTAATTTTTTCTTAATCATTGATATATTATTATTACTTGCAAATATTTCATTTTCTTTTCTTAAAATATTTTCTTTTATATTAACTAAATTATCATGTACTTTCGTATCACTTGCATTATACTTTTGTCTTTCTGTAATAAGATTTTTTTTACCCTTTAATTCTTCAGCTTCTTTTGTTATAGCATTTAGCTTATTTTGCATTTCAAATAATTCTTCATTATTTTTAGTTTGCTCTAATTTTAATTTTTCACTACTAGCCAAAAACGTAGAATTATCAGTTTCCATTAAAGTAAGTTCATTAGTTAAATTAGATACCTTTAATTTATTTTCCTGATACTCGGTATTCATACTTTCTACTTCACTAACTATTAACGATACTTCAATTGAGTCTAATTTTTCTTTGTTTTCTAAATATTTTTTAGCATCATTACTTTGTTTTTCAAGAGGTTTTAAGTTAGATTCTATTTCTAAAATAATATCATTTATTCTAGTCATATTATCATGAGTTCTATCTAGTTTTCTTAATGCTTCATCTTTTCTTTTTCTATATTTTAATACGTTAGCAGCTGATTCGAATATAATTCTTCTATCCTCTGGTTTATTAGATAATATTGCACCTATATCACCTTGTGAAATAATATTAAATGATTCTTTATTTATACCAGTATCAACAAGTAAATCTTGTATATCTTTAAGTCTACATTTTTCATTATTTAAATAATATTCATTTTCTCCAGTTTTATATATACATCTTTTAATTTGCACTTCAGAATAATCTATTGGTAAATATTTATCAGTATTATCAAAAACTAATGTAACACTCGCAAGATTAGCTGCTTTTCTTGATTTACTACCAGAAAATATTACATCACTCATAGCACCTTCACCACGTAATTGTTTAACTGATTGTTCACCAAGTACCCATCTTATAGCATCTACTATATTACTTTTACCAGAACCATTAGGTCCTACTATACCAGATATACCACTTGTTAAATTAATTGTAATTTTATCTGCAAAAGATTTAAAACCAGAAGTTCTAATTTCCTTTAAATACATATATTTCACCTACTATACTTATAATTTGGCTTGTTTTCTTAAAGCATCATGTGCAGCATGTTGTTCTGCTTCCTTTTTACTCTTAGCATTTCCACTACCTAAAATAATACCATCTACTATTACATTAACATAAAACGTTCTATCATGAGATGGACCTTCTTCTTTTGATAATTCATAGTGAACAGATTTTTTAGTTGTCTGAACAAGTTCTTGAAGTTTAGACTTATAATCCATAAAAAATATTTCTGGTTTATCTTTTATAAAAGGTATAACTATCTCATATACTATTTGTCTAGCTTTAATATATCCTTGATCTAGATATACTGCTCCTAAAAATGATTCAAACATATCAGCAAGTGTTGCTTTTCTATATCTTCCACCACTTTTTTCTTCTCCTTTTCCTATCTTTACATATTTTGGAAAATCAAGAAGCATAGCATACTCATATAAAGCATTTTCACAAACATACATTGATCTTATCTTAGTCATCTTACCTTCCTCATAATTAGTAGTATTATAAAGATAATCACTCATAATTAAATCAAGCACTTTATCACCTAAAAACTCTAATCTTTGATAATCTTCTTTTAAATTATGTTCATTACAATATGATGAATGTGAAAATGCTGTATCATAAATATGCATATTATCAGTTTTAATATCAAACCTATCTAATAGTTCCATAATTATATCACCCAAACAAATTATAACAAAAAAACTAGAGTAAATCTAGCTTTATTTAATATTGTAATTGCTTTGTATATGATTAGCTGTCTCATTTATCACGTTTTTTTCATTTGTTAATTTTTCTAATAATCTTTTTTTATTTTCAACAGTTTCTTTTAAGGAAGTAATTTCTATATTTAGTTTTTCAACACTTAATTCATAATCTGATTGTTCCTTTTTTGTTAGAAGCAAAACTCTTTTAAATAATTCCATATCTTTTGGCACTTCACTTTTATAAGAATCAAGTAAACTTTTTAAGGTCAAATCAATAGCACTTTTTGTATTAATTTTATCTTCTAACAAAGACTCTCTACATTTTAACATAGCACATCTAAAATCAATTTCTAATTTTAACTCTTCTATATTTTTATAATATTCTTTATCCATACTATTTGATAAATTAATTATTGCATTAATAATTTCATAATTATTAGTTATAGAACTATCCTCTTTAAAAAATGGTTTAAAATCTATATTTTTCTGTTTTTCTTTAACATCATCTTCACTTTTTTCTTCTGCAATAACATTATCTTTGTTGTTCATGATATTGGTATTCTTCTTTTTTCTAGCAAGAGAAATAATACTTTCACAACCATACTTTTCAATTTCTTCTTTAGTTATTAATATACCCCTATACTCTACATCAATATTATCAAAGGCATTCTTTTCTATTTTCTCCACACCACTTGGTATAAATACCATACTAAGATTGTTGTGGTAAAACGCTCCAGTTTCTATTTTTTTTAAACTATTTGGTAAAATAATACTTTCTATATTATTTCTAAAAAACGATTCCCTTGGAATAATAGTAATTCCCTCTTTTAAAATAACCTCTTTTAATCTATTAAGTGCAAAACAGTCCATTCCCATACTTTTAATAGTAGATGGTATTATAACTTTTTCTATTTTATTATTTGCAAAAGCATATGCACCAATAGACTCTAAGCCCTCTGGTAAACTCAAACTAGTAATTCCCATATTAGAATAAGCATTAACCGAAATATCTTTAGTACCATCAGCTATAACAACATTATCTCTTACATTATCATTTATACCACTCTTAATATCATAAAACATTTAAGCACCTCTTTATCTATATACATATTAACATAACTTTATTAAATACGTCAAAACATTTATTATAAAGTGTAAAATAAAGGTGACTTTTAAGCCACCTTTACAAATTAATTAATTTCTAAATACTTATAAGAATCATTATTTAATTTAAATCCAACTTCTTCTATCAAGTAATATTCATTTTCATCATAAGTTGCATTACTAATTGAAATATTATCTTTTAGTGTCGGATTAGTATTAAAATTATTTTTATCTTCAAAAGTTATTTTAGAATCATCTATAATTGTTTTTATTTCATTAAATTTATTACCAAACTTAACTGTAACTTTAAAATAAATTCTTTCAGCTCCATTAAACACATATTTTGGAACAATAACTTCATTTTTATAAGTTGACAAAATACTATTATTATCTTGCTTTTTAAAATCTATCGTTTGCCAAGAACATCTTTCACAAGTTTTAAACTCATATTGATATTTTCTAGCACATCCTTTTTTTATGTCAACTTTTAATTTAACATATGATTTATCATCATAATTGGAAATACTTTTATTTATATCATAATCAGTAACATAATTTTGGTTATTTACTTTGCACACATTATCATCACATTCAATATTATGTGTATCTACTTTTAAATTAATATCAGATGAATAAATTCTACCATAATCACTATCAATCAAACACATAAAGCTATCAGTTTCATGATTTACGTTAGCATATTCTAAAAGACCAAAAGCACTTATTGCACTATTATTATTTAAAATAGAGACAATAGAACTTGTATTATCCTTACTTATATAATTCTTAGCATCGCTTAATATATTACCTAGGTTTGAAATTGGTGAATAATTTTTATAATTATCATCTAAAGTTGTTATAAAACTTGGCATTAATTCACCACTTTGATTATTCTTTGAATTTTGCACAATATCGTTTAAATCAATTCCAAGAGATACAATTTTAGAAAGTCCTTCTGTAAATTTTTTAACATTATTATTTGTATTTTCAATTAAGTTTTTAATATCATCTGCAGTTAGTTCAGATATTTTTTTACCCTTTATACTATCAAGTTTACTTTTTGCACTATCTATTAAGGTTTTAAATGAATGATTTTCATGATTGGTTACTGCGTCAGCCCCATATTCAACCTTATATATTTCTCCATAATGGAATCCTATATCACTTATTGGATCTCCAGTAATAGAATATAAAACTAATCTACCACTACTTTTTATATCATCTGAATAATTTACTGTTCTATCACTATTTACCACATTACCATTTTTATCATGGGTTGATAAATAAATTAACGAATTATTAATATTAGTTGTAAATTTATTTGATACAAAAATTGGAGTTACACCCATTCCATTAAAATATGCAACTTGTTCTAAATGAGAATTACTAATATTATATTTCTTACTATAATCTGCTAATTCAACTGCATTTAATACTTCTCTTGTTTCTGGACTAGTCTTAATATTAGCTTCCTTATCAACTATTGCAGCTCCACCAATTTGAGCTAGATAAGCTCCAAGAGAATGCCCTGTTACATATATTTTAGCATTGTTATTATCTTTTATTATTTTATCATATACTTCCTGTGCATAATTGTAAGCTTTCATAGACTGTGAATTTTGTCCATTAATAGAATATAAAACATCTGTTATCCATTCATATAAATCTGGATAATCTGTACCTCTAAATGCTATTACATAATTATTACCTTTTTTAAATGTAATTGCATCAAAAGCATTATTCCAAGAAACATTATCAGGATCCTTTTTTCTTTCACTATCACTTTTATAATCAAATATTGACCAAGAGCCCTCTAATTCTTTTACATCAGCAAAATTTAAAAAGTAATATTTTTGTCCATCTTCCTGGAAAGCATCAGTCAAAACATTAACAACACTTTTAGCTTTTCTTTCACTCATTCCCTCTATATATTGATTAACCTCATAATTTTCTTTAGAATTTCTAAGCTTCACCATTTCATTTTTTTGTGAAAAGAAACAGCTTTTTTTTAGTTTCCCATCAGAGTCAATACATCCATTATTATCTTTTGAACTTCTTGTTAATGGATATTTATAAATATTATCATTGGGAACATCCTCATATACTAAGGATGCTAACATTGCAAGTTCTCTTGTACTTACGTTTTCATCATCATTTGCAGATAGATAGTTTTGTCTTTCTGTTACAAAATTATTAGAATAACTAATAATATATGATAATAAAAATATAAATACAGATGATAAAATTATACCTACTTTTAATTTTTTCATTAACTAAACCTCCTTTATTTTTTTGTTCCACATTTAGTAAACTGATTAATTTCTCCATTTTCATTAAATAAACTTAAATATAATTTAGTCATATAAAATGTATAAGATTTATTTTCACCAATATCTTCTTCCCAATCACTACTTTTATTAATATTTAACTTACTAAAATCATAAGTATTAATTGTTTTTTGTCCTTCTTTAGTAGCATATACACTATAAATCAAATCATTATTTTCCATATGAACCAATACGTACATTTTATCTATGTTATCATTTTTTTCACCTAATTGATAATCATACATACAATAATCACTATTATTAATTACATTGTCAGCTTTTATATTTTCTACCTGTCTTGACACACTAGTAAAAAATGCTTTTTCTTTTGCAATTTTAACCTGCTTTATAACATTTGGTATCGCAAAAGTTAATAATATTCCAAGTATTACTATAACAGCTAATATTTCAATAAGTGTAAATCCACGACGTTTTTTCTTTAATTTCTTTTTTGTTTTATCCATACTTCCTCCTATTCTTTAAATTAATTATACTGTTGTTTGTAGAATTAGTCAATAAATTAAATTGTTATTTAAGCACTTATTTTTCTTGTGGAAAACTCATACTTTTCTTATTTCAAATGCAACTATCTGCATTTTAGAAAATCTTTTTTCCACCTTACCAGTTAATAGATAAACACATGGTATATCAATATTAAAATATTTTTCATAAATTCTAGGAAACAATACAACGTCTATTTTACCAAAAGAATCACTAGCTTCTATAAACATCATTCTTTCATTATTCTTCGTAGTTATTTCTCTTCTTCTTTCAAAATATAATACTATTTTTATATTCTTATCAAAATAATTATCTATGTTTTTAGTAGTTATACTATTATCATTTATATATTTATTAGTTGGATGATTACTTATATAATAGCCATATATCATAAACTCATACTCTGATAATTTATTATTTTCATACTCATCATATAATTTTATCTCTGGTTCAATTATTATGTTATCTTCCAAATCAGATGAGATATCAGCATAATTAATAATAGCTTCCATATTTTCTATTAAAGTTCTTTTGTTATAACCAAACTCATCTAAAGAACCAGATAAAATAATATTTTTAATTACATCTTTACCTAACTTATAGTTTCTTTTAACAAAATCTATATATGACTTATATGTACCATTATCACATCTTTCATTTACAATTCTATTAGATGATAAAACACCTATATCTTTAATAATAGAAAATGGAGATAAAATATTATTATCTTTAACTTCATAATAAGACGTAGATAAATTTATACTAGGTTTTAATACATTAATATTAAGAACTTTAGATTCATCTATTTCTTTTTTTATCTTTTGTTTATTACCTATAGAATTATTTAACATCTCACACATAAATACTAAAGGATAATGTACCTTTAAATAAGCTATTTTATAACCTATAATAGCATAACTAACAGAATGTGCCTTATTAAATCCATAATTAGCAAACTTCTCTATTAAATCATAAACTTCCATAGCTTCTTTTTTGCTATACCCATTATTTATACTACCTAAAATAAAATCATTTCTATAAGAAAGAAGTAAGTCTTCCTTTTTCTTACTCATCGCTCTTCTTAACATATCAGCTTTCGCATAAGAAAAAGATGCCATAGAAGATGCAATTTGCATTATCTGTTCCTGATAAATAATTATTCCATACGTACTTTTTAATATACTTTCTAATTTTTCATTAATATAAGTAGTTTTTTCCTTTCCACTTCTTCTTTTAATATATAAAGGTATATTATCTATTGGTCCAGGTCTAAAAAGTGCTACAGCATCAATTAAATCATTTATATTAGTAGGTTTTAAGTCAGTTATAAACTTTTTCATACCATTAGATTCAAACTGAAATATACCATCTAATAATCCAAAAGAAAATAACTCATATGTTTTTTTATCATCAAGTGGTATATCATTAAAAGAAATACCTACTTTTTTAATAATACTATCTACTAAACTTAAATTTTTAAGAGATAAAAAATCCATCTTAAGAAGACCTAAATCCTCTATATAATTCATAGTATAACCACATAAATAATTACCAGAAGAATCAGTTAAAAGAGGTACATAATTTCTTAAGGTTTTACTAGATATAATAACACCTGCTGCATGAATAGAAGTATGTCTTTTAATACCTTCTAAATGAAGTGCTATGTCATATAATTTTCTTAACTCTTCATCACTATTTAATATTTTTCTAACACTAATATTATCTAATTCTTTTTTTAAAGTACTCTTATCATCAAAACTCTTAACTAAATTATCTATTTTATAACTACTAACATTAAGTATTCTAGCTAAATCCCTTATTACTTGCTTTGCAAGTAAATTAGAAAAAGTAACTATTTGACAAACTTTATCCTTACCATATTTATTTGTAACATAATCTATAACCTGATCTCTTTTATCAGAGTCAAAATCAATATCAATATCAGGCATAGTAACCCTATCTGGGTTTAAAAAACGTTCAAAAAGTAAATCATACTCTAAAGGATCAATATCAGTTATACCAAGACTATAAGATACTAAAGAAGAGGCAGCAGACCCCCTACCAGGTCCAACTAAAATATCATGTCTTTTAGCATACTTAACATAGTCCCATACTACTAAAAAATAATTACTAAAACCCATTTTTATAATAATATTAAGTTCATGTTTTAATCTATCAATATAATCTTTAGTAACATTACCATTTAATCTTTTCTTAAGACCAATAATACATAAATCTGTTAAATATTTATTATAATTAAAATTATCATCACTATTATAAACTGGTAATAAAAAATTATTTTTAGGTATTACTAAATCTATTTTATTTATAAAAAACATAGTTGTTTTTGTAAACTCAATAGGCACGTTACCCTCTAGAGTAACACTTGATTCAAAGTTATAAGTATTATCATCTATTTTATATAGAAAAGGTAAATACTTTTCATAAGATTTATCTAATGTTAAATACTTTTTAATATATACTTTATCTACATCAATTAAGTCATATTCTTCTTTAGAAGAAAAACCAATAAATACATCAGATGAGTACTTTTTTATTTCATTAAAATACTCTTTATAACAAAAAGGAATAACTATAATTATATCACCTAAAAACTCATATAATTTTTTCAAATTAAGTAATCCTTCATTTTTTAAAGTATTTATATTACATAAATTTTGATATCCTTTATAATTTTTAGCATAAAGTAAAAGAGTATAATCTAAATTAACTTCAAGTCCTATAATAGGTTTAATATTATTTTCCCTGCACTTTTTATAAAACTCCATAGTTCCATATAAATCATCATCACATAATGCACAAGCTTTAATATCATAACTAATTAACTTTTCAATTAAATCATCTATTTTAATTAAACTTTTTAAAATAGAATAATCACTTTTAACATATAAAGGAACATAATTCATAAGTTATACCCTCCTTCATTTATTATTTTACTACAAAAAGCTTAATTTTTAAATTTTAATTTGACTATTTCATGATAATATGTTAAAGTTATTAAGCAAACACGCACTTTAAGGAGGAATTAAACATGGCTAAAAATGTATCTAGTAAGAAACCATTATTTGGAAATAGTCGTTCACATGCACTAAATGCAACTAGAAAAAAACAAAAGGTTAATTTACAAAATGTAACTTTAAATGGAGTTAAAGTTGTAATGAGTGCAAAAGAAGCTAAAAAGTTTAGAAAAAATAATGCATAATAAAACTACCAAGAACGGTAGCTTTTTTATTTTAATTATAAATCTTCATATCATATAAAGAAATTTCATAATAATTTCCGTTTTCATCTGTATAATAAGATACATAAACATTATAAAAATCATTAACATTATTAACTATAAATTCATTAAATTCATTATTTATAATATTAGCAATATCTCTTAAACTTTTCATACTAACATCTGAGGGAGACATAATCTCGTTGTTTTTATTATTCTTTTTTATAACTTCTAAAATATATTTAGCTAACAAATAATTCATGTTATCTTCATTACCATTAACTATCTTATCAGATTTTAAAGTCTCACCCTCATAATATAAATAATTATTATTATCAACATCAACGTTTTCCGATTCTTTTTTAAGTTTGTCTTTTTCATTTTCTGCTAATGACATTACTAGTACACCTTTATTTCCATTAACCTCATATAATTTTCGTATTCTTTCACCAATAGTATTATATTTTGTATAAGTATTGTTGCCAATTGTAACCACTAGATTTTTTTTGTCAAACGAAAAATATTCAGAAGCCGAATCACCTGAAAGAAGTGCATTAAGTGCATTATTTAATGTAGAATTTAAACTTAGATAAAATTTATCTGTAGAAAATCCATCAGCACTTACACTTGTATCTTTCGTGCAACTATTATCTGTACAAGTAATTACAAAAATATTATCATCACTATCTTGATGTTCTTTTCCAGTATTAGGATCAGTAAAATTACTCTCTAAATAACCTTCTTCAACTAAAGTTTTTGTACTTACAAAATAAACATTATTAGTAGTCATATATGCTTTAGCTATTTCTATTATTTCTTCTGCAGCTTGCACTTTTACCTTTTCTTTTGAAGTTTTAACGTATTTAGTAACCCCAATAGAAACTAATGTGATTAAAATACCAACTATTACTATTACTGCTAATAACTCTATTAATGTAAAACCTTTACTTTTTTTCACCTTTATCACCTATCCTATATTAATATTAACATTATGATATAAATTAGTCAATTTATTAATAACAAAAAAAGAAAAGCATTCATGCATTTCTTACTACTTACTACCAGTAGATCCAAAGCCTGCTTCTCCTCTTTTAGTATCATCTAATTCATTTACTTCTTTAAATACAGCTTTTAAATAAGGCATTATAACTAATTGTGCAATTCTCTCTTGTGGTTCAATTTGTCTTACCTCATTTGAATGGTTATGAAGTGCAACCATTACTTCTCCTCTATAATCAGAATCTACAACTCCTACTTTATTAGCTGGTGCTAATCCTTTTTTAGAAGCTAAGCCACTTCTTGCAAATATAAAAGAAGCATATCCGATAGGCGTTTCTATAGCAATACCTGTTTTAATTAATTTAGTTTCTCCTGGATTTAATACTTCTGCACTTTCTATGCAAGCATATAAATCACAACCAGCTGCATATTCTGTACCATAAGTTGGTATAGTAGCTTTTTCATTTACTTTTTTTAATTTTATTTCTTGTGTTAACATATTTATACTCCTACTAATTCTTTTTCTTTTAATAGTACTATTTTATTATTTTTAAGTGTTTTTTTAACATCTATTACTCTTTGATTAGAAGATCCTTTCCATTTTAATGTAAAGTCATGTAATTCATCTTCATATCTTCCATCTACTAATACATCTATATAATTTAGTACTTCTTTATCTTTTAAGTCTCTATCAAATAAGAAACCACTCCATACCCATATTGTCTTATCTGGGTATATTTCTTTAAATTTTTTAGCTAGTTTAGTAGTGCCTTTAATATTATTAGGATGCATAGGTTCTCCTCCTAATATAGAAAGTCCCTTTATATAATCATTATTTGCTAAATCAATTATTTTATCTATAGTCTCATCAGTAAATTCTGTTCCACTTTTAAAATCCCATGTCTCAGGGTTAAAGCAATTCTTGCAATGGAATGAACAACCTTGCATAAAAATTGAAACTCTAACACCTGGTCCATTAGATATATCCATTTTTCTTATTTTATTATATCTCATATATTACGCATCCTTATTATCTATATGTATTACTCTTTCTTTTATTT
>OIZL01000590.1_pt1 | contig 25582 bp, 26 predicted proteins | sample 1588541 | NCBI WGS metagenome assembly OIZL01 (sample SAMN03283285) | human gut metagenome | biome: human-associated habitat; material: feces | host: Homo sapiens | place: Peru | collected 2012 | reverse complement strand
AATAAATTTTATTACATTCTATACGAAGTTGGGGCGTTTCGTAAAAAATAAAAACGAATAGCTGGGAGCGGATTAATTTTGCAAATTACAATTTATTACTTGCTTTATAAGGACTGATTTTATGAAAAATATTAGCAGAAAAAGAAGAATGATATACTTATTAATGATTGCGGTAATATTATTTACATTATTAATAATTAGAATATTTTGGCTGCAATTTATTAGCGGGGATGAACTTCAAACTTTAGCATATGAACAGCAAACGTTAGATAGAAAAGTAAATCCTAGAAGAGGGACTATTTACGATTCTAATATGACCGAACTCGCAGTAAGTTCAACTGTTTATACTGTTACAGTTAATCCAACCAATATTGAAGAAAAAAATAAAGAAATAATCGCGAAAAAAATATGCGAAATATTTGACTTGGATTATGAAAAGATTTTAAAAAGAATAAAAAAGCGAAGCTCAATAGAAACTATTGTTAGAAAAGAAGAAAAAGAAAATGTTGATAAACTAAATGAATGGCTTGTACAAAATAATTTGAGTAAGGGCATTAACATAGATGAAGATACAAAAAGATATTATCCATACAATAATTTTGCTTCACATATAATAGGCTTTTGTGGAAGTGATAATCAAGGATTAGGTGGAGTAGAAGCTAAGTATGACAGTGTCTTGCAAGGCACTAAGGGGAGAATTACTAAAGTAAAAGATGCATCTGGAAAAGAGGTAGAGGGAACAGTTGAGGAATATCAGGAAGCAATTGATGGAAAAGATATAGTTATGACAATTGACATAGGTGTTCAATCAATTGCAGAAAAATACTTGGAACTTGCTTGTATTGACAATAAGTGTACTGATGGCGGAAATGTAGTTATAATGGAACCTAAAACTGGTAATATCCTAGCAATGGCTACTTATCCAACATATAATTTAAATGACCCATATACAGTCACAGATAATGAGATAGCACAAAAATGGCAAGAATTATCTAATAAAGAAAAAAATGAAGCTTTACAAGCAATGTGGAGAAATAAAGCGATAGCTGATACTTACGAACCGGGTTCAACTTTTAAACTAGTAACAACATCTGCGTCTTTAGAAGAAGGAATAACAACTACGGATAAAGCTGGTGAGTTTTGCTGTACTGGTAGTATTACAATAGCTGGTGTTAGAATAAAATGTTGGAGACATTATAGACCTCATGGAAGTCAAAGTCTAAGGCAAGCACTAATGAATTCATGCAACCCAATTTTTATAGGATTAGGTCAAAAATTGGGAGTAGAAACATATTATACTTATCTAGAAAGGTTTGGATTTTTAAGTAAAACAGGTATAGATTTACCAGGAGAGGCAAAAGGAATATTTTTGGATAAGTCAAAAGTTGGACCTGTTGAACTTGCTACAATATCATTTGGGCAAAGATTTGAAGTAACACCAATACAAATGATAACAATGGTTTCGACGATAGCTAATGGAGGCAATAGAATGAAACCAAGATTAGTTAAAGAAATTATAGATACACAAACAGGAGAAAAAAATGAAATTAATCCGGAATGTGTAGGAAGAGCAATATCTAAAGAAACTGCAGAAAGCGTTTTAAGCATGATGGAATCTGTAGTAGCAGAAGGAACAGGAAAAAATGCAAAGGTTGCAGGCTTTAGAGTAGGTGGAAAAACAGGAACATCAGAAGATGGTGTAAACACAAATAAATATGTAACGTCATTTGTAGGAGTAGCACCAATTTCAGAACCAAAAGTTGCAATATTAGTAACCTTATATAATCCAACAGGAGAAGGAGGACATCAAGGAGGTGCATGGTTCATTTTGTCGCTACACTTTAAGCAACATTCAAAAAGCCTTACAATTTAGGTAGAAAATAGAACAATCGAATCAAAGAGAAAGTGATTTTAGAATTACTTTCTCTTTTAAAGTATATGAAGGAGGACAAGCTATGGAAAAAGAAAATATTATTAGTACAAATTTTATAATGACTAATAGAGATATAATAGCTAAATTTGGAGTGAATTCAGCTGTAATGCTAGGCGAATTATATGGAAGAATGAATTATTTTAGAAAAAGAAATGAATTAAAATTTGGATACTTTTTTGCCACTAAAGAGAGCATAGAAAAGAGTACAAAATTAAGCCCATATAAACAAAGAAAAGCAACATCAATATTACAAACTGTTGAAATTTTAGATGTAAAACATATTGATATTCCACCAAAGACTTATTATAGAATTAATGAAGAAAAGTTGCTGAAAGTACTGAAAAATTCAGTAGTGCATGAGGTGAATAACTAGTAATTAATATTTTAAACGACTAGGTATTAAAAATGTTGACTATAGTATGCTAAAAAATTTAACACAAATAATAATAAGTAATAATAATAAAATAATAAATAAGAAAACACACATTAAAATCTTGGATTGAAGAATATCATTAAATACAAAGTTGGACAAGTTGTCCTAAATACACATATCCTTACAGAGAGTAAAGATATGTGCCTAAAAAAGAAAATATGTTTTGTAAATAGTTCATTATAAAAAGTGGACAGGTTGTTCACAAATGATATAATCTTACAAAGAGTAAGGCTATATTAATAAAAGTATATTATAAAAATGTATGCCTTTTTGTAATACATTTTTGTAAAAGTAATACTATTAGAAAGCTTTGCTTTCAAAGGTTTTAGGGGAAGATGTAATACATCTATTCTTGCACTACGTGAAAAAAGTAAAAAAATTTTGAAAATGGGCTGAATTTATAAAGTGAGCACGTTAGAATAAATATAGTTATTAAATATAACAATTTAAAATAAGGTGTAAGGAGAGATGAAAGATGTTAAATAAGGAAGAGTTAAAATCATTTCAAGAAGAATCTCTTATTGATTCTTGGTATAATAATAGAGCAGAAGATTTATATATACTAAATGATGTCGATAAAAAGAAAATATCAGAAATAACAAAAGGAGAAGATACCTATCAAATAATAGTAGATGAAATATCTAAATTAGCTAACAAAGATGATAAAGAAAAAATACTTGAGAAAATAGATAAACATTGTAATAAATTAGTTAATATTGGTGGTTATGAAAATGAAAAATTTTATAAGGTTGGATTTATGGATGGAATTAATTTTATTATTGAATGCATAGGAGGAAAATTAAGATGTTGAGTAAATATGGGATTTTATATAGTAAATATTTAGAAGAATATAAGCTAATAACTTATTAAGAATTAATAATGAATGGAACTATAAATGATTTCTTGGAATTAAAAGATAAAGAATTTAATAATTTTTGACAAAATTTACATAATATGGTAAAATAAAGAAGGTATTTAAATTTTTTATATAAGGAGTAAATTTTGGAAGCAAGTATAAATAAAAAATATAGTTCTCAAGAAATAGCTCAAATAATTGAAACTGGAATTAAAAAAAGTGAAATAAGAAGATTTTTTATGCAACCAGGTAATTTGCCATATAGTGAAGTAAAAAAAATACAAGCAGAATTTTGTAGATTTATTGGATTTTGTATTTTGTTTAGAAGTACTAAAAATATAGAAAAATATATGTTATTAAAAGATAAAAAAGAGCAAATTGATTATATAAAATCAGAAATCGTAAGTAGATTAGGGATTCTCCCAAGTGAAGTAAATGAAAGGAAAGAAGAAGTAAGAGAATATGCTTTAAATAATTTTAAAAGGTATGGATTTGTATTTCATGCAGGTAATAGTAAGTCAATTAATAAGAAAATGGAATTTGGATTGAATGGAAATAACAACAATGTGGAGCATCAAAAAGAATTGTTAGAAATAGAAGCGATATATAGAAAGTATGATCTTAATAATTTATATAGTCCATTAGGATTTGCATCGGCAGACATTAAAGAAAAGAAAAATGGATGGTTCTTTGATGGATGGCCTTTAAATGCAACTGGATATGCAAATTCTCCACAATGGTTTAGTTATTTTTGTGGGAAAAGTTATATATATTTTAATGATATTCCTGAAGAAAGAAGAAATGGATATGCTAATAGAGATTTTGGAACATCATTAGATGCTGTTGTATATTTAATAAAAAGTAGAGGAATGTCAAGAGAAGATGGAAAAGAAATTTTAAAATTTTTCTATAAATTTTGGAACGAATACAAAGATACAACTCCTTGTTTGATGTTTGTCCCTGTAAAAGAAGTTGGATTAAATACAGAAAAAGAATTAGAAAAATACTTGACTGAACAAGGTATGAATTTATTGTTTGAAGATATAGTACAAGGAAAAGTTAATTCATTAAATAATCATTGTTGCAAGAAAAATATAACTCCAGATAAATTAGCTTATGTAGATTTGTCACCAATACTCCCTAAAAAAATTGTAAATGTAAATAAAAATAATAAAGTAGTTGTAGAAGATTTTGAAAGGTAAACTTAATTATATTGAAATATGGAATTAGTAGTAATATAATGAAAATGGTGAAGATAATGAGAGTGTTTAAATATAAAAATATAAAAATAACAAAGCAGTATAACAAAGCAAATTTTGTTACACATTCTGGAATATTTCATGTAGATGATGTAATATCAACTATATTTCTAAGTAAAATTTTTAAAGATATAAATTTAATTAGAGTTCCAAGTATAGAGAATAGAAATACAAATAATAAGTTAGTTTTTGATATAGGATTAGGAGAATTTGATCATCATCAGAAGAATAGAAACGGAAAAAGGGAAAATGGTATTTACTATTCATCGATTGGATTGTTATGGAAAAAATATGGTAAAGATTATTTAAAAAATATAGAAGTTAAAAATATAGACAAAGTTTATGAGTATATGGATAAAGAATTAATTCAATATATAGATGCGACAGACAATATGCAAATGGAATATTTAAAAAGTAAGACATCACCTGATTTTGTTAAATTATGTAATCCTGAATGGAATGAAAATGTAACAGAAGAAGAAGGGTTTATTCATGCTTTAAAATTGGCAGATGAATTTTGGAATATATATATTAAACATGCTATTGCCGAAGTTGAAGCAATTGAAATAATTATAAATAAAACAGATAAAATAAATGAAAATTATGCTATATTTGATAAGGAATTACCATACAGAAAAGCCGTTGATTTGTTGGAAAATAAAAATATAAAATATTTTATATTCAAATCAAAGAGGAAATGTTATGATATTAGAATAATTGACAAAGAAATGAATTTTAAAAAAGAAATTGTTTTAAACGATATAAGACAAGCAAGATGTTTGTGTAATATTAGTGATTTATTGTATGTAGACGTTCAAGGAAAATTATGTTGTACTGAAACATTAGATTCTGCAATTAATTTAGTAAAATATAATGATAGAAAATAAACTAATTAATGAGGTTATAAATATGAGTTTTTTAAATAGGGATTTTCAGAAAGTAAATAATCAGCTAGATATTAAAATAAATATGACTGATAGTGCATTTCAAAAAATTTTTGATAAAATTAGTAATGGGGACTTATATAAAAAAGAATTTTTTTTATCAAGTTTTCAGCACAACATATATCATATTCAAAGAGTTATGTTTTTTTCACAAATTATTGCCCAAAATGAAGGAATAAGTGAAAACGATTTAAAATTATTGCTTTTAGCATCAGCATTACATGACTCGGGAAAAACTAGAGATAGAAAAGATTTGGAACACGGGAAAAATAGTGCTGAAATCGCAAAAGTATATTTACAAAAGAATATAAATAGTATATCGGAGGAAGATATAAAAATTATTCAAATAGCAATTGAATATCATACTGTTAGAGAAAAAATAAATTTTACAGAGTTAATAAAATTATGTCAAAAATATAGTGTTTCAATGTCAAATTTTGAAAGAATAAAAATGATATCGTTAATATTAAAAGATGCAGATGCTTTAGATAGGGCAAGATTTGATAAGGAAGATTCGTTAAATATAGGGTTATTAAGAACGAAGACGGCACAAAACAGATTATTGATTGATTTAGCTAAAAAAGTAAATCAAGAGTTTGCTCTTACTATTTTAAATAGCAATTATAAGTATGATAATTTAATAGAAAATGATGCTGTAAAAACATTAACTAGTGTAAGGAAAAGAGCTTTTGAAGAAAGTAATGGAGCGATAAAAAGAGAAAAATTATTTCCTGTAAGAATAGTTAAAAGAATATTTAAAAATGCTTTATTTAAAAGAACAAATTATGAGAATCAAGAAGTAGTTCAATATAGAAATTGTGGTAGTTTATATATTGGAGGAACAGGAGATATGTATTTATGCAAAGATAAATTAGGGATGGATTATATATTTAAACCAGCATACAGGAAGAATACAGAAATATACCAACCGTATAGAGCCGAAGTACAAGTTTTAGCGGCTGAATTACAAGAATATATTTCGCCACAAACAGCAGTCAAATGTGAACATTGTGAGATTGATGGAAAAAAAGGAACTATACAACCCAAAATAGAATTAGATGAAATTAAAACTAAAAGTATATCTGAATATTTTTTACAAACTGGTAAAATAGATGAAAAAATAATAAGACAGTTTATGCGAGAATATGTTGTTGATTTTTGTTTATGTAACTATGATGCAACATTTAGAAACTTTATTATAGATATGAATGGGAATTTAAGAGGGGTAGATAAAGAGCAAAGTTTTAAGTATATTAGAAATGAAAGTGAAGAAGAACAATATATGGATTTTTTTATGGAAAATAATCCTAATGAAAAATACGGTGCTAAACCTCCAATATATGGAAAAATTTTTAACGATATTATAGATGGAAATATTAATATTGCTGTTTTAAAAGAACTAAAAGATGCTATTACAGTTCTAAATGATATATCAGATGAAGAATATATGAAAAAAATGGAGCCATATATTAATTCTCTAAATATAGATTTAAAGCAAAAAAGTTCAATATATAGTAAGATTTTGTCAAGAAAGAAGAATATAACTAATGTTTTAGAAAAATTGAAAATTATGCTATATGAAAGGGAAAAAAATAACCTAAATAATGAGATGGAATTGTAATTTATAAATTCTTCAAAGAAAATTTGATAATTAATCTTTTAAAACATAAAAAGATTTAATCAATCTAATGATATAAAAGCAAATATTATAGTTGAATAGGATTTTATAAATGACTAGAATTTAGTGTAAACTATTTTCTAGTTATTTTTTGCAAAATTTTATAAAAAATTTAAAAATTTTTATAAAATTTCCGATTTTAGAGTTTCAAATGGCATTTACCTAGTAGAGAGAAAAAGGTAATAAAATTTTTTATTACTAATAAACTTAAATATCAATATTAAGAAGAGGTAATTGTCATATGAAATTTGAAAATATATGTTTAAAGACAAAAAATGACCAATATCAAATGAAAGTTGGAGATATGCTAGTTGAAATTAAATACTCTACAAATAATAAAAAAATTGAAGAATATATGTTAAATATTTTAAGACAAAAAAGCAAAATGGGCTGACATATTATACTGGGCACGTTACACTATAAGAGAAGGGAGGGAAAAAATAAATGGCTGGACGAAAATCAAAATATTCTTCAGAAAATTCAAATACAAAAGGAACAAAAATATGGTCAGTTGCGATATATATAAGGCTTTCACAAGAAGATAGCGACAATGGAGAAGACAAGCAAGAAAGTAATAGTATAACAAGTCAAAAGGCATTGTTAAATGAATTTATTGAAGAACATGATGATTTGATTGTTTATGATACTTATGTAGATGATGGTTATACAGGAACAGACTTTAATAGACCTGGATTTCAAAGACTATTAGAAGATATGAGAAAAGGAAACATCAACTGCGTTCTTGTAAAAGATTTATCAAGACTTGGAAGAAACTACATAGAAGTTGGAAATTATATAGAGCAAATATTTCCACTATTTAATATAAGATTTATCGCTATCAACGATAGTGTAGATAGCTTTAAAAATCCTACAAGCACAAATACAATATTAGTACCATTTAAAAACTTAATAAATGATGAATACTGTAGAGATACATCAATAAAAATAAGGTCATCACTAAATGGAAGAAAAAAGAAGCGGAGAGTTTGTAGGGGCATTTCCATCATATGGATATATAAAAAATCCAGAAGATAATCATAAGTTAATCATTGATAAAGAGTCAGCCGAAATTGTAAGAAAAATTTTTGAATGGAAAGTAAATGAAGGACTAGGAAATTTAAGTATTTGCCATAGGCTAAATGATATGGGAGTTTTAAATCCAACAGGTTATAAAAAGAAGAAGTTAAATCAAAATTATAATAATTCTAAAATGTTACAAGAAGATTATTCATGGTGTCCATCAACAGTTAGAAATATTTTAAAAAATGATATTTATATAGGCAATGTAACTCAAGGGAAAAGAAAAGTAAAAAGTTATAAAGTTCATAAAGTAGAGCAAGTACCAGAAGATGAATGGATTACAGTAGAGAATATGCACGAGGCAATTATAGATAAAGAATTGTTTGAAAAAGCACAGGGTATGAGAAAAGTTGATACTAGAGTACAAAATAGTGGAAACTTAAGTATGTGGGCTGGAATACTAAAATGTGCAGATTGTGGCAGAGCAATGCATAAAAAATACTGTAAAAATAAAAGTGGTACTGTTTATGAATATTACATATGTGGCACATATAGAAAAAAGTCAAATAAGTTATGCACAAAACATACTCTAAAAGTGGAAGAATTAGAAAACGCAGTATTGGAGGCTATTAAATTACATATAGAATTGCTTGTTGATACTGAAAAAGTGTTAGAAGAAATCAATAAATCAAATACTAAAAAATTAGCAAATGAGAATATGGAAAATATAAAACAAGCAAAAGAAAAAGAGAGAGAAAAAATAAGTAATTTAAAAAGATGTTTATATGAAGATTGGAAAAATGACTACATAACTAAAGAAGAATACTTAAACTACAAGCAAAAATATGAACAAGATATAGAAAAAATAAAAGAAATTATTATTAATTTAGATAAACAAAAAGAAAAACAAGAAGAAATTATAAATGGAAATAGTCTATGGATAGAAAACTTTAAAAAACATAAAAATATAACAGAGTTAGATAGAGATATTATAACAGAATTAATTGATTACATAGAAGTACATGAGAATAAAAAAATAACCATTCATTTTAAATTTATGAACGAATTAAATAAAATTTTAGAATACATAGATGAAGAAAATAAATCAAGTATCTTTGAAAGAGTAAAAGAAGCATAAAACTAAACCTACAATCAATGCTAAAATTAAGTTTAACTTTTTGTAGTGACAAAATACACCAAGGAGGTGCTGTTGCGGCACCAGTGGCTGGGCAAATTTTAGGAGAGGTTTTACCATACCTAGAATTAAAAGAAGATAATGAAGAAACTAAAATTAATAATGAAAGCATTAAGGTTCCAGATATTAAATATAAAACACTAAAAGAAGCAGAAAAAATATTAAAAGAAAATAATTTAAAAATACAGTATGATGGAGAAATAACAAACAAAGAAAAAAAAAGTGTTATAATTAAAGAACAAACTCCAAGTGCTGGAATTAATATAACAAGTGGAAGTACAATAATAGTAAAAATTGAATAAATACTGTACAAACAGAAGAAAAAATTATATAATAATGACAAATAAAGAAAGGAAGATTCTAATATGAATTTAAAAAGTATTTTAGTAGGTATTGATGGACTAAAAGCAATGGGAAATCTAGATTTAGAAATCTCTAGTGTAGAATGTGATTACAGAACTGTAAAAGATGGAAGTTTATTTGTGGCAATTAAAGGATACGAACATGATGGACACACTTTTATACAAAAGGCTATAGAGAATGGCGCTAAAGCTATAATTTTTGAAGAAGGAACAAACTATAAAGAATTTGTAAAAGATAAAAGTATTACATATATTATGGCACCTGATACAAGACTTGCTTTATCATTATGCTCATGTAATTTCTTTGATAATCCATCTAAAAAAATGAAAGTGATAGGAATAACAGGAACAAAGGGTAAAACTACTACAAGTTTTATGATAAAAGATATACTTGAAGCAGAAGGAAAAAAGGTAGGCTTAATAGGCACAATTGCTATATATATAGGAGATAATAAAGTTAAAAATTCAGATAGAACTACTCCAGAGAGTAATAAATTACAAGAGATTTTAGACAGAATGTATAAACAGGGAATAGAAATAGTAGTTATGGAAGTCTCTTCTCAAAGTTTAAAGCTAAATAGAGTTGCTGGAATTGAGTTTTATGCTGGCATTTTTACAAATTTATCTGAAGATCACATTAGTAAAACTGAACATGCAGATATGAATGATTACTATGAAAGTAAAATGAAACTTTTTGATTCATGCAAATATGCTTTTATTAATGCAGATAATATATATACGTCAAAGGCTGCTAAAGTAATAAAAGATAAGTGCATAACAGAAACTTATGGAATAGATAATTACTGCAGTTTTTTAGCTAAAGATATAACTGTAACTAATACATATGCAGATTTTAAATTGAAGCTAGATAATAAAAATGAAAGAATAAAGGTTTCTATTCCTGGAAGATTTAGTGTATATAATGCTTTATCAGCAATTGAAGTGTGTAAATTGTTTGGAGCAAAAACTGAAAATATTAAGTCAGTTCTTGAAAAAATTAAAGTACCTGGAAGAAGCGAGCTTGTTGAGAATAAAAAAGATTTAAAAATAATGATTGATTATGCACATACACCAGATAGTTTAGAAAATATATTAAAATCAGTAAAGCAATATACGATGGAAAAAATAATTTGTGTATTTGGATGTGGTGGAGATAGAGATAAAACTAAAAGAAGTGTAATGGGAGAAATTGCTGGAAGGTTAGCAGATTACACAATTATAACTTCAGATAATCCAAGAACAGAAAATCCTGAGGATATAATAAATGAGATTGAAAAAGGAATAAAGAAAACAAAAGGCAAGTATGAAATTATTGTGGATAGAAAAGAAGCAATAAAAAAAGCAATAAGTATGGAAAATAAGACAGATATGGTAATAATTGCTGGAAAAGGGCATGAAATGTATCAAGAGATTAATAAAGAGCAAATACCTTTTGATGAAAGAAAAATAATAAATGAAATTGTAAACAATTTACAAGAAAAAAACAATAAAAAAAGCAAGAAAAAGAAAAAATAATTTTAATTTAACATAGGAGAAAAAAAATGAACTATCAAATTATACTATTATTGTTATCATTTGCAGTATCAACTACTGCAGCACTTATAATATTACCAATATTAAAAAAATTAAAAGTTGGTCAAATAGAAAGAACAGATGGACCACAAAGTCATTTGACTAAACAGGGTACACCAACTATGGGTGGAATTGTAATGATTATTACAGTTCTAATAATGAGTATTTTTTTAAGTATACTATATTATCAAAATGAGCTACAAACTGTATATAAATTTATTCCATTGGCACTAGTTTCTATTGGCTTTGGAATAGTTGGATTTGTTGATGACTTTAAAAAACTAGTATTAAAAAATACAGAAGGATTAAAGCCTAAATACAAAATGCTTGGATTATTAATTATATCAATTATATTTGTTATATATTTAATAAAATGTATAGGAACAGATACATTCATACCAGTAATTAAAGAATATATAAATATTCCAATGCTAATTTATGTTCCTTTTGCTATTTTTGTAATGTTAGGAACAACTAATGCGATAAATTTAACAGATGGAATAGATGGTTTAGCAACAAGTGTAACTACTATTATAATTGCTTGTTTAACTATAATAGGACTTATGAACAATTCTAAAGAAATTGTAATTATAGGAAGCATAGCATGTGGAGCAAATTTAGGATTTTTATTGTTTAATATGCATCCTGCAAAGATGTTTATGGGTGATACAGGTTCACTTTTTCTAGGAGGAGTTGTTGTTAGTATGGCTTTGTACTTAAAAATGCCATTGCTTCTAGTAGTAATTGCATTAATTCCTGTTTTAGAAACAATATCTGTTATAATGCAAGTTGCATATTTTAAAAAGACTGGAAAAAGGATATTTAAAATGGCTCCTTTGCATCATCATTTTGAATTATCAGGATGGAATGAAAATAAAGTTGTTATTATTTTTAGCCTTACAACACTTTTGCTATGCGTAATTGGTTTAGCTATAATATAAGGAGAGAGTATAGTGGTACGAAAAACTAATAAAAAAATTTCGAAACAGCCAATAGATTTTGTTTTATTAATAATTGTTCTTATAATGCTTGCTTTGGGTTTGGTAATGGTTATGTCTGCAAGTTCTCCAACGTCCATTGCAGAGACAGGAAAAAGTTATGCTTATGTAAAAACACAAGCTATAAGTGCATTATTAGGATTAACAGCTATGTACATAGTTTCCAAAATTGATTATAGAAAATATAAAAAGTATTATAAATTAATATATATTGCTGTTTTTTTTCTAAACTTATCTGTTGCTTTTATAGGAAAGAGTGTTGGACGGAGCAAAAAGATGGATTGGAATAGGAAACAAGTTCTCATTTCAACCATCAGAAGTTGCAAAAATTGGTTTAATTATTTTTTACGCAGCATTATTAACTAAAAATAAAGAAAGATTAGGTGAAATGGGAAGAGGATTCTTCTATCCATTTATATTTTTGATTCCTATTGTAGCTGTATTATATCTTGTACAAAATCATTTAAGTGCGACATTACTGATAGTAATGATTATTTCTATAATGATGCTTATGGCGGGTACAAAATTAAGATACTTTTTAACTTGGGGACCTATTGGAGCAGGAATTGCTGGTGCACGGAATGCTTATATTGAATAAGGCAACTAAAAAAAGTAGTTTTAGAATAGAGAGAATAATAACATTCTTAGATCCATTTAAGGATACACAAAATGGTGGATGGCAAGTTATACAGAGTTTATATGCAATAGGTTCAGGAGGACTTTTTGGCGTAGGACTTGGAAATAGTACTCAAAAATATTTATATCTTCCAGAAGCACATAATGATTTTATATTTTCAATTATTGCTGAAGAATTAGGCTTTATAGGATGCACTATAGTTATTATACTATTTGCGTTATTTATATGGAGAGGAATATTAATATCAATAAAGGCTCCAGATATGTTTGGAAGTTTAATTGCAGTTGGAATAACAGTTATGGTCGGATTACAAGCAATAATAAATATAGCAGTTGTTACTTCATCAATGCCAAATACAGGAATGCCATTACCGTTCTTTAGTTATGGTGGAACATCATTATTGATTTTATTAAGCTCTATCGGAGTATTGTTAAATATATCAAGAGCTGCAAAAATTTCGAGTAAATAGAGAGGAAAAAATATGAAAGCAATTATAGCAGCTGCCGGAACAGCAGGACATATAAATCCGGGAATTGCAATAGCAAATAAAATAAAAGAAGAAGAACCAAATTCAGAAATTATATTTATTGGTACAGGTAAAAAATTGGAGAAAGATTTGGTTACCAGAGCAGGTTTTAAATTAAAAGAAATAGATGCTTACGGATTAGGATTAAATCCAATAAAACTTATAAAAACGTTAAAAGGCTTTAAAGAAGCAAAACAAATTATACAAGAATTCAAACCAGATGTTGTAATAGGAACAGGCGGGTATATTTGTGGCGCTGTTATAACAGAAGCAAATAAATTAAAAATACCAACATTATTACACGAGAGCAATGCTTTTCCTGGTAAGGCGGTAAAAATGCTTATAAATAGAACAGATACAATAATGGTCGGGTTTGAAGATGCTAAAAATAGATTGGAAAAAGCAAAAAAAGTTGTGGTTACTGGTAACCCAAGTAAAATGGGAAAAATAAAATTAGATGAAAAACAAAGAAAAGAAATAATAAAACAATTAGGCTTAGATAATAATGAGCCAATATTATTAGTATTTGGAGGAAGCCAAGGAGCAAGAGCTATAAATAACAGTATAATAAAAATAGTTAAAAATAAAGCTAATAAAGATTATCAAATTATATGGGCTCCAGGACCAATTCAATATGATATAATAAAGGAAGAATTAGATAAAGAAAATATTGATATTAATAATTTAGATAAAATTAAAGTATTTCCATATATATATAATATGGAAGAAATAATGAATATATCAGATTTATTAATGTGCAGAAGTGGGGCTATGACGATAAATGAGGTATCTTTAGTAGGAAAGCCTGCAATATTTGTACCACTTCCAGGTGTATCTCAAAATCACCAAGAATATAATGCAAGAGTACTAGAAAATGCTGGTGCAGCAAAAATTATTCTTAATGAAGATCTAGATAAAATTAATTTGAATGATAAAATAGAAGAACTAATACATAATAAAGAGTTGTTAGAAGAAATGGGAAGAAAAGCTAAAAAAGTATCAAACCAAAATTCTTTAGATGTGATATATAAGGAAATAAAAGAAACAATGTTACATAATTGTTAATATAACCTTAAATTTATATTACAATTTACAAGAAAGTGCCAAAATGCGGTCACTTTCTTTTTTAATTTGAAAAAGAAAGTCGAAGAGTGTTAAACAGTGTTGATTTGTGCGTCCGAAAGTTCTTGCATACTAAGGATAAAAAGGGTATAGTAAGAATGTTGAGTAATAAAAAAGGGAGGGGAAGATGAAGGATTTTTTCGGTTGTACTTTTATGAGTCGAGAAGAACTAAAAGACATAGGAGTAAAATATCCAATAAAATTAGAATACTATAGAACGAAAACTAATGAAGAAAAAGTTAAAAATACAAATGATATAAAATATGGAATTGAAATAATTAAAACATCATATATAGAAGACAATATAGCTGTAGAAACTAGTTACATACCAGACATATTAAGAGATGAAATTAGAATAAATAAGATTTTAGACAAATTAAAACAAAACAAAGTTACACCAGTTTCAGCAGAGTATATAATAGAAGATTTATTAAAAGAGGGATGTTAAACAGAAAAGGCATGTAAAAAACATGCCTTTTATTATTATATAGGAAAAATCAAAGATTTTTACGTATATAACAAGGTTAAGTTACCTTAGACAGTGCATATTTACGAAGCAAAATGCACATATGGCGAAGCCACTTTTCTTATATACTATACTCACTATTACCTTTGAGACTTCCTTATTTCATTCGAAAATTCAAATCGGCGAGAACAAATTAAATAAAAATTGAAAAAATTTCTTATTTGTTCTATTTATTCTTGCAAAAACTAGTAATATATTATAGAATCTATAAAGTAATTTTAACGTATGAGGAGAATAAAATGGCGGAAAAACTAATTATTGTGGAATCACCGGCTAAAGCAGGAACTATAAAAAAGTTCTTAGGTGGAAATACAAAAGTTGTTGCTTCAATGGGACACATTAGAGACTTACCTAAGTCTAAGCTAGGAGTTAATATTGAAAATAATTTTGAACCGGAATATATAAATATAAGAGGAAAAGGTGATTTAATAAAATCTTTGAAGAAAGATGCTAAAGCTGCTAAGCAAGTGTATCTTGCAACCGACCCTGACCGTGAGGGAGAAGCAATAGCATGGCATTTAGCACATATATTAGATATAGATGAAAATTCAAAATGTAGAGTTACATTTAATGAAATAACTAAAGATACAGTAAAAGATTCAATTAAAAAACCTAGAAAATTAGATAAAGGATTAATAGATGCTCAACAAGCAAGACGTGTATTAGATAGAATAGTTGGTTATAAAATAAGTCCTATACTTTGGGCGAAAGTAAGAAGAGGACTATCAGCAGGAAGAGTGCAGTCTGTTGCTGTTAAACTTATAGTTGACAGAGAGGAAGAAATAGAAAAATTTATACCAGAAGAATATTGGAATATAACAGTAGATTTATTAAAACAAAAAGAAAAATTTAAAGCAAAACTTTTTGGAAAAAATAACAAAAAGATAGAATTAAAATCTAAAGATGAAGTTGATGAAGTCTTAAAGGCAATAGAAAATGCAGAATTTATTGTAAAAGAAATAAAAAGGGCTCAAAAGAAAAGAACACCAGCACCTCCATTTACTACAAGTACATTGCAACAAGAGGCATCAAGGAAATTAGGCTTTACTCTAAAAAAGACTATGTCTGTTGCACAAGGGTTATATGAGGGATTGAATATAGCAGGTAAAGGGTCAATTGGATTAATTACTTATATGAGAACAGACTCAACAAGAATTTCAGAAGTTGCTAGAGCAGCAGCCAAAAAACAAATAATAGAAAGTTATGGAGAGAGTTATTACGAAAATAGATATTATAAAACTAAAGATGAAGCACAAGATGCTCATGAGGCAATAAGACCAACGTATATTGATTTAAAACCAGAGGATATAAAAGAATCTTTAAGTAAAGACCAATATAAGCTATATAATTTAATATATAATAGGTTTTTAGCAAGTCAAATGGCACAAGCTTTATATGATACAGTCTCAGCTCAAATTGATGCAGACAATTACAATTTTAGAGCAAACGGGCAAACTTTAAAGTTTAAAGGATTCATGGCTTTATATGTTGAATCAAAAGATCAAGAAGAAAAAGAAGAAGATGGAAAAATACCAGAACTTGAAGAAGGAGAAAAACTAAAAAAAGAAAAAATAGAACCCATACAAAGTTTTACTCAACCACCTCCAAGATACACAGAAGCAAGCTTAGTAAAAACTTTGGAAGAAAAAGGGATTGGAAGACCAAGTACTTACTCACCTACAATTACAACAATTTTAGAAAGAAGATATATTGAAAAAGATAAAAAGCAATTAGTACCAACAGAATTGGGCAAAGTAGTAAATAAATTGTTAGTTGAGAATTTTTCGGAAATTGTAAATGAGGAATTTACTGCGAATATGGAAAATGAGTTTGACAAAATTGCAGTTTGTAAACAAGAATGGAAAAAGGTTATAAAAGATTTCTATGGTCCATTTGAAAAAGAGTTAGAAAGAGCCAATAAAGAACTTGAACATGTGGAATTAGTTGAAGAAGTTTCAGATGTGCCATGCGATATATGTGGTAGAATGATGGTAGTTAAATATGGAAGGTATGGGAAATTTTTAGCTTGCCCTGGATATCCAGAGTGTAAAAATACAAAACCGTTTGTTGAAACTATTGATGTTCCATGTCCAAAATGTGGTGGAAAAATTCAAATAAGAAAAACAAAAAAGAGAAGAAATTTTTATATATGTGAAAATAATCCCAAATCATGTGATTATATTTCATGGAATAAACCTAAAAAAGAAAAATAAGTATTGACATTTAGTATTTAAAATATTATAATAAATCTCACGTTTTAGAGATGGCAAAGGGGTACATATGCAAATATGTATCTTTTTGGCGTTTATGTGCAAATTTAGATTTTATTTATAGGAGGCGTGAAATGGACAAAGATACTTTTAAAAATGAATCAGAAAAATTGCGACAAACACTAAAGAAGATGGAGGATGAGGAAGAACATTTAAATAATACATTACTTACTAATACATCTATTTATAGTAAAGATGATTATGTAAGAGCACATTTAATATACCTAGGTGAAAAGAAGCTTAAAGAGTTACAAAAAATGAAGCAAAAACCATATTTTGCAAGACTAGATTTTAAAGAAAAAAATGAACAAGAAGAAAAACTATACATAGGGAAACTCTCTCTAATAGATAATGACACACATAAACCAATAATAATAGACTGGAGAGCGCCAATTGCAAATTTATACTATGATGGAAGAATTGGAAAAGCAGAATATAAATGCTTAAACGAAGTAATAGAAGGTGATATTCTTCTAAAAAGACAGTTTATTATAGAAAATGGAAAACTTGAGAAATATTCAGATATAGACCTAACGACAAATGATGAACTTTTGCAAGATGCACTAGGACAAAACGCAGACAGTAGATTAAAAAACATTGTTTCTACAATACAAGGTGAGCAAAATAAAATAATAAGAGCAAACATGTTTAAACCATTAATTGTACAAGGAGTTGCAGGAAGCGGAAAAACTACAATAGCATTACATAGAATAGCATATTTAATATATAATTATGAAAAAGAATTTAATCCAGATGAATTTATGATAATTGCACCTAATAGATTTTTCTTAAATTATATATCAGAAATATTACCTGATCTAGGAGTTGAAAATGTAAAACAATATACATTTGAAGATTTTGCCTATGAAGTAATAGGAGAAAAATTAAAAATAACAGATGAAAACGAAAAATTAGTTCAAATAGTAAATGATAAAAATTGCAAAAATAAAGAAATATTAATTAATGAATCAAAATTTAAGTCATCAATAAATTTTAAAAAGATTATAGATACCTTTTTAATGGAGCTAGAAGAATCATTCTTGCCCGTAGAAGATTTTTGTATTGAAAATCATACAATTATGAAATATGATATAATACAAAACCTATTTAAAAATAAGTATTCAAAAAATAATTTTGTAGAAAGAATACTAAAAATCAAAACAGATTTAATTTTCAGCATAAAAAAAGAATCCCAAATGATAATTGAAAAAATAAAAAATGAAAGAACTAAAAAAATAGAAAATTTGTATAATAGAAATTTAGATGAAGATGAAATAAGAACAGAAAGAATTAAAATATTTGAAGAAAAAGAAAAAATATTAAAAATATTGGAAACTAAACCAGAAAAATTAGTTGATAAATATATAAAAAGCATAAAAAGAAAAAAAGGAATAGATTATTATTATGACTTTATAAAAAATTACATTCCAAAAATTGAAATTGATGAAGAACTTAAAGAATATATTGTAAATAATACATTATCTAATCTGAAAAAGAAAAATATAACATACGAAGATTTGGCTCCAATTATATATTTAGAATATAAAATTAATGGTTCAAAAATTAGTGGAAAGCTATCACATATTGTTATAGATGAGGCACAAGATTATGGAGAGTTCCAATTTGATGTTTTAAAAACAGTACTAAATAGTACTTCTATGACAATCTTAGGAGATTTGTCGCAAGGAATACATTATTACAGAGGAATAGAGAACTGGAATAGATTTATGGAGGTAGAATTTAAAGATGAAAATGTTGAATTCAGAGTATTATCTAAAACATATAGAACAACAAAAGAAATAATGAATTTGGCCAATAGTGTCATTTCTAAATTACCAGAATATGAAAAAGAATCTATAGTACTTGGTGAGCCTGTAATAGATATAAAAAATTGTATAAACATTTGTAAATGCGAAAACAAAATTGAAATAATAAATAATATAAAACAAAGAATTAATGAGTATATAAAAGCAAAATATAAATCAATTGCAATTATTGGAAAGAGTAAAGAAGAATGTGAATATATCTATAAAGAATTAAAAAAGACAAATAAAGATGTTAATTTAATAAAAGATAAAGATGCTGAATATAATGCCGGGATAAGTATTGTCCCATCATATTTAGCAAAGGGGTTAGAATTTGACTGTGTAATAATATTTAATGCAAATGAAGAAAATTATAAGTTGAATAGCTTGGACATAAAAATATTATATGTAGTAATAACTAGAGCAATGAGCAAGTTAGATATATTTTTTACTAATACTAAAAGTAAGTTGATAGATAATTGACTAATTAATTAAAAAGATATATTATATATAGCGAAAATGACGCAATATTGGAGGAAAAGATGAAAGAAGAATTTTTAGAATTATTAAAAAGTATAAATAGAGAAGGAATAGATGATTTGATAAAATTTATAGAAAGTACAGATTTTTTTAAAGCACCAGCAAGTACAAGATTCCATGGAAATTTTGAAGGTGGGCTTTTAGCTCATAGCTTGAAAGTATATGAAATCTTAAAAGAAAAGTTAAAACACACGCCAATAGAAATGAATATAAGTGATGATACTGTAAAAATAGTAGCATTACTTCACGATATATGTAAAGTTAATTTTTATAAAGTGGATTATAGAAATGCCAAAAACGAATTAGGAGTATGGGAAAAGGTTCCTTATTATACTATAGAAGATACAATACCTTATGGCCATGGAGAAAAATCTGTAATGATGATTACAGAATACATGAAATTAACAGTAGAAGAAAAATATGCAATAAGATGGCATATGGGACTTTCAGAACCTAAAGAAGTATATGGAACAATTTCTGTAGCGTTTACTAAATATCCATTGGCACTAATGTTATTTGAAGCAGATTTAGAAGCTACATATTTATTTGATACTTAATATTTTAAATATATATTAATAATGGAGGTATGAAATGAAAAAAGAAAAATCATGCGGATGCATAATATTTAACGAAAAAGGAGAAATATTGTTATTACATCAAAATGCAGGACACTGGGGATTGCCTAAAGGACATGTGGAACAAGGAGAAACGGAAGAACAGACTGCAATAAGGGAAGTAAAAGAAGAAACAAATATAGACGTAGTTATAAATACTGAATATAGGTATAGTATTGTATATAGTCCTAAGGAAGATGTAGAAAAAGAAGTTGTGTACTTTGTCGCTAAAAATACAAGTAACGATATTAACCCACAGTTAGAAGAAGTTCAAGAGGTAAAATGGTTAGATATTGATAATGCGATAAATACTATTTCTTATGATAATTCAAGGGAATTATTAAAAAAAGTAAAAAAAGATTTAAATTTGTAATTGGAGGTAAAAAATATGTTAAAAGAAAAGTTGATGGAAGATTTAAAAAATTCAATGAAAGAGAAAAATGTTATAAGAAAAAATGTTATACAAATGGTTAGAGCTGCAATACTTCAAATAGAAAAAGACAAAGGGATTGAAGTTGATGATAATAAAATTTTAGAAATAATTGCAAAAGAAGTAAAAACTAGAAACGACTCTTTAGAAGATTTTCAAAAAGGTGGAAGAGAAGATTTAGTAGAACAAGCAAAACAAGAAATTGCAATTCTTTCAGAATATTTGCCAAAACAATTATCAAGAGAAGAATTGAAAGAAAAAATACAAAATATAATTAATGAGCTTGGAGCAACTTCAATAAAGGAAATGGGGGCAGTAATGAAAGAAGCAAAAGCTCAAATTGGAACTGCAGCAGACGGAAAATCAATTAATGAGGTAGTTAGAGAATTATTACAATAAAAAATTTATATAAACTCTAAACTCAAATTTGTTATTGTATAGGAAAAATTGAAGATTTTCTGGAACATAATTTAGTATTGTAGGGGCAGAAAGGATAGGCACAAGACCTATCCCTACAATGCCTGCCTGCAAAAAGTGAAACAAAGTTTTACTTTTGTTCTAAAATTTAAGTTGCAGAATATATTTTATAGTGATATAATACGATTATTGTTAATTAGAAAGGATGATTAAACCTATGAAAATATGCGTATATGGAGCTGCAAGCAGTGAAATAGATAAAAGCTTTGTTGAAGCGGGAGAAGAACTTGGAAGAAAAATGGCTCAAAGAAATATTGGGCTTGTATTTGGTGGCGGACGTAATGGAATGATGGGAGCTGTTGCAAGAGGTATTGCTCAAAATGGTGGAGATATTTTGGGAATTTCACCTAAATTCTTTGTGGAAAATAATGCAGAAATTTCTTTTCCAGGGTGTACAGAATTTATACATACAGATACTATGAGGGAAAGAAAAAGATTATTAGATGAAAAATCAGATGCATTTATAATTACACCAGGAGGAATAGGAACATTTGATGAATTTTTTGAAATATTAACATTAAAACAATTAGGAAGACACAATAAAGCAATAGTTATATATAATATAAATGGATATTTTGAAAATATGCTAAAAATGATGCAAATATCAATTGAAAAAAAATTTATAACAGAAGATTGTATAGAACTATATAAAGTAACAACTTCAGCAGATGAAACATTAGATTATATAGAAAATTATGACCCTACAGACGTTGATATAAGCAAAGTTAAAATAAGATAAAAAAACTAGGAAAGAATTTAAAAAAATTCTTTCTTTTTTATATAGTAGGAAATTTCTCATTTCCTACTATATAAAAATAGCTAAACGCATGCCCTTTAAGATTTTCTCCTTACAGTCGAAAACTCAAATCGGGCGAGAACAAATGGCGACCTAAAGTCGATTTGTTCTCGTTTTATACATTATCTTTTATATAATCTACAACATCCCCAACTGTTACAACTTTTTCTGCATCAGCATCTGGAATTTCTATGTCAAATTCTTCTTCTAAAGCCATTATTAATTCAACTATATCTAAAGAATCTGCTCCTAAATCATCTATAAAAGAAGCTTCTTGTGTTACAGCATTTTCTGCAACTCCAAGTTGTTCTACTATAATTTCTTTAACTTTATCGAATACTTCTTCTGAACTCATTTTAAGTTCACCTCCTTAAAACCTTTCTTATGTTTCTTATAATTGTTATATTATAAGTATATACATTTGTCAAGAAATTTTTATATTTTTATTAAAGAATTTAAATTTATGTTATTTGTGGTATGTATAAGAATTTTAATTTTCGGTTTTTTGTTTTTTAAATGTTTCTATGTTTGAAAACTGTTCTATCATCATATCAACACTTTTTTTCTTTGCAAAAGCTTCTGCTTGTTTTATTGTATAATGAAATAACTTTTCATCACTACTTCCATGTGCTTTTACAACTGGTTTTTTTACACCTAAAAATAAGGCTCCACCGTATTCTTTATAATCAACAGTTTTAGCAAATCTTTTTATTCCTGGCATTGCTGGAAGTGCAGCAATTGTTGAAAAAAATGATTTTTTTATGCTTTCTGTTAAAGATTTTTTTACTAATTTTCCAAAACCTTCTACTGTTTTTAAAAATACATTTCCTGTAAAGCCATCACACACTATTGCATCTATTTTTCCAGAGAATGCATCTCTTCCCTCTACGTTTCCAACAAAGTTAATTCCAAGTTTTTCAGATTCGTTTTTAAGTATTTGATATGTTTCTTTTACTAAATCATTTCCTTTAGTTTCTTCTGTTCCTATGTTTAGCAAACCAATTGCAGGTTTTTCTATTCCAAAAGTATTTTTTAAATAAATTGTAGCCATTTGTGCAAATTGCACTAGATTTAAGGGTTTACAATTTGTATTTGCTCCTGCATCTATTAGCATTAATCTTTTTTTGTAAGCAGGAAGCATTGGTGCCATTGCTGGTCTATCTATGCCCTTAATTCTTCCTACAAGCAAAGTTGCTCCTGTAAGCAAAGCTCCTGAATTTCCTGCAGAAATAAATACATCACCTTTTCCATCCTTTAATAAATTAAATCCTACAACCATTGAAGAATCCTTTTTGTGCTTTATTGCATCTGTTGGTTTGTCTTCCATTGTTACGACTTCTGTTGTATTATATATAGAAAATTTTGGTGACATTTCTTCTAGTTTATCTTTTCCATAAAACTCTTTTACTTTTTTATTTATAATTTCTTCATTTCCTATTAGCATTATATTTGCTTCAACTTCATTTACTGCTTTAACAGCTCCTTTAATTACTGCATCTGGAGCATTATCTCCACCCATTGCATCTACTAAAATAACCATGTATTGCCTCCTGTTATTATATTAGTTATAATAATATCTATGAATATGTATAATATTTTATTATTAAATAATTAAAAAATCAATACTTTTTAAATATTTAAAGGTATTAAATTATTTTTAAAATTGGAATTTATTTTTGAATTAAACTTAAATTAATAATAGTCTAGCTGCATGCCAAACTCTTTGAATTATAATAAAATTAGATCTAATTTCATATATTATTCTATATTGTTTAAAAATAATTTCACGTATATTTTTGTTATTATATTCTAAAACTTTTCTTTCCATATATGGCATAAGAGTTAAGTTTGTAGTAATTTTTACTATTTTATTAATTGTTTTTAAAGAATAATAAGTTGAATCTCTTGAAATATAATTATAGATTGAATATAAATCTGCCTTAGCATTTTTTGACCATATTACTTTTACCAAATATTTCTTCCAGTACTTCCTCTGTAGTATAGTATTCCGCAATACCGTTTTCTTCCTCTTTATGTTGTAATTCTATTGAGGCTATAATTATATCTGATTCAGCTAAATTAGGATTATCGATTATTTTCTGTAATTCTTTTATTGTTTTGCTTCTGTAATATAAAATTTTTTCCTCATTGCTCATAACATCAGCTCCTTTTGAATAGCATTTAATAATTTAATACCTTTTAAAGTATTATATATTATTTTTTCTATTTGTCAATATTGGTTTTAGTATTAGGACAAAAAAATAGGCAGACATGCATAGGTAGGTCTTGTGCCTCCCATTTTTGCCACTACAATACATAAGAAAAGTGGCTTCGCCACACTTTTCTTATCGCCGATTTGAGTTTCCGAATAAAATGAGGAAATCTCAAAGGCGATAGCGATTATAAAATAAAAGAATGAAATATACAAGTTTCATTCTTTTTTTGTAACATTTTTTCACTTTATTCTTGCTTTTATTTTATTTTATTATATAATATTTGTAAACTAATAGATATATTAGGAGGGAGTATATGAGAAAAAACATAAATGAAAATGCTTCTACTGGATACAAAATAATTGTTGTTGATGATGAATCTGGTATTATAGATTCTCTTTCTATATTTTTAAAACGCTCTGGGTATGAATTTACTGGCGTTACTAACCCTTTAGAAGCTATAGAACTTGTTAAAAAAGAACATTTTGATTTAATGCTTTTAGACTTTATAATGACTCCTATTCATGGTGACCAAGTTGTTGAAAGAATCCGTGAATTCAATAAAGAATTATATATTTTATTGCTTACAGGACATAAGGATTTAGCTCCACCTCTTGAAACAATAAAACGTTTAGATATTCAAGGTTACTGTGAAAAAAGTGATAAATTTGATCAATTACTTTTACTTATTGAGTCAGGAATAAAAGCAATTGCACAAATGAATTTAATTAAAAAGATTAACAATGAATTAAAAGAAACAAATGAAAAATTAGAAAAAGCATATTTAGAAACAATTCAAACTTTAAGATTTACTGTTGAAGCTAAAGATACTTATACAAGAGGTCATTCAGATAGAGTATCTGAATATTCTGTTTTGCTTGGAAAGTATTTAGGATTATCAGAAGAAGATTTACATTTACTAAAAGTTGGTGGTCTTTTCCATGATATTGGAAAAATAGGCGTTCCAGATAGTATTCTTTTAAAAACTTCTAAACTTACAGATGACGAATATTCTGAAATTAAAAATCATCCTACAATTGGTGCACATATTTTGTCTAATGCTACAATTTTTGAAAAAGCAATTCCAATTGTTAAACATCACCACGAAAGATATGATGGATTTGGATATCCTTCAAAGTTAAAAGGTGAAGATATACCATATTTAGCAAGAATTGCTGCAATTGCAGATAGTTTTGATGCAATGACTTCAAAAAGAACTTATAGAGACTCTTTACCAATTGATGTTGTTAAACAAGAAATAGAAAAGAATAAAGGAACTCAGTTTGATCCAAAATATGCAGATGTATTCTTAGATATTCTTAATAATCATTATGATGAAATAGAAGAGATTAAGAATAAATATATTTAACAAATGA
>OIZL01000588.1_pt1 | contig 25679 bp, 23 predicted proteins | sample 1588541 | NCBI WGS metagenome assembly OIZL01 (sample SAMN03283285) | human gut metagenome | biome: human-associated habitat; material: feces | host: Homo sapiens | place: Peru | collected 2012 | reverse complement strand
GTTGAACATACCGCTCGCGCGCGAAAGTGTGCGGTAAGCGCACACTTTATTTTATTGCGGATGAAAATGGACGCTGTGCCTGCATGGAAAAACTTGAAAAAAAACTGGCATAGCGGTATTATAATAAAGGCGTTTTCTGCCATAAATGAGGAAGGAAACAGGAGGATGAAGTATGTTTAAAAAATATGAGGGTAGGAAGGTTGCAGCACTTGTGGCAGCAGTGTTTACAGTGTGCGCAGTACTCTTTCTGCTGTTGCTGTACGGAATGAACCAGCGGGTAAAAGTGATCGATGTTTCCGGTTGTGAGACAGACAATGGAACGATCGTATATCAGATAGAAGAGGTTGGAAATTTCTACAATTATGTTTCGGTGCAGGGGTATGCATATCTCCCGGGTGAAGATATTAATGTATCCTGTATGCGGGTGCTCATGTATGATGAAGCAAAAAATATCTATTATGCGCTCCCGACGGAGACGGTGGAACGTGAGGAGATCACCGGGAATGTGGATGACGGGCATAATTATGACTACTGCGGCTTTAAGAGCGCGGTTTATAAAAAGAAGGCGGAAGGAAAACTGATGCTCTTGTATGAATGCAATGGAAGACGGATCCTGATCGATCCGGATCAGGAGGTGGAGTAAGGAAATATGGAACGTTTAAAGACATTATTTAAGAAACTTACGAAAAAGGAATATCTTCCGTTCTGGTTTTTTGCCGGGGTTCAGCTCATCTATCACTGGATGATGCGGGAAGGTCCGGGAACGGATGCCATGTGGTTTTTCAGAAACCAGCTCGATGCCTATTCCCTGAAGGATTATCTTACGATCCGCTATCATGGCTGGAGCTCGAGACTGGTGATCGAGGCGGCACTGGTATATGTTTCCAGACATATGCGCCTGTATAAGCTCCTTGACTGGGGCATGTGGATGCTGCTCGCGTGTTCACTTTCCGCAGTCTTTGGAAAAACAAAAGACAAAGCGCGCACGAACTGGATCCTGATCGGTCTGCTTTTGATCTACCCGGTCGCGGAACTTGGCGGCGCGGGCTGGATCGCGACAACAACAAATTATATCTGGCCGCTTGCGCTCGGCGTGTTTGTACTTACAGGGACAGCGCGTGTACTCCGCGGAGAGCGGGTGGCATGGTGGATGCACATCCTGTATCTTCCGGCGATGATCTATGCGGCAAATGCCGAGCAGATGTGCGCGGTTTTACTTGGAATAGAGGGCTTATGCTTCCTGTGGATCCTCTTTGTGAAAAAGCAGGGAAAACAGGTGCTTGTGCTGGCGCCGTATCTGTTGATCGGGCTTGCGGAATTTTTATTCATTCTGAAATGCCCGGGAAACGCGGCGCGAAAGAATGAGGAGATTGTAAATTATCTGCAGAATTATGAAATGTACAATCTGGTCGACAAGGCGGATCTTGGATTTGTGGATACCATGAAACACCTGATCTCTTCGGGAAATCTTCTGTTTTTTGCATTCACGCTTGTGCTGGCCGTCTTGGTGTTTTTGCGGATGAAGGGATTTATGGAGCGTTTCGTGTCACTGATCCCGGTATGTATCACGGCTGTGCTCACATTTTTTGGAGATTCGTTTAGTGAGCATTATGCAAAACTCGCAAGCGTACTGGAGAAAAATGAGATCATAAACGGATATAATTATGTATGGGGATATTCTTATCTGCCGTTCGTATTATATCTGCTTGTTTTACTGTGCATTCTGGTATCGCTCGCATGGGTGGCGGGATCCTGGGAAGAATTTCTGTTTTGCTTCTTCCTGCTTGCGATCGGACTTGCGTCCCGCGTGGTCATGGGATTTTCTCCGACCATCTTTGTGTCGGAATCGCGTACATTTTTATATCTGTATATGACGATCGCTGTGACGGCGGCGGCACTGATCGAGTGGCATGATACCGAGTGGAAAGAACATCCGAAGGCGGCGCAGGCAATCGGACTTGCGGGCGCATGTATGCTTGTGATCTCCCTGTTTGGAGGATTTATGGCGGCATCCGCGATCTAGGGGATGTCCGGTGAGAAAGGAAGGAGAACGGTTTGAAAAAGTTTTTATACGCGATGATTGAATATGTCGCGAAGATACATAATTATATCATGGGGCTGAATGATAAATATGAATATGATTTTTCAGATAAGCAGCTTCATTTTCTGGTGATCGGCGCGATCGGCATGTTACTGATCTTTATTGTATACCCGCTGTTTAAGTGGCTGGCAAGAACCGGGCATGTCATGGTGATCGCATGGATCTATGTATTTACGGTGATACTGGTGATCACATTCGCGATCGAGATCGGGCAGAAGGTCACGAATACCGGAAATATGGAATTCGCGGATATCGTGTTTGGTGTGGTCGGATTTTTTGTGATGTTTTTCATATTTGCGCTGGTGCGCAGTATCTATCATGGGATCTTAAGCCTGATCCATCACTGGAACGACCGTTGATAAATAGCAATACAAAAGCTGTGTGAGCAGGAAGGAAACAGATGAAACGTTTGGTCGTAGGAATACTGGCACATGTAGATGCCGGGAAAACAACGCTGTCAGAGGGGATGCTCTATACGGGCGGGAGCATCCGCAAAGTGGGAAGAGTAGATAACGGAGATGCCTTTTTGGATACCTATGCGCTGGAAAAAAAGCGCGGGATCACGATCTTTTCCAAACAGGCGCTCTTAAAGATGGAAGATCTCAGTATCACGCTTTTGGATACACCTGGGCATGTGGATTTTTCCGCGGAAATGGAGCGCACGCTTCAGGTGCTCGATTATGCTATTCTTGTGATAAGCGGCGCGGACGGAGTGCAGGGGCATACGCAGACACTCTTTCGTCTGCTGCAAAAATACCGGATCCCGGTCTTTTTGTTTATCAATAAAATGGATCAGCCAGGAACGGACCGTGAAGCGCGCATGGAGGAACTAAAGGACTGCTTTGGGGATGGCTGCGTGGACTTTACGGACGATCAGAGCGAAGCTTTTTTTGAAAATATCGCGATGTGCGAGGAAACTGCGCTGGATGAATTTTTAGCGGAGAACCGGGTATCCGAGGAGAAGATCTGCGCGATGATCGCGCGGCGGAAGGTATTTCCGTGTTTCTTTGGTTCCGCCTTGAAGTTAGAGGGCGTGCAGGAGTTTTTGGATGGCATAAGAAAATACGCGTGTGTGCCGGAGTCCCCGGAGGACTTTGGCGCGCGCGTTTTTAAGATCATGCGGGACGAGACGGGAAAACGGCTTACGTTTTTAAAAGTGACCGGAGGAAGCCTTCCGGTGAAGACTGTGTTCCCGGAACTTGAGGAAAAGGCAGATCAGATCCGTATTTATTCCGGCGACCGGTACGAGACGGTGGATGAGGCCAAGGCTGGAATGGTCTGTGCAGTGACCGGGCTCACAAAAACCGTGCCGGGAATGGGACTTGGAACACAAAAAGGAAAGATCGTGCCGGTCTTAGAGCCGGTGCTGACGTACCGGCTGATCCTGCCGGAGGAAGTGGACGCGGCGGTCATGCTGAAAAAACTGCGGCTGCTCAAGGAGGAAGAACCGGAGTTACATGTGGGATGGAATGAAAAGACAAAGGACATCCTCATAAAAGTTATGGGGGAGGTGCAGATCGAGGTCTTAAAAACGAGGATCGAGGAACGCTTTGGGGTGTCGGTCGATTTTGGCACCGGACATATCGTGTACCGTGAGACGATCGCGGATACCGTGGAGGGTGTGGGACATTTTGAGCCGTTACGCCATTATGCGGAGGTGCATCTGCGCCTGGAGCCGGGAGAAGAGGGCAGCGGTCTTTCGTTTTTTACGGAATGCAGTGAAGATATGCTGGCAAAGAACTGGCAGCGGTTAGTCCTGACACACTTAAAGGAAAAAGAACATGTGGGAGTTCTGACCGGATCCGCGATCACGGATATGAAGATCACGCTGGTCGCTGGACGCGCGCATGTGAAGCACACCGAGGGCGGAGACTTCAGGCAGGCGACCTACCGGGCGCTCAGACAGGGGCTCATGCAGGCAAAAAGCGTGCTCTTGGAGCCGTGGTATGATTTTAGGCTGGAAATCCCGGAAGAACTGATCGGGCGGGCGATGACAGACATTGACCGCAGGCACGGCACGATGCAGCCGCCGGAAACAAAAGACGGAAAAGCGTATTTAAGCGGCAGCGCGCCGGTAGCGACTATGCAGGATTACGCAAAGGATGTAACCGCATACACCAGAGGACGCGGAAGATTATCGCTTACCCTGGCGGGGTATCGCCCCTGCCATAATGCCGAGGAAGTGATCGGGCAGATCGGCTATGATCCGGAGGCGGATCTGCTAAATCCGACGGGATCCGTATTCTGCGCGCACGGAGCAGGATTTATCGTGCCCTGGCAGGAAGTAAAAAATTACATGCATATCGAAAGCAGGGAAGAAGAAAACCGCTTTGTGGACCCGGCTTATGACGGACGCGTGGGCGGTGAAAAGCCGGCATATTCTGAGGAAGAGTGGCTGGATCCGGAGGAGATCGACGCGATCTTAGACCGTACCTATCACGCGAATAAAAAGGAAAGTAACAGCACCAGAAAATGGGGCAGACCAAAATCCAGACCGGTCAATGCGGATCCGGTGGTGCGCAGTGCCGCGAAAAAAGTACAGGAAAAGGAATACCTGCTGGTCGATGGTTATAATGTGATCTTTGCCTGGGACGAGTTAAATGAACTTGCAAAGGTAAATCTCGACGGGGCGCGGGGAAAGCTTTTAGATATCCTCTGCGATTATCAGGGCATCCGCGGCTGTGAGCTGATCGTGGTCTTTGATGCCTACCGGGTTGCGGGACATCCGACCGAGATCTCGGACTACCACAACATCCATGTGGTGTTTACGAAAGAGGCGGAGACAGCGGATCAGTTCATCGAGAAGTTTGCGCATGAAAACGGCCGCAGATACCGCGTTACGGTGGCAACCTCGGATGGACTGGAACAGATCATCATACGGGGAGCCGGCTGCGCGCTGATCTCATCGCGGGAACTGGAAGCGGAGATCGCGGACGCGAAAAAACGCATGAATGAGAATTATGTAAACCATAAGGCGGCGCAGGTTCAGGAAAAAACGAAAACCTATCTTTTAGACGATCTGGACGAGAAGATGGCGGAGCAGATAAAAAAGATCCGGGAAGACGGGGACTTGTCATTCTGACCAAGGAAAGTTATGATAGAAGACAGGATAAAGAAGATGGAGGACATTGGAATGGAAAAAAGAATTTCAGGACATACAGGACTTTTGGCGTTGATCGGTTCACCGGTCGGACATTCCGGCTCACCGGCAATGTACAATTACAGCTTTGAGAAACTCGGACTGGACTATGCCTATGTGGCATTTGATATTAAAGAAAATGAAGTGGCGGACGCGCTTTCCGCAATGAAGCTTTTTAAGATGCGCGGGATGAATGTGACGATGCCATGCAAGACAGAGGCGGCAAAACACATGGATGAGCTGTCACCTGCGGCACGCATCATCGGTGCAGTCAATACGATCGTAAATGATGATGGAAAGCTGACCGGTTACATCACGGACGGAGAAGGTTTTGTCAACAATTTAAAGGATCACGGCATTGACATCAAAGGGAAAAAGATCACAGTAGCCGGCGGCGGCGGAGCTGCGACCGCGATCCAGGTGCAGTGTGCCCTAGATGGCGCAAGAGAGATCACGATCTTTAACATCAAGGACAAATTTTTTGAAAGAACATTGGAGACGGCGGAAAAGATCAAAAAAGAGGTGCCGGGCATCGTGGTCAATGTCTATGACATCGCGGATGTCGCAAAGATGACCGAGGAAATTAAGAGCAGTGATATATTTGCCAATGCGACGATCGTCGGCATGAAACCGATGGAAAATGAGAGCGTGGTCAAGGATCTTACGGCGTTCCGCCCGGGACTGGTCGTTGCGGATGCGGTATACAATCCGGAGGAGACCAGACTGTTAAGAGAGGCGAAAGAGGCGGGATGCACCTGCATCGGAGGAAAAGGAATGCTTCTGTGGCAGGGCGTTGCGGCATTTAAGCTCTATACCGGATGCGATATGCCGGTCAAAGAGGTCAAAGAGTTATATTTCAGCTAAACGCGAGAGGAAAAGAAATGGCAGATTATATAGAAGTCCGCGGAGTAAAGATCGGAGCGGGTATACCAAAGATCTGTGTTCCGGTCGTCGGAACGACGGAGGCGGAGATCAAAGCTGCGGCAGAAGCGGCAGAGGCGGTAAAACCGGATGTCGTGGAGTGGCGCGCGGACTGGTTTTTAGATGTGGAAGATGAAGATAAGGTGTGCGCGGTCTTAAAAGAACTGCGGAAGATACTGGGTGAGATCCCGCTTTTATTTACGTTCCGGACGAAAGGCGAGGGCGGCGAGCGCGCGCTTGATAAGGAGGCGTATGTCCGTTTAAATCAGAGGGCGGCGGAAAGTGGCCTGGTCGATCTGATCGATGCAGAGCTTTTCACCGGAGAGGATACGTTAAAAGAGCTGGTCGTGTGTGCGCATGCGGCGGGTGTGAAAGTCATTGCGTCCAACCATGATTTTAAGAAGACGCCGGAGCAGGAAGTCATCACAGAGCGGCTGCTTCGTATGAAAGCGCTTGGAGCGGATATTCCGAAGATCGCGGTGATGCCGGAAAAGAAAGCGGATGTGCTGACATTGCTTTTGGCGACCGTGAAAGCAAAGGAAGAGATAAGCGGCCCCATCATCACCATGTCCATGGCAGGGGCGGGATTGATAAGCCGTGTCAGCGGAGAGGCTTTTGGCTCGGCACTGACCTTTGGAACCGCGGGAAAGGCATCCGCGCCGGGGCAGATGGATGCAAAGGAGCTGCGGCAGGTACTGACACTTTTGCATGAAAATATGGCATAGTAGGAGAGGATTATGAAAAAACTGGAAGAAAATATATTTTTGATCGGCTTTATGGGTGCCGGAAAAAGCACGGTTGCGGCAGAGTTAGAGCGTCAGCTCCATATCCCGCGCGCAGAGATGGACGCGCTCATTGTGGAGCGTGAGGGGATGGCAATCTCCGATATTTTTGCGGAAAAAGGAGAGACATATTTCCGTGACGCGGAGACCGCGCTGTTAAAAGATCTGACGGAAAAAAAGGGGATCATCATTTCCTGTGGCGGCGGAGCGGTCATGCGTGATGAAAACGCGGCACTGATGAAACAGTGCGGAAAGATCGTACTGCTCACCGCGACACCGGAGACGATCTATGAGCGTGTGAAGGACAGCACAGACCGTCCGATCTTAAACGGTAACATGAATGTGGACTATATCCGTGAGCTGATGGAAAAACGAAAAGATCGTTACCTTGCGGTGGCGGATGTGGTCGTTGCGACAGATCAGAAGAGCGCGGAAGAGATCACACGGGAAATTTTGGCAGCATTTGCATAAAAAACTGTAAAAAGAGATCCGGGTACTTGACAAAGTGCCCGGATTGTTTTATATATAATGCATACCCCGTAGGGGTATATGGAAGGAGGATGCGATATGGCATGTGAACACTGCTGCGGCAGCGACGATGATGCGGTAAAGCACAAACATCGGGAGATGCAGGAAAAAAAGAGCCTGATGACCCGCTTAAATAAAATCGAGGGACAGGTTCGCGGCATCCGCGCGATGGTGGATGACGACCGTTACTGTGTGGATATCTTAACACAGGTGTCTGCGGTGCAGGCGGCGTTAAACAGTTTTAACAAGGAACTGCTGGCGAGACACATAAAAACCTGTGTTTCGGAGGATATTAAAGAAGGAAATGAAGAGGCAGTGGATGAATTGTGCGAATTGTTGAAAAAACTGATGAAATAAGGGAAGAAAGGAGCAAAAGAGGAGATTATGAAGGAAAATTTTGATGTTACGGGAATGTCCTGTTCGGCATGCTCCTCCCATGTGGAGAAGAGTGTCAGCAAGGTAGACGGCGTGACAAAAGTAAGCGTCAACCTGCTTACCAACAGCATGCAGGTGGAGTTTGATGAGAAGACCACAGACACCGGCATGATCATAAAAGCGGTGGAAGACGCAGGATACGGCGCGGCGGTCAAGCAGGAGCACGGCGCGGCGAAAGGAAATGCCACAAAAGAGACCGGAACCCAAAAAGATCCGGTGCTTGCGATGAAAAGGCGGCTGATCATATCCATTATCTTCTGGATCCCGTTAATGTATGTTTCCATGGGGCATATGCTTTACGAAGCGCTCGGCATCGCGGGACCGGTATTTGAGCAGAAGTACCTCTACGGGGATGAGAACGCGATTACCTATGCGTTTACCCAGATCCTGCTTTTAGTGCCGATCTTGATCGCAAACCAGAAATATTTTAAGAACGGATTTAGGACGCTGGCGAAAAAGGCACCGAATATGGATACGCTGGTGGCGCTCGGCGCAACGGCGGCGATCGTTTACGGTGTGTTCGCGATTTATCGGATCGGATACGGACTCGGACACGGAGATATGATGGTGGTCATGCAGTACCGTCATGATCTGTACTTTGAATCAGCGGGAACGATCCTGACGCTTATTACGGTCGGAAAATATCTGGAGACCAAATCCAAGGGAAAGACCAGTGAGGCGATCACGAAACTTATGAATCTGGCGCCAAAGACTGTGACGGTCGTGCGGGATGAAAAAGAGACCGTGATTCCGGCAGCGGATGTCGTACTCGGTGACATTTTTCTCATAAAGCCCGGTGAGGCGGTTGCTGTAGACGGTGTTGTGATTGAGGGAGAATCATCGTTCGATGAATCCGCGATCACCGGAGAGAGTATGCCGGTATCCAAAAAGGCAGGGGACAAGCTGGTTTCCGCATCGATCAACAAATCCGGATTTATCCGTGCGCGGGCGACCAAAGTCGGAGAGGACACTACGATCGAACAGATCATCCGGCTGGTCGAGGAGGCGTCTTCCAGTAAAGCACCGATCGCGAGACTGGCGGATAAAATTGCGGGAATTTTTGTACCGGTGGTCATTTCAATCGCAATTGTGACAGCGATCATCTGGCTGCTTTGTGGAACGGGCGTGGAAGCGGCACTTTCGAGCGCGATCGCGGTACTTGTCATTTCCTGCCCGTGCGCGCTCGGACTTGCGACACCAGTGGCTATCATGGTCGGAACCGGAAAAGGCGCGGAGAACGGCATTCTGATCAAATCCGGGGAGGCGCTTGAGACGGCGCATCTCGTAGACACGGTAGTGCTTGACAAGACCGGAACGATCACGGAGGGAAGACCGGTCGTTACGGACGTGGAGCTCTTTGGAGAAGTGTCAGAGCAGGAACTGCTCGCGGTGGCGGGAAGCCTGGAAAAGGGCAGCGAACATCCGCTTGCGGAGGCTGTGGTAAAATACTGTGAAGAAAATGAGATCACCGTGCAGCCGGTAGAACAGTTTGAGGCAGTCTTTGGAAAGGGCGTCCGGGGAAAAGTGGGTGGAACCCTGTATTTCGCCGGAAACGAAAAGATGATGGAAGAAAACGGGATCCCGCTTAAGGCAGATCACAAAGCAAGGATCGAAGCATTCGCGGGCGAGGGAAAGACACCGCTCTTATTTGCGAAGGAAAAGACGCTGATCGGTATCCTTGCCGTTGCGGATGTAGTCAAAGCGACCAGCCGGGATGCGATCGGAGCGCTGCGTGAGGCTGGCATTCGAACGATCATGCTGACCGGGGACAACGAAGTGACTGCGCGCGCGATCCAGAAAGAAGTCGGCGTGGACGAAGTCATTGCAGGTGTGCTTCCGGCACAGAAAGAAGAGAAGGTTGCACAGTTCAAAGAAGGCGGACACACGGTTGCCATGGTCGGCGATGGCATCAACGATGCGCCGGCGCTTGCGCGTGCCGATGTCGGTATCGCGATCGGCGCGGGAACGGATGTGGCGATCGAGAGCGCGGATGTGGTGCTTATGAAAAACGATCTGTTTGATGTCGTGCGCGCGATCCGTTTAAGCAAGGCGGTCATCCGCAATATCAAGCAGAACCTGTTCTGGGCATTCTTTTACAACAGCATCGGGATCCCGCTTGCGGCAGGCGTGCTTTATCCGGCGTTTGGCATAAAATTAAATCCGATGTTCGGGGCGGCGGCAATGAGCTTAAGCAGTATCTGCGTGGTCAGCAACGCGCTCCGCTTAAAGGGCGTAAAGCTCTCCGGGAAAGCAGAAGCGAAAACAGAACCGGAATCGGTAGAAAAAGAGATCATAAGAAAGGAAGAAAAAGGAATGAAAGAAACAACGATCAGTATTGAAGGAATGATGTGCTCACACTGCACAGGAACCGTAGAAAAGGCACTTGCAGGCATTGACGGGGTAAAGGAAGTCTCCGTAAGCCTGGAAAATAAAAACGCGGTCGTAAAGGCAGAAGAATCCGTGACAGCAGAGGTCTTAAAGAAAGCAGTGACCGATGCGGGATATGAAGTAAAGGGCATTCAGTAAAAGAAAAATCAGGAACCGGCAGAAGAAATCCGCATAAGATATAGGCAGGAGGATGGAAAGATGAAACAATTTCGTTTCCTTGTCTATGGAAAAGATGAGAGACAGCGCTGTTTAAAAGAAATTCTCGAAAACAGAGGGCATGTCGCAAAAAACGCGGAGGAGGCTTCTGCCGGTTTTTTTGATGCCATTTTGCTGCCGCTGCCGGAGACAGAGACTTTTTTTGGAAAGATCAAAGAGGAGCTCGTGCCGGGGCAGATTGTTTTCGGCGCAAATTTCGGGCAGAGTGTGGCGTGTCAGGCGAAAGAAAAAAAGATCACGGTCGTGGATTACATGAAAGCGGACGGGGTGGCGGAAAAAAACGCGGTGTCCGTCGCGGAAGGGATCCTTGCGGAGGCGATCTGCGCCATGAAGGAAAATCTCTGTGGAAGCCGCTGTCTGGTGTGTGGGTTCGGGAGATGCGGAAGCCTGATCGCCGAGCGGCTGGCGGCGTGTCAGGCGGACGTGGATGTATTTGAAAAGGAAGACCAAAAAAGGCAGGCAGTGGAAGCGGCAGGTGCCGTATGGAGGCCGCACGCGGATCCCGGAGCCTATGAACTGATCGTAAATACAGTGCCACAGCCGCTTTTTACGGGACAGGTGCTTTCACGATGCAAAAAAGAGGTCTGTATTTTGGATCTTGCGTCCGGGAACGGCGGTGTGGATCTGGAAAGCTGCAAAGCATATGGGATCTGCGCAAAACGGTGTCCGGGACTTCCGGCACGTTACGCGCCGAAGACAGCGGCGAAGATACTGGCGGATGTGATCGAAAAAGAGATGGATGTGAGAAAAAAAGGGGAATAGGGAATGGAAACAGAAAATAAAAAGACTGTGGGTGTTGCCATTACAGGATCTTTTTGCACACATGAGAAGATAAAAGAAACACTGCGGGATTTAAAAGCGCATGGCTGGCGTGTGATCCCGGTATTTTCGGAAAATGCGGCAAAGCTCGATACCCGCTTTGGAAAAGCGGCGGATTTTGTGGCAGAAGTACAAAAGATCACCGGGGAACACGGGATTTTCACGATCCCGGAGGCGGAGCCGGCAGGACCGAAAAAGCTGTTTGATGTCTTAGCCATCGTTCCCTGCACCGGAAACACACTCGCGAAGCTGTCGCTTGGGATCACCGATACCCCGGTGCTCATGGCGGCGAAAGCCCATCTGCGCAACGAAAGGCCGCTTGTGGTCGCACTCTCCACCAATGACGCGATGGGAATGAATTTTAAGAATATCGGGGCGTTATATAATGTAAAGCACATTTACTTTGTACCGTTTGGCCAGGATGACCCGGCAAAGAAGCCAAACTCCCTGATTTCGGACGTGGGGCGGATCCCGGATACGATCGAGGCGGCATGCGCGGGCAGACAGTTACAGCCGGTGCTTTTGCGTTAGCGCGCATCTGTCCGCGTTTCTCCTTCGGTAAGTTTTAAGCCGCATGAAAAAAAGATCTCCGAATGCGAAGACTGCGATTCGGAGATCTTTTTTTGGTCAGAGCAGAAGTTTATTCGAGGATCAGTAAAAGTGCCATTTTAAATCTGCTGTTTGCGGTTACGCTGTGAAGTCCGTTTTTTTCAAAGCGGAAGCACTCACCGGCAGAGAGCTCATAATCTTTGCCTTCATATCCGATCATTGCTTTTCCTTCCAGCGCGAAGACGATCGCGTTTCCCGGTGCGCGGTGCGGTGCGAGCCCTGTGCCTTCATCAAAGGCCATTAAGACATATTTCATGCTGCCGTTGCTTGCCACGTCCATGTTGGCAATGCTTCCCTCTTCGTAGGAAATCAGGTCTTTTAATGCGAATACTTCATTTGTTTTTACATTCTGGTTCATAGTAGTCTCCTTTTTTTATTCCCCCATTTAGGATTGCCGTTTTTTCTAATATAAATTATGATAAAATAAAAAGAAAGTACGCACATTAAGGTTATATACTTATCTTTGGGAAAGCGTGGAAAGGAATGGAAATGACGAAGCAGACGATAACAAAAGAATGCTGCCATACGGGTGAGGATCTCTGTGACACCAATTTTGGCTATACCTTATCTTTGATCAACGGAAAATATAAACTGATCGTCATCTACAGGCTTGCCGGGCGCAAGCCTGTCATGCGCTACAATGAACTGAAGCGCTGTCTTGGAAATATTTCGCATAAAACTTTGAGCAACACATTAAAAGAGATTAAAGCTCTATCGAAACATGGTATTTGCGGAGAAAATATTCAAGCTGGAGCAGATACGCGATCATCTGCGGGCCTGCCATAAGCTGCCCGTACCAGGGTGCGCCGTAATCTTTCGGATGCTCTAAAAAGAGCCGGAGCGCTTCCTGATTTAACAGCGGAAGCAGGGGCGAGGCAGGATCTGAGAGCGCGTCTTTTAAGCGGACTGTTAGGAGCGCTTCGTATCCGGGATCATAGGTCTTGGGATAAGGGCTTTTTTTGCGGAACAGGATCTCGTCGGGCAGAAGTCCCCTTGCGGACTGGCGCAGGATATTTTTTACGACACCGTCCTTTGCTTTCATTTCCCACGGAATATTAAAAACATAATCGACCAAGGTGCGGTCGGCAAACGGGACGCGCGCTTCCAGACCGCAGGACATACTGGTGCGGTCCATGCGGTTTAACAGCGTCTGCATGAAAAACCGGATGTTGAGATAACCGATGCGCCGCCGGTTTGCCTCGGTCTCATTTTCGCCCGGCAGGATATCCACATGGGTAATGGCGTCGTCATAGACCTGTTTTACATAAGCTTCCATATCCAATGTGCGAAGCAGTTCCGGCTCTAAAAGCTGCATGCGCGGAGCTAAAGAAGGTGTCCATGGAAATGTACCGCAGGAGAGGAATTCTTCCCGGTGAAACCACGGATAACCGCCGAACACCTCATCCGCGCACTCGCCGGTCAGAACCACCTTGTGGTGTGCCGAAACCTGTTCGCAGAAATACAGCAGAGAGGCGTCAATATCCGCCATACACGGAAAGTCATGGGCATCCACGGATTTTTTCAGATAGTCAGCCTGTATCTGGTTGGTACATTCTAAAAAGTGGTGTTCGCTGCCCAGAAAAGCGGCCATCTTTTCCACATAGGGGCGATCCTCCGAGGGCTGGAAACGGTTTGCCTGAAAATAACGGTGATTGTCGGTGAAATCAAACGAGTAGGTGGCAAGGGTATGCCCCTTTTTCTTTGTCTCGGCGGCGCAGACGGCGGATACCAGGCTGGAATCGACGCCGCCGGATAAAAAGGTGCAGACCGGGACATCGGACACCATCTGGCGTCTGATCGCGTCAGTGACAAGAAAACGTGTCCTTTCAATCGTTTCCTCATAGGAATCTTCGTGCGGATGGCTTTTTAAAGAAAAATAAGAGGAGCTTCGGATGCCGGCTTTTGTCACGCAGAGACGTGTACCGGCGGGAAGTTCAAAAAAGCCGGAAAAGATCCCGTGTCCGGGGCTGCGCGCGGGGCCGAGCCCTAAAAGCTCATTGAGTCCGTCCCGTTTTAAGACGGCTTTTACGCCGGGAAAGCAGAACAGGCCTTTGGGTTCGGAGGAAAACAGAAAGGTTCCGTTTTGGATCGTATAAAATAATGGCTTGACACCGAACGGATCACGAAAGAGAGTGAGGGAATGGTGTCTCTCATCGTAGATCGCGAGTGAGAAGATCCCGTCCACATCCCGGATGAAATCGGCACCGAATGTCAGATAGGATAACAGGATCACCTCAGTATCGGACGTGGTCTTCGGGACGCAGCCGTGTGAGAGAAGCCTGCGCTTTAATACATCGGTGTTGTAGATCTCCCCGTTGTATACGATGTGACAGCACGCGTCCTTTATTGTCCGCGTCATGGGCTGATGCCCGCCCGCCGGATCGATGATTGATAATCTGGTGTGGGCAAGTCCGCAGTCCTGTGTGAGAAAAACACCGGAATCATCCGGGCCGCGTGGGGTGAGTGCCTGTTTCATATCCTGTAAGATCTGTTCATAAAGATGCCGCTTTGCCGTAAAGTCGGCGGAGGCATCAAAAAAACCTGAAATACCACACATAAGAATACTGTTCCTGAAAAATAATTTCTCAGTAACTAGGATATGAAAGAACAGAACAAAACATGCGTTTTTTTATCTGAATCATTTTACAAAATTGTGCAAAACAAACGAAAAAGTGCGAAAAAACTTTAAAAAACTATGCAATTATGATATGATAGATTCAGACAATAAAACAACAAGTAGACAGTTAGAGAGCGAGGGAGTTTTATGACAGAAGAGAAAAACGCACTTGTATTTACAAATGATAATTGTATTGGATGCAATAAGTGTATCAGCGTCTGTAGTTGCATGGGTGCATGTGTGTCACATGTCGTGGACGGAATTAACCGAATTGACGTGGATAGTGACAAATGCATTGCCTGTGGCGCCTGTTTTGATGTATGTGAGCACCACGCAAGAGAATTTGCGGATGATACAGAGCGCTTCTTTGAAGATTTGAAAAAGGGCGAACGGATATCACTTTTGATTGCGCCGGCATTCAAAGCCAACTACCCATCGGAATATGGTACGGTGCTCGGAGGACTGAAAAAGCTCGGAGTGAACCGCATGATCAGCGTTTCCTTCGGAGCGGATATTACTACCTGGGGATATTTGAATTATATTGACAAATATGGATTTACCGGCGGGATCTCACAGCCCTGTCCGGCGGTTGTCGGCTATATCGAGCGTTATCTGCCGGAACTTCTGCCGAAGCTGTTTCCGGTACAGAGCCCGATGATGTGCGCGGCAATCTATGCCAGAAAGCAGATGGGCATTACTGACAAATTCGCGTTTTTAAGCCCGTGTATCGCAAAGAAAATGGAGATCGAGGATGGAAACAACGGTGGTTATATTTCCTATAATGTGACCTTTGACCATCTGATGCAGTATATCCGCAAACACGGCATTTCAGGAGAGAATGCGACCGATGAGGTAGAGTACGGACTTGGTTCCATTTACCCGACACCGGGCGGACTCAAAGAAAATGTATACTGGTTCCTTGGTGAAAGTGTGTTTATCCGTCAGATCGAGGGTGAAAAACACATGTATGAATACCTTGAGCGCAACAGGGAGAAGATCGCGAAGGACAAGACCCCGTATCTGTTCATCGATGCGTTAAACTGTGCAAACGGCTGTATCTGCGGTACCGCGGTCGAAGAGGACAAAGCGAATACCGATGACGCGCTGTGCGCACTGTTAAAGATCCGGGAATCCGTTAAAAAAGATAAAGGCATGAGTGCGTGGGCGAAGAAGCTTTCTCCGAAACAGCGCTTAAAAAAATTAAACCAGCAGTTTAAGAACCTGGATCTTTCCGATTATCTGCGCAGGTATACAGACCTTTCTGCGCAGTGTACCTATGAGAAACCAAATGCCACACAGTTAAATGAAATCTTTGCTTCCATGAATAAGAATACACAAAAAGAACAGACCATCGACTGCTCCGCATGCGGCTATCAGTCCTGTAAGCAGATGGCAGAGGCGATCTTTAACGGATTTAACCGGAAAGAAAACTGCATCCATTATGTAAAGAGCATCGTGCAGATCGAAAAAGAGCGCGCGGAAGAACTGACAGAAGAAGTAAAAGAAGAAAAGATCGAAGTAGAGAACGGGCGTAAGAGAGTGTTAGAGGCGGTCAACACGATCAACGAAGAGTTCGCGACCCTGTATCAGTCCGTGGATGACATGGCGGCGGGAAATGAGAACAATGCCAACGAGAGTACGGGAATTTCCGGCGATATGCAGGAAGTATTCCGGTTCTGCGAAAACTTGAGCAACGCGATGGGAGATATCGAAAAACTGTTAGAGGAGCTGTCGAAGAACAATGCCGAGGTCGTATCCATTGCGTCCCAGACAAACCTGCTTGCGTTAAACGCAAGTATCGAGGCGGCAAGAGCAGGAGAGGCAGGAAAAGGCTTTGCGGTTGTTGCGGGAGAGATCAACAATCTTGCTACGGATTCCAGAAATACCGCGAACCGCAGCAGTGAGAGCCAGGAGCAGATCCTCGCGTCGATCAGTTCGATCGTTGCGGATGCCGACAAGCTGATGGAGATCGTGCATGCAGTCAATGACCGTACACAGAATCTGGCAGCTTCCACCGAAGAGATATCCGCTTCCGCACAGGTGATCTTAGAGACGGCGGATCATGTAAAAGCGAGCCTGCAGTCGCTTGTTTCGGAATAAAAACAAAATATTTTTTGATAAGTTTCTTCCTATTATAATGTAACAAAAAAAGAATAAGAAGAAAAAGTGAATAAAAGTAAAAAGAAAAGCCAATGAGAAAGCGGAAGAATTGTGTTTGAATGAAAAACAATCTGAAAAAATCAGGAAAACACAGTTCTTCCGTTTTGATTGAAATGGCGTAAGTCAGCGAAAACTAAAAAACCGAGTGCAGAGGTAGGAAAAACGGGTGTACGCATCAGACGGACATCTTGCCGGGCATGAAAAACACGGTGTATATATATGCGGCAAAAACTAATAAAATTACGACACAAAAATGGCGAAAAATGGAGAAAAACGGCGTTTATGCAAGATGCCGAAAGCAAAAAATAACCTTGACAGATTGAAAAAAACATTTTAAAATCATTCACGACTGTAAAGCCTGATATGCGGAAATTGTATAAGAATGGAAGGTATGACACAAGGGAGTGTATAGGTTATACTATGCGCTTTTTTTTTACCCGAAGTAAATAAAAGACAAACGTACATGTCAGACGGACAGTGATGACAACGATACTACAAGTTAAGGAGAGGATTTTTTTGAACAAGTATGTCATAAAAAGAATTGGTCTTGCGATTGTTACGCTGGTCATTATCAGCTTAATCACATTCTTTGCCATGAATGCGATTCCGGGCGGACCATTTGACACAGAAAAGGCAACGAGCCCGGAGGTAAAGGCAGTATTAGAGAAACGTTACAACCTGGATAAACCGATTGTGGAACAGTATTTCATTTATATGGGAAACCTGCTGCACGGTGACTGGGGGGTAAGTATCAAGACCGGACGTGATATCTGGCAGACAATGTCCACCAGTTTTTCGATCAGTGCGAAGCTTGGTGGCATGGCGCTTCTCATATCCGTTATTTTCGGTGTTGTACTCGGAAGTATCGCAGCCCTGACAAGAAACAAATGGCCGGATCGTCTGATCGTATTTTTTACGACCCTTATGACGGCGATGCCGAGTTTCGTTCTGGCGACGCTCTTACTCTACCTGTTCTGTATCAAACTCGGATGGATCCAGGTATGGAGCGCACACTCACATAACTACCTGCTTCCGGTGATCTCACTGGCGTTATATCCGATGGCATATATCACCCGTCTGACAAAGACCAGTATGCTGGATGCGCTGGGACAGGACTATGTCCGTACCGCGCGTGCCAAAGGTGTTTCCCAGGCAAAGGTTATTTTCAAACATACACTGCGGAATGCCCTGATCCCGGTTGTTACCTATGTAGGGCCGGAGATCGCGTATATCATCACAGGTTCCATGGTTGTGGAAAATATTTTTACGATCGGCGGACTGGGACAGAAATTCGTTACCAGCATTTACAACCGTGATTATACGATGATCATGGCAACCACCATGTTCCTTGCGATCATCATGGTCATTGCGAACCTGCTTACCGACATTGCATACAAGTGCATTGATCCGCGAATTAATTTGGAATAGGAGGCCCGGATATGTCTAACGAGAACGGAATGCCGAAGAAAAGCGCGCTCAGCGCACAGATAGATTTAAGTAAATTTGATTTTGCGACCGAAGAAGAGAAAAAGCAGCAGGATGTCATGAGTGAGTCCACTACTTTCTTTAAGGACAGTATGAAACGTCTGCGGAAAAACCCGTTGGCGATGGGAAGTATCATCGTACTGATCCTGATCCTTCTTGTGATCATTTTCGCACCGAAGATCGTACCGTACGGTTATTCGGAGATCATTACCGTAGACGGAGTGAGAGATAAGACAGCGAAGAACCTCGCACCGTTTACCTATTCAAAGATGGAACAGAAATACATCGAAAAAGGCGGTACTGTATTCCCGCACATTTTCGGAACTGACGAACAGTGCCGTGACTACTTTATACGTGTGGTTTACGGAACAAGAGTTTCTTTGAGTGTCGGTCTGTTCGCAAGTATCATCGTCCTTATCATTGGTGTGGTCTACGGCTCCATATCCGGTTACGCGGGTGGAAAAGTCGATCTGATCATGATGCGTATTGTCGATATCATATATTCACTGCCGGATCTTTTAATGGTCATCCTGCTTAGCGTGGTACTTGGAGAAACGCTTGGAACGGCGATCAAGGGAACGGTCTTTGCGAAACTCGGAAGTAACATGTTATCTTTGTTTATCGTATTCGGACTGTTATACTGGGTAAGTATGGCGCGTCTGGTGCGTGGACAGATCCTTACGATCAAGCAGAACGATTATGTACTGGCTTCGAGAGCGATCGGTACTCCGGCATCCCGGATCATCCGTACGCACATCCTGCCGAACTGTCTTTCTGTTATCATTATTTCCGTAGCATTGCAGATCCCTTCCGCAATCTTTACCGAGAGCTATTTAAGTTTCTTAGGTCTTGGTGTACAGGCTCCGATGCCGTCGCTTGGTTCCCTGGCGAACGCGGCGAGAGACGGACTGACCAGTTATCCGTACAAACTGATTTTCCCGGCTGTTACCATCGTCCTTATCGTGTTGGCATTTAACCTGTTAGGTGACGGACTTCGTGATGCATTAGATCCGAAGCTGAAGAAATAAGGGAGGCATGGACAGTGAGTGAATATTTATTACAGGTAAAAGATTTACATACATCATTTTTTACAGATTCCGGAGAGGTAAAGGCGGTAAACGGCGTTTCCTTTAATCTGGAAGCCGGAAAGACACTTGGAATTGTAGGAGAAAGTGGTTCTGGAAAGAGTGTTACCGCGTATTCCATTATGCAGATTCTTGCGGATACCGGAAAGATCGTAAGTGGTGAGGTATTATATAAGGGTGAGGATATCACCAAGTGGAACAAAAAACAGATGCAGGGATTTCGTGGAAAGAAATGTTCCATTATCTTCCAGGATCCGATGACCAGCTTAAATCCGGTATTTACCATCGGAAACCAGCTGATGGAAGCGATTCTGCTCCACACGGACCGTAACAAAGAACAGGCAAGGGAGCGCGCGATCGAGATGCTGACCTTAGTCGGTGTCAATGAGCCGGAAAAACGTCTGAAACAGTATCCGCACGAGTTGTCCGGCGGTATGCGCCAGCGTGTGATGATCGCCATGGCGCTTGCCTGTGAACCGGATATCCTGATCGCGGATGAACCAACGACCGCGCTTGACGTAACGATCCAGGCACAGATCTTAGAGCTGATGCAGGAACTGCAGAAGAAGATGGGAATGGCGATCATCATGGTTACACATGACCTCGGTGTGATTGCCGACATGTGTGATGAGATTATCGTCATGTATGGTGGACGTGTCTGTGAGCGTGGTACCGCGGATGCGATCTTCTATGATCCACGTCATGAATACACCAAGGGACTGCTTCGCTCCATTCCGAGCGTAAGCCGTATGAAAGAACGGCTTGTACCGATCGGCGGTACACCGATCAATCTGTTAAATATGCCAAAGGGCTGTGCGTTCTGTGCCCGCTGTGACAAAGCAATGAAGATCTGTCTGGACACAGTACCGGAAGAACTTCGCGTAGGCGAAACACATCTTGCAAGCTGCTGGATGAATGTAAAAGCCCAGTATGAGGCCGAAAACGGAGGTATCAGCAATGAGCAGTAATGACAAGAATGAATATTTGGTAGAAGTAAATGACTTAAAACAGTATTTTCCGATCAAGACCGGATTTGGAAAGACGATCCCGTTAAAAGCAGTAGACGGTGTGTCTTTCGCGATCAAACCGGGCGAGACACTCGGACTGGTAGGAGAGTCCGGCTGCGGTAAGACGACCGTTGGACGTTCCTTACTCCAGTTATACAAACCAACCGGCGGAGATGTGATCTTCAAAGGGGAAAAAGTGACCGATAAAAATATCAAGTCACTGCGCAAGGAGATGCAGATGGTATTCCAGGATCCGTATTCTTCCTTAAATCCGCGTATGACCGTAGAAGATATCATCGGAGAGCCACTGGATGTACACAAGCTTTACAGCTCCAAAGCGGAGCGCAGAGAAAAGATCCTCGAACTGATGGATCTCGTCGGTTTAAATGCCGAGCATGCGACACGTTACGCGCATGAATTTTCCGGTGGACAGAGACAGCGTATCGGAATTGCCCGCGCACTTGCGGTAAATCCGAGCTTCATCGTCTGCGACGAGCCGGTTTCCGCGCTGGATGTTTCCATCCAGGCACAGGTCATCAATATGTTTGAAGACCTGCAGGAAAAATTAGGTGTTGCGTATCTTTTTATCGCGCATGACCTTCTGGTCGTACATCATATTTCCGACCGTATCGCGGTTATGTATCTTGGTAAGATCGTAGAGATCGCGGACGCGGATGAATTAAATGAAAATCCGCTGCATCCGTATACAGAATCGCTGCTCAGCGCGATCCCGATGCCGGATCCGAACATGGCAAAAGAGCGCAAGCGTATCATCTTAGAGGGAGATGTTCCGAGCCCGATGAATCTGCCGAGCGGCTGTGCGTTCCGCACCAGATGCCGTTACGCGACCGAGCAGTGCGCGAAAGAATGCCCTTCCCTGACGGACAGAGGAAACGGACATATGGTTTCCTGCTTTAACCGCTAGGACATGAGAGAGAATTATTCGTACCGCTTGCGGTATGTTTAATTAATAAATATTTTCAGGAGGAATATTATGAAGAAGAAAATTGTATCAGCAATGTTAATTGCAGCAATGGCTACCAGCATGTTCGCAGGCTGTGGTTCATCTGCAAGCAGCAACAGCACCACAGGTACAGCGTCTACCGAAGCGTCTACAGAAGGTTCTGTATCTACTTCTGACGGCTCTACCCTTCGCATCAACCTTGCGAGTGAACCGGATAAACTGGATCCGGCATTAAATACAACCGTTGATGGTGCAGCTTTGGCAGCAAACAGCTTTGTAGGTCTGTTTACCTTTGACAAGGACAGCAATCCGGTCCCGGCTCTGGTATCTGACTATACCGTAAGTGATGACGGACTTACTTACACCTTTACTTTAAAAGATGGTCTGAAATGGAGCGATGGCTCTGATCTGACCGCAGCAGATTTTGAATATTCCTGGAAGAGAGCAGCAGATCCTCAGACTGCGGCAGATTATTCTTATCTGTTCGATGTATTTGCAAAAGATGGTGACACCATCAATGTAAAAGCAGACGGAAATACTTTAACAGCAGTTCTTGCTGCTCCGTGCCCATATTTCCTGCAGCTTTGCGCATTCCCTGTATTTATGCCGGTACCGCAGGCAGCAGTAGAAGCAGCAAACGCAGACGGAACAAACCCGGGCGCATGGTGCTCTGAAGCTGGATTCGTATCCAACGGTGCGTATGTGTGCACATCCTGGAAACACAATGAATCCATGGTATATGAAAAGAACCCGTACTTCTACGATGCAGATAATGTAAAAGTAGAAAAACTTGAGTTCATGTTATCCGCAGATGATACTGCTACATTCTCCGCTTACAACGCAGGAGACCTTGACTTCATCGACAGCATTCCGAGTGATGAAGTTGCATCTGTGATCAACAACGCTGATTTCCATGTTGATGATCAGTTAGGAAACTACTATATCGCATTCAACGTAAACGACAAGATGTTTGACGGAATGTCTGCAGAAGACGCAGCGACTTTACGTCACGCACTTGGCATCCTGATCGACCGTGGCTACATTGCAGAGAACATCGGTCAGACCGGACAGAAGGTTGCTACCGCGTTCGTTCCGGACGGAATGTCTGATGGTAACGGCGGAATCTTCCGTGAAGATGATTATGATTATCCGGATGCGGATTCTCATGGATACTACACAGCAGAATATGATTTCGATGCTGCAAAAGCAGAAGCGACAGAATTACTGGAAAGCATCGGTTACAAGTTCAACGATGACGGAACTTTAAGTGATGAGAACCCGATCTCTGTAGAATATCTGATCAATGAAAACACAGCACATCAGGCAATTGCAGAAGCAATCCAGTCTGACTGGTCTTCCATCGGTGTTGATGTAACCATTAAGACAGAAGAGTGGGATACATTCTTAAATGATCGTAAAGCAGGTGCATTCTCTATTGCGCGTGAAGGATGGATCGCAGATTACGATGACCCGATCAACATGCTTGAGATTTTCACTTCTGATTCCGGAAACAATGATGCGCAGTTAGGAAAGAACCCGGAAAACAGCGCAACACCGGACTGGACAGCATATGACAACCTGATCAGCGAGATCAGAACAACAACAGATAACACTGCCCGTGTACAGATGTTACATCAGGCAGAAGATATGCTCATGGATACCTGGGCTGCAGTACCGATCTACTTCTACAATGACGATTATATGTGCAAGACAAATGTAACCGGCATCTACAATACAAAATTCGGTACCAAATACTTTATGTATGCAACCATCGAATAATTGCAGTGTAAGCAGTGATTTGATGTAAAACAAAAAAGGCTGTTGCCTTTGCGACCGTAAGGTCGCAGGGCAGCAGTTTTTTTGTGGTGCGACTACTAATAGAAAATATAGGATAAAGTAAAAAATTATGATAAAACATATAAAATTTAACGATAAACATTAAAAATCTATTGACAGGAGAAAAAGCCTCTGTTAAAATACATTTAACGATAAACATTAAATAAATAACGAAAAATGTTAATGGAGGAACGAGGCTATGAAAGAAGATGCGATCAGTAAGATCAATAAAATGGGAAAGGCAGGAAGTATAATCACAATCATCCTGCGGATATTTGTGATCCTCGGGCTGGTTGGAACGATCATGGCAGCGATCGTGCTGGCGGTACTGCCGGAGGATACACTTCATATCCGTATGGCGGGAACGGCAAATATTGATGTAAATCTTGCGTCTGTCGTAGGGAAAAATGCGGCAGAGGAAGCATTAGCGGATATAGATCTTTCGGAATATGGATATGAAAAAGGAACCGAATTGGATTTAGAGGGCGTTTCCTATGGAATTGATAAACTTGAGACCAAAGGCAGTCATATCCTGATGAGCGGAAACGGGGAAATGGGTGACTTTAATCTGAGAAAACTGGTAGGGCCTTTGGTGGCGGTGACGCTTCACCTTATTATGACACTGATCACACTTTTCTTTATCGGGGCGCTTTTTAAAGCAGTTGGGAAGTGCCAGTCCCCATTTGAGGAGGATGTCATCAAAAAGATGAGGATGTTTGCGTATTCGCTGATTCCGTGGGTGGTATTTTCCAGCATTTCGGATATGGCATCCGAGGGAATTTTTAACAACCGGGTAAAATTTTCACTGTCCGTAAATTTCAATATGGTATTTGTTGTGCTTATGATCCTGGCACTGACGTATATCTTCCAGTATGGCGCTGTGCTGCAGAGAGAATCGGATGAGACATTATAAAGAGGCAGGGAAAAGCAATGGGAAAAATCATATTACGTCTGGACCGGGTAATGGCAGACCGGAAAATGAGTTTGAATGAGCTGTCAGCGCGCGTGGGTGTGTCGAATGTGAATCTTTCCAAGATCAAGACCGGAAAGATCAGCGCGATCCGTTTCTCAACATTAGAGGCGATCTGCGAGGTGCTCGACTGTCAGCCGGGAGATATCTTGGAATATCAGAAGGATGAAGAGTAGAAAGCAAAAAAATTGGGCGGGGCATCGATGGGATGCTCCGCCCTGTTGTTTAAAGAACAATTATTTCAGATATTCGGTCAGCAGTAAGAAGGTGTTGATCACGCCGTCCTTGTGGCTGCGTTCATAGCCGTGGGATGCATAGACACCGGAGCCGATGAGCCCGTGTTTTACATCGTAGCCCGCGGTGAGCGCCACGTCGGCATCGGAGCCGTAATGCGGATAAATGTCAACGGCAAAGTCCAGATTTTTGCGTTTTGCGGCGGCGATCAGACCTGACACAACGTCATAGTTATAAGGCCCTCTGCTGTCCTTTGCGCAGATCGACACCTGGTGTTCGCGGCAGGTAAGACCGTCGCCGACACAGCCCATATCTACGGAAAGAACTTCGGTGACATCGGATGGGATCGAAGCGGCACCGCCGTGTCCGACTTCCTCATAGACCGTAATGTGCTGATATACTTTTCTTGGAAGCGCGATCTGTTCTTCTTTCACATATTTGGCAAATCCGAGCAGAATGCCGACACTCAACTTGTCATCCAGAAAACGGCTCTTGATGTAGCCGCTCTTGGTGTATGTCGTGCGCGGATCAAAGCAGACGATATCACCCGGCAGAATACCAAGCGCAAGGGTGTCCTCTTTGGAGGAGACCATTTCATCGAGCACCACTTCCATGTTTTCGTAAGTCCTTTTTGTGGAGTCGTAATCCCCGTTGACATGGATGGAGGCGTTCTGTAACTGGAAAGTGCCGGTGTAGGTTCTGCCGTCTCTCGTGTAGACCGTGCAGTTTTCCGCCTCGGCATTGTTCGCGTTCATGCCGCCGACGTTGACGATGCGCAGACGGCCGCTGCCCTTGATCTCCGCGACCATGCCGCCGAGCGTATCGGCGTGCGCCTCCAAAAGCAGCGCGTCGTCGGCGTTTTTGCCGCCCAGATCGATCAGAATACCGCCCTTGTTCGTGCGCACGGCGGGAAAGCCCAGCGCTTCAAACTCTTTTTGTACAAATTCTTCCGCCGCGCGGGTGTAGCCGGTCGGGCTGTCGATTGCCAGCAGCGCGGTGGTTTTCTCGACTGCGTAGTTTACATAATTCTCCATGAATTGGCTCCTTTCGTGAGTCTTTCACTCATTATAACACACAATTGAAAAAATGAACAGCAAAAACCGCAAGTCGCGTGGATTCGACCTGCGGTTTTTGCTATATTCGGGCTATCCCGTTGGCAATATCCGGAAATACCGTGTGGAAACAGGGTAGCAGCGGGCTGTCGAGGACGCCGGCCCCTACACGGCGCGGGCCGATGACAGCATCGGCGGCGCTGAGGGCATCGGTCCCTACGAACCAAATCGAGCGTGGCGGGCTGAGGGCAGCCCGCCCTACGTGCTGAACGGAAGTTCCGGCGGTGAAACGATCAGAAGCTGCGGTCCTTGGAGGCGATCTCCTTGAGGC
>OIZL01000587.1_pt1 | contig 25704 bp, 15 predicted proteins | sample 1588541 | NCBI WGS metagenome assembly OIZL01 (sample SAMN03283285) | human gut metagenome | biome: human-associated habitat; material: feces | host: Homo sapiens | place: Peru | collected 2012 | reverse complement strand
CACCGTTTTCAAGAAGAATGCTCAGAATCCGGATTCTCACTTCCGAACCGAGTGCCTTGAAAACCTCGATTCCATCTTCAAGTCTGGTTATATTCAGCATAAGGACTCCTTTGGATAATGGGCTGCATGCAGAAAAGCGGTACCTGTTTAGTTTAGAAGAAAGTCAATTAAAACACAATATACTAAACTAAATATTGACACCGGATATTCCCGATTATATATTGGGGACATACAAGTGACCTGTCGGATCAGGCAGGAAGGAATGAACAGGGGGACCATACAGATGGCACGCAGAACAAAACTGATTGTAGATAAGGATTTTAGAATCGGAGAGGTCGACAAGAGAATTTACGGCTCCTTTATTGAGCACCTGGGACGTGCGGTTTATACCGGGATCTATCAGCCGGGGCATCCGACAGCGGATGAGCTTGGCTTCCGGAAGGATGTGATTGATCTGGTTCGTGAGCTCGATGTTCCGATCGTGAGATATCCCGGCGGGAATTTTGTTTCCAATTTCTACTGGGAGGATTCCGTCGGACCGAAGGAGCAGAGAAAGCCAAGGCTTGATCTTGCCTGGAGAACCTATGAGCCGAATGAGGTCGGGATCAATGAGTTTTCAAAATGGGCGAAGAAGGCGAATACAAGTGTGATGATGGCGGTCAACCTCGGAACCCGCGGAACCACCGATGCGCTGAATCTTCTGGAATACTGCAATCTGGACACGAATTCCTATTATGCGAACCTTCGCAGACAGCACGGCGACCAGGATCCCTACGGAATCAAGCTCTGGTGCATGGGCAATGAGATGGATGGACCGTGGCAGATGGGGCACAAGGAGGCTCTTGAGTATGGGCATCTTGCGGCTGAGACCTCGAAGGCCATGAAGACCATGGATCACTCCATTGAGACGGTTGTCTGCGGATCTTCCTACGTTGCAATGCCGACCTTCGGAAAGTGGGAGGCAACGGTCCTGGATGAAGCCTATGACTATGTCGACTACGTTTCCCTTCATCAGTACTGGGGAAACCGTGATCATGACACGGCGGAGTTCTTCGCTGCGACGGACGATCTTGAGTACTTCCTGAAATCCGTGATTGCAACTTGCGACTATGTGAAGGCAACGAAGCACGGGAAGAAGAACATCAATCTTTCCTTCGACGAATGGAATGTCTGGTATCACTCCACGGAGCAGGACAACGAGGATATGGAGAACATGCCCTGGAGATCGCACCCTCATCTTCTGGAGGATATCTATAATTATGAGGATGCCATTGTGGATGCTCTGGCGCTGATCAAGTTCCTGCAGCATGCAGACCGTGTGAAAATTGCCTGCCTTGCGCAGCTTGTCAATGTCATTGCACCGATCATGACGGAGGAGAACGGACCTGCCTGGAGACAGACAATTTTCTATCCGTTCTATCTGGTATCGAAGTATGGACGGGGCGTGGCACTGCAGCCTGTGATGTCCGGGGATGACCATGCGACCAGTAAACATGATCATGTTACGGATGTGGAGGCAGTTTCTGTCTACAATGAAGAAAAAGAGCAGGTTGCGGTCTTTGCGGTCAATCGCAACACAGAAGAGAACGTAGAGTTCGATGTGGATCTTCGCGGCTTTGAGGGATACAAGGTGGTCGATTTCCAGGCGATGGAAGGCACCGACATGAAGGCCGTGAATTCGGCGGCAGGAGAGGCGGTAAAGCCGGCAGCAAGATCTGATTACAGACTGGATGGCGGTATTTTTACGGCGAATCTGAAGCCGGCCAGCTTTGCGGTGATTGTACTGGGAAAATAACAGCATGCTTATGCTGACAATACGATTGATGCAATATGCAAGGGAGAATTTATCATGGCAGTCATTCTGATCAATGAGCAGAAGAAAAAAGGACACATCAATCCGGAAATTCAGGGACAGTTTTCGGAGCATCTTGGACGCGGCATCTATGAAGGTCTGTTTGTCCGCCCGGATTCGGGAATTGAGAACGTAAACGGAATGCGGACCGATGTCGTGAATGCCTTAAAGGAAATGAAGGTCCCGCTTCTTCGGTGGCCCGGCGGCTGCTTTGCCGATGAGTATCACTGGAAGGACGGAATCGGCCCGAAGGAGTCCAGAAAGAAAATGATCAACACGCACTGGGGCGGCGTGCTGGAAGACAACAGCTTCGGAACCCATGAATATTTTGAACTGGTAAGGCAGCTTGGCTGCAAGAGCTATATCAACGGAAATCTCGGATCCGGAACCGTACAGGAGATGTCGGAATGGATTGAGTACATGACCTTCGACGGGCTCTCTCCGATGACAGAGCTTCGGAAGGCCAACGGCCATGAGGCACCCTGGAGAGTGGATTATTTCGGCGTTGGAAACGAGAACTGGGGCTGCGGCGGCAATATGACACCGGAGTACTATGCAAATCTTTATCGCCGTTATCAGACCTATTGCCGCCAGTATCATCCGGACAAGCCGTTCCGGAAGGTTTGCGGCGGACCGAATGTGGCAGATACCAACTGGACGAAAAAGGTTCTTGAAACCTGTTTTGCGGAGCCCGGCGGATCTGCTTCGCACGGATTCATGGATCTGATCAGCATTCATTATTATGTGCATCCTGGAAGCTGGGAGAACAAGGGCTCTGCGACAGAGTTTGACCGTGAAATGTTCTATCAGACGATGGAGAAGACTCTTTATACGGAGGATCTTCTGAAGATGCACGGTGACATTCTGGACACCTATGATCCCGAGAAGAAGATCGGCTTCTCCTTTGATGAGTGGGGCGGCTGGTATGAATGCGAGCCGGGAACGAATCCGGGCTTCCTGTATCAGCAGAACACCATGCGCGATGCGCTGATTGCGGGAACAACGCTGAACATTTTCAACCGCCACTGCGACCGCGTGAAGCTGGCATGCCTTGCCCAGATGATCAACGTCATTCAGTCTGTGATTCTGACCGACGGCGAGAAGATGATTCTGACGCCCACGTATCATGTGTTCCATATGTATAAGGATCACCAGGACGGAGAGCTTCTGGATTCCATGATTCTGGAAAATGAAGAGGCCGGAACGGAGCAGCATCCGGTACCTGCACTCAACGAGTCGGTTTCGGAGAAGGATGGCGTCATTACCGTGACGATCGCGAACATGGATGCAGAGCATGGCTATCCGGTTTCTCTGAAGTTCAATGAGAAGAAGCCTTCCTCCATCGAGGCCCGTGTGGTTTCGGAAGAGATGCACGCGAAGAATACCTTCGAGAAGCCGAATGTTGTTTCGGAGAAAGCACTGGATGGCGTGGAGCTCACAGAGAACGGCTGCAGCTTCCGGATTCCGCCCTGTGCAGTTGTGAAGCTTACCATCCGGTAAAGGATCCGGAAAAAGGACAGACAAGCATGAAGGAACACTGCATCAAATGTCTCCTGGAGGAGCTGGATCCTGCCCGGTATGAGAGAGAGATCGGAAGACTTCTTGCCCTGATGGACCGGGAGATGAAAACTTCGCCGGAAGAATACGACAGGAGACGGAAGATCTGTAAAGCCTGTGACTATCTCTCCAAAGGAACCTGTAATGCCTGCGGGTGCTTCGTAGAGCTGCGGGCGGCAACAAACCGGAGTCATTGTCCGTATAAGAAGTGGTGAAAACGAACGCCTTCTGCATCCATTCCATGAAGGAATCGGAGCAGGAGGCGTTGCTTAATGCTTAAAACATAGTAAACAGATAGGAATATAAATTTATGCTTGACAGGAGTTATTCTCCTGTAGTATTGTAGCACCAACAAAAAACAAACCTACCAATCAACTAGGAAAAGAGAGCAGACTATGAGCGAGCATGAATTCAAATTTGAAACCAAACAGCTTCACGTAGGACAGGAGCAGGCCGATCCGGCAACCGATTCCAGAGCCGTTCCGATTTACCAGACAACCTCTTATGTTTTCCACAATGCACAGCATGCAGCGGACCGCTTCGCACTTCGCGATGCCGGGAACATCTATGGAAGACTGACCAACTCCACACAGGACGTTCTGGAGAAGAGAATCACTGCACTGGAGGGCGGCGTCGGCGGACTGGCCGTAGCCTCCGGAGCTGCTGCGGTTACCTATACGATCATGGCGCTGGCGCATGCCGGACAGAATGTGGTTGCACAGAAGACCATCTACGGAGGATCCTATAACCTGCTGAAGCACACGCTTCCGAATTACGGGGTAGAGGCGAAGTTCGTCAATACCAGAAATCTGGAGGAAGTTGAGAATGCAATTGACGGGAACACAAGAGCAATCTATATCGAAACTCTGACGAATCCGAATGCGGACATTCCGGACATTGAAGCCATTGCAAAGATCGCACACAGCCACGGACTGCCGCTTGTCATCGACAATACCTTCGGCACCCCTTACCTGATCCGGCCGATTGAGTTTGGTGCTGATATCGTGATTCACTCGGCAACCAAGTTCATTGGCGGCCACGGAACAACACTCGGCGGCATCATTGTGGACGGCGGAACCTTCGACTGGGCAGCAAGCAAGCTGTTCCCTCAGTTTACGGAGCCGAATGAATCCTATCACGGTGTTTCGTTCGTGCAGGCAGCCGGAAAGGCAGCTTTTGTTACTTATATCCGGGCAATCATTCTCCGCGATGAGGGAGCTGCAATTTCTCCTTTCAATGCATTCCTCCTTCTGCAGGGAACAGAGACCCTGTCCCTTCGTCTGGAGCGTCACTGGGAGAATGCGAAGAAGGTGATCGATTATCTTGTAAAGAGCCCTTATGTGAAGCAGGTGAATCACCCTGTACTTCCGGAGCATCCGGATCACAAGCTGTTTGAGAAGTATTTCCCGAACGGCGGCGGCTCGATCTTCACCTTCGACATCAATGGCGGACAGAAGGAAGCCTTCACCTTTATTGATCATCTGCAGATTTTCTCGCTCCTTGCCAATGTGGCAGATGTGAAGTCGCTGGTTGTACATCCGCTGACCACAACGCACGCAGAGCTCTCAGAGGCAGAAGCGGCGGAGCAGAACATCTATCCTTCTACGATTCGTCTCTCCATCGGAACCGAGAATATCGATGATATCCTCTGGGATCTGGATCAGGCACTGAAGGCTGCGTTTGAGCAGTAATTCTCGTTTCCAAAGAAATTTGTTACTCACAGATCTGCGGCAAAAAAGCGGGCGGTTCCCTTTCACCGGGAACTGCCCGCTTTTTCTGTCCGCGTGTGCCTGCCGACATGTGCCTGTCGTTGTGCGCCCGCCGGCGATTTCTGCCGGAATCGGCTCACTGCCTCAGCTGATTTAAATTCTCGAAGAAGGTCGGATAGCTGATGTTGACGCAGTCGCTCCCAAGAATCTCGGTCGTGCCGTCGGCGATCAGGGATGCGACGGCAAAGCTCATAGCGATGCGGTGATCCAGATGCGAGTCAATGACAGCGCCGTGCAGTGGTCTGCCCCCGTTTATGATCATGCCGTCATCAGTTGCGGTGATGTCGCAGCCCATGGATTTAAGCTGCTCTACCATCACGTCTATGCGGTTGGATTCTTTCACTTTCAGCTCGGCGGCGTCCCTTATGATCGTTTGTCCCTCGGCGCAGGCGGCCATGATATTGATGACTGGTATCTCGTCGATCAGGGTAGGGATGAGATCACCTTCCACGACCGTTCCGTGGAGACTGCTGGATCGGACCAGAAGATCTGCGGTCGGTTCCCCCTCTTCGCGGATGTTCAGCAGGGTGATATCTCCACCCATAGCCCTGGCTACCCGAAGGATTCCGTCGCGCGTCGGGTTGATGCCGACATTGCGTATCAGAATCTTAGAGTTTGGAACGAGCAGTCCGGCTGCGATAAAGTATGCGGCGGAAGAGATGTCGCCCGGCACACAGATGCGCTGTCCGTGCAGGACGGGCTCCGGGAAGATCGTGGCGGTCGTGCCTTCAGTCAGCACATTGGCTCCGAAATAGCGGAGCATGATCTCGGAGTGGTTCCGGCTGACGGTAGGCTCCGTCACGCTCGTCTCGCCGCTGGCGTAAAGTCCGGCGAGAAGGATGCAGGATTTGACCTGCGCGGATGCGACCTTTGAGTGGTAGTGGATCCCTTTCAGTTCCCTGCCACTTATCGAAAGCGGAGCGCAGTCGTTGTGCCGGACGCTTTCGATGGCGGCGCCCATCATGGAGAGCGGCTCCATGATCCGCTTCATGGGGCGCGTCTGGATAGAGGAATCACCGGTGAGCGTACAGGTGAAGGGCTGCGCTGCCAGAATACCGGAGATCAGGCGGGTGGTTGTGCCGCTGTTTCCGGCATCCAGCACGGAAGTGGGCGCCTGCAGTCCGTGAAGTCCCTTTCCGTGGATCAGAATATGCTCCGGCGTGTTTTCAATCTCGATGCCGAGCTTCTGGAAACAGCTTATCGTGGAAAGACAGTCTGCTCCTTTCAGAAAGTTGGTCACTTCGGTCGTTCCGTCTGCGAGAGCGCCGAACATGACGGCGCGGTGGGAAATGGACTTGTCGCCGGGAATGGTAACTTCTCCGGACAGGCGGTTGCTTTTTTCTAATATCATATCAGACAGTTCCTTTCTGTATCTGTGTTTATCCTGGTTTATTTTCTGGCATGGATTCCATAGCCGTGCTTTGTCAGCACGCCCTCGGCGTCTGCTGCCGATTCAGCGCTGTAGAACTCGATGCGCAGCGCGCCCTCTGCCAGTTCGCGGTTGTGGTTGATACCGATATTTTTGATGCTGACCTCATGCATGGCGAGAAGCGAGGCGATCGCAGCGATCGCGCCGGGCTTGTCGGCGATATCGACGGTGAGGACATACTCGGTTTTGATCGGTCCGCTGGAGGCGTCGATAAAGGATTCCCGGTAGGCTCTTGCGCTGTCAAAGAAATCATACAGGGCATTTTCTTTTCTGGCTCCGATCTCGTCTGCGATGTGCTGCAGGTCGCGGATGTACTTCTGGAGCAGGGTATCTATGTTTTCCGTGTTGGACAGACAGATCTGCTGCCACATGACCGGAGAGGAGGAGGCAATCCGCGTGATATCCTTGAAACCTCCGGCTGCGATCATCTTCATCACGCCCTCCTTCGAATCGGAATTCTTCACAAGATTCACCAGCGAAGCGGCGATGATGTGGGGGAGATGCGAGATGGCGGCTGTGACATAGTCGTGTTCCTCGCAGGTCAGGATCAGCGGGATCGCGCCGATTGAGGCGACCAGCGTCTGATAGGCAGTCACTTTTTCCTGGGGAACGGTGTCGGAGGGCGTCAGGATATAGTAGGCGTTTTCGAGAAGGGACGCCTTGGAATTCTGATAGCCGAAGCGCTCGGAGCCTGCCATGGGATGACCGCCGATAAAGCAGTTTTTGAGTCCCAGACGCTCGATCTCACGGTGAATCTCTGTCTTGACGCTGCCGACGTCAGTCAGGATGGTATCCGGCCGCAGATCATCCTTTAAAAGCTGCAGATTGCGAATGTTGTGGGCAACCGGCGCGCAGAGAAAGAGATAATCGCATGCGGTCAGCTCCGGACAAAGCTCAGAGAAGGCGCTGTCGATGACCTGCTCAGAGACGGCGAGCTGCAGGGAAGATTCGTTGGTGTCGTAGGCCAGCAGTTTTGCCTGCGGGATAGCGGTGCGGATCGCCTTTGCGATCGAGCCGCCGATCAGGCCCAGGCCGATAAAGCTACAGGTAAGTGTACTCATATGCCGCAAATCCTTTCTTGAATCAAATACGCATTAACTATAGCATTATCCCGTGGGAAAAGCAATGACGGAGAGACCGGGTAGACACAGGAGCGGAAAGATTTATACCATACGGGATCGGACCTGTACGCATCCGGCATAATTCGGATATACGTAAAAGGCGCACTGAAAAACCGGGATCAAAAGAAAAATGTCAGAATATTGTGAAAATTAGAAGAATAATAAGTAAATAGTGGGTGGAGAAAGAAAAGTGATTGTACAAAATAAATAAAAATGATTGAAAAACAAATACAATTTTGGTAATATAGACCTAAGATGGTCGGAAAGATCATAGATTGTTACAGGAATATTACTAATAGGAGGGGTACAGGATGAAGGTTTATACAACAGACAAGATCAGAAATATTGTTTTGCTTGGACACAGCGGAAGCGGTAAGACCAGTCTGGCGGAAGCGATGGCATATCTCTCGGGGATCACATCCAGAATGGGCAAGGTTTCCGATGGAAATACGATCAGCGATTATGGAAAAGAAGAACAGAAGCGACAGATCTCGATTTCTACCTCCGTGATTCCTGTAGAGTGGGAGGATACCAAGATCAATCTTCTGGACAGTCCCGGTTTCTTTGATTTTGCCGGGGAGATGGAGGAGGCGGCGGGAGCTGCAGACGGAGCTGTGATCGTGGTGTCCGGCAAGGCCGGCGTGGAAGTAGGAACGCAGAAGGCATGGGAACTGTGCGATAAGTATAAGCTGCCGCGCTTCGTGTTTGTGACGGATATGGATATCGACAACGCCTCCTTCCGGCAGGTTGTGGAGGATATGACCGCAAAGTATGGCAAGAAGCTGGCGCCGTTCCATCTGCCGATCCGTGAAAATGAGAAATTTGTCGGATATATTAATGTGATCACGGAACAGGCATACCGCTGGAAGGGCAAAGAGGTCGTAGAGTGTGAGATGCCGGAGTACAGCAAGGCAAACCTGCAGATCTGCCGGGATACGCTGATGGAAGCGGTGGCAGAGACGAGTGAAGAGTTTATGGAGAGATACTTTAACGGGGAGACGTTTTCGGAGGCGGAGATCCGTGCGGCGCTGCGAAACAACGTGATGGACGGAAGCATCGTTCCGATGTCGATGGGATCGAACCTTCTCTGCCAGGGAATCTATACACTTCTGGACGACATCGTAAAGTATATGCCGAGTCCGGAGAACCGTAAGATCGCGGGAATCGATCTGAAGAGCAACGAGGTGTTCGAAGCGGACTACGATTTTGCCAAGGCGAAGTCGGCCTACATCTTCAAGACCATTGTAGATCCGTATATCGGCAAGTATTCACTGATCAAGGTATGCTCCGGGGTATTTAAGAGCGACGATATGATCTACAACGATGAAAAGGAAGTGGAGGAGAAGATCAGCAAGCTCTACGTGCTGCGGGGAAATAAGCCTATTGAAGTGCCGGAGCTCCACGCGGGAGATATCGGAGCGATCGCGAAACTTACGGCGGCGAGGACGGGCAACACGCTTTCCACCAAGGCGAGGATCATCCGCTATGGAAAGATGGAGCTGCCAAAGCCCTGCATGGCGATGCGCTACAAGGCAAAGAACAAGGCGGACATCGATAAGATCTCCCAGAGCCTGCAAAAGCTGACCCATGAGGACCGCACACTCCAGGTGGTAAACGATGCGGAGAACAAACAGACCTTGCTTCTCGGCATGGGGGACATCCATCTGGAAGTGATCGTCAGCAGACTGCTCAACGAATATAAGGTTGATATAGAGCTGAAGGATCCGAAGATCGCATATAGGGAAACGATACGCAAAAAGTCGGATGTGGAATACAAGTACAAAAAACAGTCCGGAGGACACGGGCAGTATGGCCATGTAAAGATGCGCTTCGAGCCATCCGGCAATCTGGAGGAAAGCTACGAATTTGAGCAGGAGGTTGTCGGCGGGGCAGTTCCGAAGAACTTTTTCCCGGCAGTCGAGAAGGGACTGCAGGAGTCGGTTCTCAGCGGTCCGCTTGCCGCTTATCCGGTCGTGGGGATCAAGGCGGTGCTGTACGACGGATCGTACCACCCGGTAGATTCCTCGGAGATGGCGTTCAAGATGGCGACGATCCAGGCGTTCAAAAAGGGTGTGATGGAAGCGCAGCCGATCCTGCTTGAGCCGATCGAGACACTCTGTGTGACAGTGCCGGATACATACACCGGTGATATTATGGGGGATTTAAATAAACGAAGAGGACGGGTGCTCGGCATGCGGCCTCTGGGAGATGGCAAGACGGTGATCGAGGCGGAGATCCCGCAGGCAAGCCTGAACGGCTACTGCACAGTGCTCCGCTCCATGACCGGAGGCTGGGGAGAGTATACCCACAGCTTTGCGAGATATGAGCCCGCGCCGCCGGATGTGCAGGAGAGAGAGGTCGCTGCACGGGCGGAGAAGGTTGCCGAAGGAAACAGGGAGGACTAAAGAAGAGCCATGCCTGCCGTATCGTGCCATTTTTACGGTTGACAAATCGCACTGTTATTATAAAATAGTAAAAGTGGAAAGAAAAATGCCATGCCTCCGAAAAGGGAAACCTTTCGGAGGCTGGTTAAGTATTGCTATATATTTTACAAGAAAGGCATGGTCATAGAGATGGCAGAAGTTTACAATCACAGAGAAGTGGAGACAAAGTGGCAGAAGGTCTGGGATGATGAGAAGGCATTCAAGACTTCGGATGATTTTTCCAAGCCGAAGTATTATGCACTGGTGGAGTTTCCGTATCCTTCGGGACAGGGACTGCACGTAGGGCATCCGAGACCGTATACTGCGTTGGATATTGTGGCGCGGAAGAGAAGAATGCAGGGATATAACGTCCTGTATCCGATGGGATGGGATGCGTTTGGACTTCCGACGGAGAATTATGCGATCAAAAATCATATCCACCCCAAGATCGTAACCAAAAACAATGTGGTTCGTTTTAAAGGACAGCTTCATGCCCTCGGCTATTCCTTCGACTGGGACCGCGAGATCAACACGACAGATCCTAACTACTATAAATGGACCCAGTGGATATTCTTAAAGCTCTTCAAGGCAGGACTTGCCTACAAGACGGAGATGCCGATCAACTGGTGTACCTCCTGCAAGGTCGGACTTGCCAACGAGGAGGTCGTGAACGGCGTCTGTGAGAGATGCGGTTCGGAAGTGGTCCGCAAGGTAAAGAGCCAGTGGATGCTGAAGATCACAGAGTATGCGGACAAGCTGATCGAGGGACTGGATTCGGTCGACTATATTGAGAAGGTTAAGGTTTCCCAGAAGAACTGGATCGGAAAATCGACCGGTGCGGAAGTGGATTTCTCCATCAAGGATAAGGAGGATAAGCTGCGCATCTATACGACGAGATGCGACACACTGTTCGGTGTGACCTACATGGTCGTATCGCCGGAGCATCCGATCATCGATAAGTACAAGGACGAGCTGAAAAACTGGGACGACATTGCAGCCTACCGTGAGCAGGCAGCCAGAAAGTCAGACTTCGAGCGTGCCGAGCTTGCGAAGGAAAAGACCGGTGTTAAGATAGACGGACTGACCGCGGTAAATCCGGTCAATAACAAGGAAATCCCGATCTTCATATCCGACTATGTACTGATGAGCTATGGAACCGGTGCGATCATGGCGGTTCCGGCACACGATGAGAGAGACTGGGATTTTGCCAAGAAATTTGACCTGCCGATCATCGAAGTAGTGGCAGGCGGCAAGAACGTTCAGGAGGAAGTGTACACGGACGTTGCGACGGGCACACTCGTAAATTCCGGATTCCTGGACGGAATGAGTGTCGAAGAAGCAAAAGAGAAGATGATCTCCTTCCTGGAAGAGAAGAAGATTGGATGCGCAAAGACCAACTACAAGCTGAGAGACTGGGTATTTTCAAGACAGCGTTACTGGGGTGAGCCGATCCCGATCGTTCACTGTGATAAATGCGGCTATGTGCCGATCGACGAGAGCGAGCTTCCGCTGGAGCTGCCGGATGTCGAGAGCTATATGCCGACAGACAACGGAGAGTCACCGCTTGCACTGATGACCGGCTGGGTGAATACCACCTGTCCCTGCTGCGGCGGACCTGCGAAGAGAGAGACAGATACCATGCCTCAGTGGGCGGGATCTTCCTGGTACTTCCTGCGCTATACCGATCCGACCAACACGGAGGCGCTTGCGAGCAAGGAAGCACTGGAATACTGGATGCCGGTAGACTGGTACAACGGCGGTATGGAGCACACGACGCTGCATCTGCTGTATTCCAGATTCTGGCACAGATTCTTATATGATGAGAAAGTGGTTCCGTGTCCGGAACCTTACAAGAAGAGAACTTCCCATGGAATGATCCTTGGATCGAACGGGGAGAAGATGAGCAAGTCCAGAGGAAACGTGGTCAATCCGGACGATATCGTGAACGACTACGGCGCAGATACGCTCCGTACCTACGAGATGTTTATCGGAGCCTTTGATCTGGCTGCCTCCTGGTCGGAGGACGGTGTGAAGGGATGCCGCCGTTTCCTGGAGAGAGTGTGGAAACTGCAGGATATCCTGACGGATGAAGAGGGCTATTCCAAGGATCTGGAGACGAAGCTCCACCAGACCATTAAGAAGGTGAGTCAGGACTTCGAGAATCTCAAGTACAATACGGCGATCGCAGCGATGATGTCGCTGATCAATGAGTTTTACCGCAAAAATGCCGTGACGAGAGGCGAATTCAAGACGCTCCTCACCCTGCTGAACCCGGTGGCGCCTCATATCACAGAGGAACTCTGGCAGAAGGTTGGCTTCGAGGGCAGAGTATACCAGACGACCTGGCCGGAATACGAGGAGGCAAAGACTGTGGAGTCGACGGTAGAGATCGCAGTCCAGGTGAACGGAAAGACGAGGGCAACCCTTACGATCGGCAAGGAGGACCCGAAGGACGAAGTGATCGCGAAGGCAAAAGAAGTGATCGCTGACAAGCTGACAGGAACGATCGTAAAAGAGATCTATGTTCCGGGCAGACTGGTAAATATCGTACAGAAATAAAATATAGAAAAAGACAGACAAACCCCTGTACCGGAGCAAAAGGTACAGGGGTTTTGTGATCCTGTGAAGGCGGCATTATTTTTTTTGCCGGAGTTTCATCAGCTTATCGATCCGCGCAAGCTCCTCAGGCGTTGAGTAGCCACGGATCGTCTCGATGATCAGATTCATCTCCTCGTCGTCGAACGAGATATTGTGTTCCTGCCCCCTCTTGGCGACGGACAGCAGAAACGGAAGAAGTTTTTCCTTGGAAAGCGTCTGGCTTTCAAAGACCAGGGCCTGCAAAAAGGTCAGTTTTTCCTTGGGAATATGAGAAATGGCAGGATCCTGCATCCATTCATCGGTCATTGCACAAAGACCTCCTTTGATCATAGCATTATTCTGTTTGCTGAAACATTTCATACATTGCCTTCTGTTCGGGCGTGAGCATATTCATCAGCATATCCAGCATGGAAGAAGACCCGCCTGTGGCGTCACCGGAGAAGGGTGCCTCCATGTCTGGATAAAGCTCTCGGATGGTGTTTAGCGTCTGATTCATTTCCTGCAGGTTTTCCATGGTCTGGAGCATGGACTGCAGCTGCTCGAGCTGCCGGATCTCTTCGGGGGTAGAATACAGGCAGAGCTGCCGGCACAGCTTTTTCAGATCGGCAGGGTGAATCTCCTCCCGGCTGCATCCACAGATCTGGATCGGATGTTTTTTGATATAATCCATCGTATATTGCAGCTCCAGATACTTGATGTAGACAGCCAGCTGCTTCTGGATGGCAGAGTCTATGTAAGGCAGAAGGATCTTGAGCTTCTGGATCTGATTGGTCGTGTATAAGGCATCAAATGCCATCACATTTGTCACTTCTTCTGATTTGTCATCCATAGACAGCCCCTTCTGATGCCTTGCCGGTATTCCCTAAAGTATATGCGCCGGGAACACAGGATAGGACAGTGCATATGAAAGGGCTGGCCGTCAGACCAACCCTTGAGATATGATACGAGATGTGAACCGTATTGCCAGGGCGGGATTAGTTGCCGCATCCGCAGCAGGAGAAGAGGAGCAGGATCCAGATCAGGGAAGAACAGCAGCCGTTGTCGCCGTTTCCGCCGAAAAGGTTGTTGATCCCGTTGCCGCATCCGCATCCGCTGTTGTTGTTATTTCCGCAGCAGGATAAAAGGATCAAAATCCAGATGATAGAGCTGCATCCGCATCCGTTGTTATTGTTGTTGTTCGTGTTGTTGCTGCATCCGCACTGAGTTGCTGTTAAATCGCTCATGTATGTGCCTCCACAAATTATTTGTTTATGGTTTATCCTATGGGGGAGGCATGTCAGTGTTTCCAAAAAAGAAAAAATATTTATTTCTGATAAACATTCTGGGCTGAAATACTTGCATAAATCTCAAGATATAGTAAAATAGAAATGTGTGTAATCAGATTTTGTGCACAAAGTCGGGTTGCAGAAGACTTAGGATATTCAAGAAGGAGCGATCCTTGCATGGAGGGATTCGAGGTTGCAGGGAGAAGATTTCGCACGGAGGCAGACTACAAAGCTGCCAGGAGGGATCTTCAAAAAGTAGAAGAGATCAGGCAGAAGGTAAATCTGAACCAGCCGGGAGAAGTCATCAGGCTGTACGAAGAGATGCAGGCAGGAAATTATCGGTTTGAGACGGCTGTCGGCAACGACTTCGACGATGAGATCTATGAGCTGGCGAGCCGCTTCCAGAAGGATGGCTATACGAGGGACAGCAGGATCAGCAGCAAGGATCTGCGGCGGAAAAAGAAAGCCGATTTATGGAAGAAGCGCAAAAAGGCTGTCAAAGCACCACAGACAGAGCCAGATGCAGAGCAGACCGGAGAGAAAGTGCCGGATGCCGGAATGCAGAAAGAAATCCTGCGGGAGCTGAAAAAGCGGGAGCAGCGAAGAAATCTGCTGATCGCCTGCTGCAGCGTGGTTGCCATCGGATGTCTTGGCTACTTCGGAGCCTATTCCTACTACGCAGACCGGACGGAGATGGATTACAGTGAGCTGGCGCAGCTCAAGGGAGCGACAACACTCTCGCCAAATGTGACGATCCATTACACACAGGAAGAGGAGGAGAAGGATCTGACGGTCCTTTCGGAGTACCAAACCCTCTACAATAAAAATAAAAGTCTAATCGGATGGCTTAAAATTGACGATACAAATATAGATTATCCGGTTATGCAGACGGTCAATAACGAGTATTATCTGGATCACAATTTCAATCAGGAGTATGACAAGAACGGCAGCCTGTTTCTGGACAAGGACTGCGATATCGTACATAGAAACACGAATCTGATCATCTATGGACATCATATGAAGTCCGGGAAGATGTTCGGAAACCTGAATGAATACCGGAAGGAAGAGTACGGAAAAGAACATTCCATCATCCAGTTTGATACGATCTATGAAAAAGGGACCTATCAGGTTATGTATGTGTTCCGGTCGAGAGTGTACAGCGAGGAAGAAGTGGTCTTTAAGTATTACCAGTTTCTGGACGCGGTCTCCGAGAAGGAATTTGATTCCAATATGCAGGAGATGGCGGCACTGTCACTGTATGATACAGGGGTTACGGCGAGTTTTGGGGACGAACTGCTCACCCTTTCAACCTGTGACAGCTCGGAACAGGACGGACGTTTTGTCGTCGTGGCAAAGAGAATTTCGTAGTACAGTATAAATATTAAATAAGTGTGTGGGGAACAAGGAGAGATACCATGTCGAAGAAAATGCAGGGTAAGAAAACAAAGAGGGGATTTAAGAGAACAGTCAGACGCAGTCTGGCGGCAGTCCTGATGATCACAGCGATCGCGGTTGCGGCGATTCCGGTGCCGGAGAACCGTGCGGAGACTGTGGACGGAGGCGTTTCCGTACAGGATGTTGCCCCCCAGAGAGTGGTGGATTACAGCTATGTAGAGCCGGGCGCAGATCTTGCGACGGGTATGCCGAAGCCGTCCGGAGCGACGGAGTATTCTTCAAAGGTTCTGAAGCAGCTCAGTGACAGCGAGTGGATCATGGAGTGGCAGTTTAGGTTCTTCCTTAAGAATGTGCAGGGAGGACCCAAGGGAATCATCAGCGAATACAACAGCACGTATGCGAGTGAGACGGTCGTACTGAACCCCAACGTGGTGTATGAGTACAACACGATCCAGCCTGCGGTATATGAGAAATTTTATACCGACCACGATGCGGATATCAAGAGCTGTACCGAACCGGGTGAGGACGATGCGGATTTCCTGATCGAATATTTCCCGGACAAGTACCAGAAGTTCTGTGACGAGTATGCGGCGTGGGAAAAAGAATTTGCAGACTGGCAGAAGAAGCAGGACGGAACGCCTGCTCCGGTTGCACCGACTCTGGAAGTGACGATTGGTGAACTTTCCGAGACACAGAAACTTAAGTATTACTGCGACGCCAACAAGGTGCTCAAGGGTTGTACCCTGATCAAGGCAATCGATTCGGAAAATTCCGGAGCGACCAACGTGTATGTATATATCCCGCGCAAGAACAGTGGAGCGACCGTGGAGGGCGAGTTTGACGACAACGGCTTCATGGTGCTGAACAAGAGCAGTATCATCGGTATCGGAGACGGTGCATTTAAGGGGACGAAGAATGTGCACTATCTGACGGTTCCGCAGGAGGTTGCCTATATCGGTAAGGAAGCCTTTATGGATTCTTTCCTGGTATCGATCTCGTTCTCGAATGTGCAGGAGGTATCCGACCGGGCATTTAAGGGCTGTACACAGCTTCGGGAGGTAAATATCGGTTCCGCGACGACACTGATCGGAAACGAGGCGTTCTATGATTGTAATTCCCTGACTTCGATCACCTTCCCGTACTCTGTGGGAGAGATCGGACACGGTGCGTTTGCAGGCTGTAAACAGCTCGGAACGGTAGATTTTGGAGCAATCGGCAAGTGCGTGATCGACGACTACGCATTTTACAATGATGTCGCGTTAAATACAGTTAATTTCAATAAAAACGGAACATCGGGAGTGACGGTGGATATTGACACCATCGGCGAGGCTGCCTTCGCAGTGGAATCCGGACCGATCGGTTCGATGTCAACGTTTACCTTCCCTTCGAATATTTCTCAGAATATGGGTACATCCGGCATGGGAGATCTGGTGCTTGCCGGCAGATCCAATCTGCAGAAAGTCGTGATGCCGGCAGATTATGGCCGGACAAAGAAGGCGGGCATAGTCACGATCCCGGAGAATCTGTTCTACAACTGTTCTAATCTGGGATGTGTGGAGTTCCCGGACGACGGGAACGGTTCCTGCGGTTATGTGACGTATGATGGCGAGAAGCTGTTCAGCTCGGTGAGCAACAAGGATTTCTATGTGAGAGGACCGGCGAAGGACAGCGCAGGCGAGAAGGCTGGCCCGCGTAAGGCTACCTGGGCGGCAAAGACAGCAGTTTCCGAGGTCGTACCGTATGTGTATGTGGAGAACGGCAAGGAGTATTACGAAGTCAGCGACGGCAGCTACCTGCTCTGTATTGACAGCAACGGTGTACTGATCTCCTGTACGATCGCAGATGGCAATACCAGCACCGGCGATATCGATCTGGTGATCCCGAGCAAGGTCGGCGAGATTCAGGTGACCGGCATTGCAACGGACTGTTTCAATGACGAAGATCTGACCAGAAGAGTAGTAAGCATCACGATCGAGGATGATTCCATCACATCGATCGAGGATTCGGTTTTTGAAAATATCAAGAGCAGTGAGACTGATAAAGGAAAATGGAACAAGCTGCAGAAGGTCGTGATCGGCAATTCCGTGGCATCGATCGGCAAACGCGCGTTTGCAGGCTGCTACAATCTGATTGACGTTACCTTCCATTCTCCGTCTGCCGGACACAATGCGTTCACGATCGGCACGGACGCCTTTAAGACGGACGGTACGGAGCTGACCTTCCATGGAGATATCGTGAAGGGGTATGCGCCTTTTGAGTGGGCGGTTGCCAAGGAGAATGTGATCCATGACGGCGGAATCCGTGTCTGCTATAAGAGCCTTGAGCCGTCCTGTCTGACCGTGATGTACGACGACGGGACAGGTCTTGTGACACTGCTCGACTATCCGAGATACGATCAGATCGATAATGTATACAAAGAGCACAACAAAGCAATGGAAAGCTATTACTACGAGCTTTACAAGGCTGAGGAATACAATGGACAGAGAACTGCCTTCAAAGAGATATGGCAGAAGGTGCAGAATGGAGAGACAAACGATGCGACCGGAGCTGCATGGACAGCAGAAGATGCGTATGCGGACAGTTCCTACGGACCCTGGATCAACAGCGCGTTCTGTCTTGCATGGGAGAGCTATGTGAAAAATGATGCGCCGGGCAATGTGTGGACCGATTGGCTTTTCGAGCCACTGACGGTAGAAGCTGCAAACGATCCGGAGCCGTATTTCACCACCAACCCGTACAGTATCCTTGAGAACTGGACAAGGGATGCTTCCCAGGGGCTGCCGATCTACCAGACCTGTACCTCGGAGGAGAGAGCCTGGGTAGAGGGAACCACGAATATCGTGATCCCGGCAGGCGTACAGTCGATCGATGTCTACGGTTATGTCAATGCGAAGAACAATGCAAATGGCAATAACGTGGCAACCTATATGACTGGCAAGTTGGATTCCGAGGTTATGGGAATGTACACGAAGAAGATCAATCCGGATGCCGATGATATTCTCGATGTGACGCCCGGTCTGTTCAGCGGTGTGTATGATGATGGCTATCCGGACGCAGAGAAAGAGAAAGAGATCTACAAGCGCGGTAACGACAGGGTCGTTTCGATCGATATGTCTGCATCGGATGTAGAATATCTGCCGGATTATGCGTTTGACAGCTGCGAGCAGCTGCAGTATGTACTGCTCAGTCCTGCCTGCAAGGAGATCGGAACAGCGCCGTTCAGAGGCTGTACTTCCATGATGACGGTGGGCGGAAACGATTACTATAAGACGGACAACGGTATCATCTACGAGGTGAACGAGGATGGCTCTTACACGATCGTAGAGTGCCTTGCATCCCGAGGCAGACTGGTGGGAGATTCCTACATATCGGAGATCACAGATCCGGATATCGCCAATGTTACAAAGATCAGAGAGGGTGCGTTCGAGGATTGTAACGATATCGCCTCCATCGACCTGACAGCGGCGAAGGGACTGACAGAGATCCCGGAGAACTGCTTTAAGGACTGTGACATTCTGCACACGGTAGTGCTTCCTATGAATGTCAACAGCATCAAGAAGGGTGCTTTTGAGAACGACAAGCCGATCAATGTCACGATCCCGGGCAAGGAGGTATTTATTGCGACAGACGCCTTCGGACCGGATAAGGATAAGACGATCACGATCCGTACCTATCGGGATACTTCGGCTTATGAATATGCAGATTACTATAAGCTCAGCATTGATATCATCGATGAGCAGTGGCGCGTTATCTTCCTTGATGTGGATGGCACGCAGGTTGGAGAGACGAAGTATGTTATCAACGGAAGAACGCTTCCGAAGGAAGATCGTCCGGCAAATCCGACCAGAACCGGTTATATCTTTGACAAGTGGATCGGATCGGGCGGCATCGAAGTAGATGATGCGATCACGCAGGATACGATATTTATTGCGACATACACCTCCGACGGAGGAATGGTCGACGGAAAATATGTTGTAGAGTTCTATGATAACGTAGACGGTAAGAAGCTGGGAGAGACACAGTACATCGAGCCCGGCAAGGATGCGGTAGCGCCGACTCCGCCGGAGCACATTGGATATACCTTCCTCAAGTGGAGCGATACCTACACGAATGTGCAGTCGAACAAGACAGTCATCGCCCTGTATTCGGCAACGTCCAACACCAGTGGCGGCAGCACAACGACGAGTGGCGGTTCAACGACCACCAGCGGCGGTTCGACGTCCGGAAAAACGACGAGCAGCTCGAATGGAAGCACAAGCAGTACGAGCACGAGCTCCAATACAAGTACAAGCGCTACATCGACTTCCTCAGGAAGCGGATCGACAGCGTCTCTGTACACTGTGACCGTAGTGAACGGAAGCGGCAGCGGAAGCTATGCAGCCGGAACGACAGTAGTCATCTCGGCAAACGCACCGGCGCCCGGTATGGTATTCAGCAAGTGGACGACTGATTCGAACGGTGTTTCACTTGCCAGCGTCAGCATGACGGCGACAACCTTTACAATGCCGGCAAACAACGTGACGGTCACAGCTAATTATGTGGCAGGATCGACGGCGGCGGCAAACGGAAATGGATCCGGCAATAATGGCAACGGTAATGGCAGTGGAAACAGCAAGGGCAATACGACCGTTGATATCACGAAGCCGGGTATTTCCAACAAGGATCTGGCAACAGCGAATGTGAACGGATCCTCGGATAACTTTATTGTTAAGATCACAGAGACAGACGAGGCGACCAGAGCGGTTGCAGCGGCACTTACGAACAAGTACGGCAGTCTGGAGAACATCCTTTACTATGCGATGGATATCAGTCTGTACGATTCGACGGGCACGACCAAGATCACTAATACGAACGGTCTGTCGATTGATATTACGATCCCGATCCCGGATGCGCTTGTTTCCTATGGCGGAAACAATATGGCTGGCGCGGTGATCACCGGCGATCAGCTGGAAGAGCTGGGCGAGCGGTTTACAACGATCAACGGAGTACCTTGTATCTCCTTTACGGCGACACACTTCTCACCGTATACGATCTATGTAGACACCGGAAACCTGACAGAGGGAGCACTGGATGTGACGCCTAAGACAGGCGATCCGATCCATCCCAAGTGGTTCTTGTCGATCGGACTGGCAAGTTTGTCGATCATTCTCTTCTTGAAGAAGGACCGGAGAACAGCCAGACAGAAGATGGCATAAAACGGGATGTGCAGTGTCAAAAAGTGTAAAAGAGCATGGGAGAATCCTATGGTTAGAAAAATACGAAATCTGATCGGAACGCTTTTGCTGGTTACGGCAATCGTTGTGACACAGATACCGGTAACAGATGTGGAGGCAGTTTCGACTGCTTCTGCATCTGATTTTCAAATGGACGGAACAACATTAGTGAAATACAATGGCACGGCTGAGGACGTGTCTATTTCCAATTATGTAAAAAAGATCGAGTCGGAGGCCTTCGCAGGGAACGACTCGGTGAAAACGGTGAAGATCGGTGACAGTGTCAAGGAGATCGGATCGAGAGCGTTTGCAGACTGCGTCAATCTGCAGTCGGTGGAGATTCCGGACTCTGTGGAGCTGATCGACGGTGCAGCGTTCAGCGGCTGCCCGCTGCTTTCGAAAGTTTCGGTCGGCAAAGGGTTGAAAACACTTGGAAACGGCGTGTTTGCCGGCGCATACAGTCTGAAGGATGTGTCGATCGACAGCAGCAATCCGAAATTTACCTGCAATGACGGGGCAATCTATAATAAGGATGGACTGGACACGCTGTATCAGGTGCTTGCCGGAAGAGCGGGAGATTCCTATTCCATGCCTTCCACGGTAAAGACGATCAAACCCTATGCGTTCTGGGGAGATTATAATCTGCGGGAGATAAATGTGGGCAGTAATGTCAAGGAGATTCCGGGATATTGCTTTTCCAACTGTAAAAATGTAAAGACAGTGACGATTCCCTACTCGGTCAACCGGATCGATATGAAAGCGTTTGAGGATTGTGTGCGGCTGCGAGAGATTGAGATCCCGCCGTCGGTAAACACGATCCATGCGACAGCGTTTGACGGATGCACGAAGCTGGATATCCAGGCTGAGGAGGGCTCCTATGCGCAGGAGTTTGCCAAGACGCTTGAATTAAAGGATATTGATGTTTCGGAGTACGAGGAGGCGCCGATCCCGGGAAATGATTCTCTTAGCGATAATTCGACAGAGCAGTCGGCAGATGGGGAAGCGGCAGATACGACTCCGGTAGATTACTACCATGAAGTTACGCATATGAATCCTATGGAGGACGAGACCGATACCAACGTGAAGGGCATCACCCGGATCATCGGGCAACAGGCCTTTGTGATGATAGACAATGCCAGTGCGACGATCAATGTGGGTAGCACAGGGGAAACTATAGGAGGAGAACCGGAAAAAACGGCGATCCCGGCGCAGGCATACTATGACGATCCGATGACCGCAGCTACCTTTCCGGAGAACACGCAGCGGATCGGCGAATTTTCCTTTGCAAGATCCGGACTCACCAAAGTGACGATACCGGACGGCGTGGAGGAGATCGGCTACGGTGCGTTTTATCATTGTGACGACCTGGCAGAGGTATCGATCCCGTCAAGTGTAAAGAGCGTTGAATCGTTTGCTTTCGCCAAGACGCCCTGGCTGGAGGGCTGGCTTAGCAACGTTGGAGGCGGCAGCGATTTTCTGATCGTGGGAGACGGCATTCTGCTGGCTTACCGCGGAAACAGTCCGCAGGTAGAGATCCCACAGGAGGTACGCCAGATCGGGCCGGACGCCTTTCGGGAGCATACAGAGATCACGCAGGTGACGATACCGGATTCGGTAGAGATCATCGGCGAGGCTGCTTTTATGGATTGCAGCGCCTTGACTTCAGTGCAGGGAATGAATGGGACAAAAGAGATCCGCGACCGCGCGTTTGCCGGCTGCCCGATCCAGAATATCCACATCCCCGCTTCGGTGACAGAGATAGGGCTGCGCGCATTTGATGTGGCAGAGAGCGGCAAGCCTGCCGAGAATGGTGTTGTTGTCTTTGAAGGAAATACGCTTCCGGCGCTCGCCTATGGAACTGCGGCGACGAAGCTCTACCACGACAGCTACCGGGGGTATGCGCTGAATGGCAATTCCATCGCAGTAGTGCCGGATGGAGTGTCTGCGCAGGACCGGGGAAAGGGAAGCGTATTAGAGCCTGGAAAGCTGGGCTTTGACGGCAGTGTATGTAAGGTGGTCAGCGAGCCGGATACGGAGAATGGACAGCCGGGAGCACTGCAGGTGCTCTGGAACTGTTCTTCACAGGATCCGGTTGGAAAGACCTTTTATCTGGACGGTGTGCCATATGAAGTGCAGGCCGGAGAAAGCGGATCAGATACGGAAAATCTGGTTCAGGAACAGGCAGAAGAGAACCCGCAGGTGACGGTGGAAGCGCAGAGTGCGCATCTGCCGGAGGATGGACAGTATCAGGCGGCGATCGAGGGGATTGAGAAATCCTATATGTTGAAGATCACGGACAGCGAGACAGCGAAAGCGGAGATCCAGAAGGTATATCAGAGCCTGTCTGAGGGAGAGCTTCCCGGCACGCTGCAGGGGTATGAGTTCCAGCTGACCGAAAACAGTTCGGGGATCCCGATCACTTCGCTCGGCAGACAGACGATGTCCCTTGCGATGCCGATCCCGGATGGGATTGATCCGAATTCGGTGCATGTGCTGTGTCTGAATACGGATGGTCTTTTGAAAGAGGTCGAAAGCCACATCATGGCGGTCGACGGGATAGACAGTCTGACCTTTGATGCGAAGCATTTCCCTTACTATGCGATATACAGCGACCAGACGGATGAAAATGTGATCGCGGAAGGGCCTGTGGAGCTTTCTGAGGGAAGAATGGTGTTCGATGCACAGGGAGCCCGCGAAGACGGCACGCTGAAACCCGGAATCGGAACCTTTGTCAAGTGGACAGCCGCAGGCGTTCTGTTCAGCGGGGCGATGGCAGCTTTCTTCTTGACAGATAAGATATGGAAAAAACGCAGAAGAGCGTAACAGAATAGAAACAGACAGAACCGTTCAAAACTCCTGGCATAAGATAACACAAAGCCGGGAGTTTTTTGCGTGAAAAAATGCCGTACTTATGGCGTGATGTGGCGCAGAAACAGAAAGAGGAAGCATGGATCGTGTCAGAAGACAGCTTGGCTGCAGTGATGAGGTGCAGTGGGAGGCGCAGCGCACACAGAGAAGAGTGACGGTAGCCGTTCTGGACACGGGCGTGTCCTTCCATCCCGATCTGCGCGGCCGGATCGTGGCTTTTCGGGATTTTGTACATGGACGAAGCGCTGTGTATGACGACAGCGGGCATGGGACGCATGTGTGCGGCTGTATCGGTGGAGACGGTACTGCATCGGGTGGCAGGTACAAAGGGATCGCGCCTGGGTGTCTTTTGTGTGTAGGGAAGGTTTTAGATGAAAAGGGAGAGGGAAGGATCGAGACGATGCGCCGGGGGCTGGAATGGGTGCTGCAAAACCGGACGCAGTATCAGATCCGCGTGCTGAATATCTCGATCGGGCTTGGACAGAACTCGGATGAAGAGAAGATGCGGGAGCTGCAGGAGATTTTGAAGGAGGCGTGGGAGAGCGGGATCATTGTGGTGTGTGCCGCGGGCAATAACGGTCCCGATGAGGATTCCATTTCGCCGCTCGGCAGAGGAAACCGGGTGATCACGGTCGGCTGCCATGAGGGAGGCTATTTTGGAAACCGGAGAGATCTGTGCGAAAATTATTCCGGGAGGGGAAGCTTGCGCCTGCTGTACCGCAAACCGGATCTGGTTGCGCCGGGAACGGATATCGTGTCCTGCAACGCCGCGTGGAGACGGTTCGGGAACGGATACCAGAATGTCTATATAAAAAAGAGCGGCACCTCCATGGCGACGCCGATCGTCTCGGGGGCGGCGGCCCTGCTTTTGCAGAAGGAAGGGGAGCTTGGGAACGAGGAGGTCAAGCGCCGCATGGTATTCTGCGCCCGGGATCTGGGAGATGACTGGCGGAAACAGGGCTGGGGAATGATCGACGTCGGAAGATTGCTAAGAATAGGTTGACATGGATGGTATGATTGTATACAATTATACGTGATTAATCTGATACTAAGATCAGAAAGCGATACGAGCGAAAAGGGAAAGGTCGTGGAAATGATGTACGATGATGAGAGAACGTTTTTGAACCGTCCGGTTACTATGAATGAAAAGAACAACCTTCTGGAAATTGAAGAGCACATGTACATTCTGGATGACGTCAAAAAGCCGAATGTATTTAGGAATATGTTTCCGTACTCGGAGATCCCCAAGATCCCGTTTAACGACAGGATCGTGCCTCACAATATGCCCAAGGATATCTGGATCACAGATACTACCTTCCGGGATGGACAGCAGTCCCGTGCGCCATACACGACAGAGCAGATCGTGACGATCTATGATTACCTGCATAAGCTGGGCGGACCGAATGGAATGATCCGTGCCAGTGAGTTTTTCCTGTACAGCAAGAAGGATCGTGACGCCGTATACAAATGTATGGAGAGGGGATACCAGTTCCCGGAGGTCACAAGCTGGATCCGTGCCAGCAAGGAAGATTTCAAGCTGGTGAAGGAGATCGGGATGAAGGAGACGGGAATCCTGGTAAGCTGCTCGGATTACCACATCTTCTTAAAGCTCAAGATGACGAGAAGGCAGGCGATGGATCACTATCTGAGCGTGATCCGGGATTGCCTTGAGGAAGGGATCAGCCCGCGCTGTCATCTGGAGGACATTACCAGAGCGGATATCTACGGATACGTGGTGCCGTTCTGTATGGAGCTGATGAAGCTCATGGAGGAGTATCAGATCCCGATCAAGGTGCGTGCCTGCGATACGATGGGGTATGGAGTAAACTATCCCGGCGCGGTTATTCCGCGAAGCGTGCAGGGAATCATCTATGCGCTGCACACCCATGCAGGAATCCCGCATGAGCTGCTCGAATGGCATGGACACAATGACTTCTACAAGGCGGTGTCAAATTCGACGACGGCATGGATCTACGGCTGTTCGGGCATCAACACCTCCCTGTTTGGAATCGGAGAGCGGACAGGCAACACGCCTCTTGAGGCGATGGTGTTTGAGTATGCGCAGCTCAAGGGAAATCTGAACGGAATGGACACGACGGTGATCACTGAGCTTGCCGAGTATTACGAGAAGGAGATCGGTTATCATATTCCGCCGAGAACGCCGTTTGTTGGCAAGAACTTTAATGTGACAAGGGCAGGGATCCATGCGGATGG